>Ga0256841_1002592_pt1 | contig 14279 bp, 9 predicted proteins | sample 356308metaG_FD_185971 | JGI IMG/M metagenome (GOLD analysis project Ga0256841, IMG submission 185971) | Hydrothermal vent microbial communities from Mid Atlantic Ridge, Atlantic Ocean - 356-308 | ecosystem: Environmental > Aquatic > Marine > Hydrothermal vents | place: Atlantic Ocean: Mid...
AAATCGACGGGACCTGAGCATCTTCCGTATCGGCTATGACATGTTGGAAAGGTGCTTCATCAATGGTCAGTCGCCTTCTCTACCAACCATCCCTTACTTCACCTGAATTTGTGTCAGGTTACTAGTCTACCGAGAGCGCTGGCCGGTGGAGCATCCCCCGCTGGCCGCCAAACAGATCATCGGCCTGCACCGCCAGTTCATCTTCGCCCCGGAGAGCTGCTTCCGCCTGCCCGAGCTGGCCCTCTTGGCGGGCAACGTCCTGACCTACCTGGCCGCGGTCCTGCCACCCATCCCCACCAGCTACTGGGACCGCCGCCCCCAGGCCACGCCAGGCCGCTTGCGCCGTCTGTTGGCCCGGGCTGATTTTCCAAACTTGGCCCACTGGCCGCCCCAACTTCGAAAAAGCGCTCGATTTCCTCCCATCTGCCCAAAGGTGTCGAGGGACATCGACGGGAAAACGCTCTGAGGAGCCTACTTTTACCGGAAACCAGAGTACCCACCGGAATTCAAGTTTTGCATCGCTCTGGAAGCATTGAAGGGCATGGAGACCATAACCCAGATTGTACAAACGCACCAAGTGCATCCCAATCAGGTCAGGTGCGAACCTAGAAAAAACCTTTAGACTTGTTGCATAGTAGGGCGAGATATAGGATACTAGAGGCTGTTATGCACTTTGAGAGCTGGGCCGAGCCAATGTGAAGAGGCGTTTCAGCATCAAGATGGCGAAGGCCACGAAATGCAGTCCGCGCAGGGTTTCGGCCATGCGCTCATAATCTCGGACTAGACGTCGGAACCGAGTCATCCAAGCAAAGCTACGTTCCACTATCCAGCGTTTGGGCAAGAGGACAAAGCCCTTCTTGGCCTGAGGTGGTTTGACGACCACCAGTTGGATGCCTTGCTGTGCGGCAGCCTGGGCGGCTTGGTCTCCAGTGTATCCCTGGTCGACAAAGGCGATCTCCAGGGTCTATTGCGTCATCGATTGCGCCGCTCGGGTCAGCTCCGTGACTTGCCCTCGCTCCTGCTCTTGAGCGGAGGTGACATGGAGGGCCAGCAAGTGGCCCAGGGTGTCCACGGCGATGTGGACTTTGCTGCCTTTCTTGCGCTTGTATCCGTCGTACCCGGCTCGGGCGCCACTTTCGGGTGTGGACTGAAGCGTCCGACCGTCCAGGATAACCGCACTGGGCTCGGCCCGCTTGCCCTGCATCATCCGCAACAAGGCCCGAAGATCCTGGACCATGGCTTCGAACACGCCCGCTTGGACCCAGCGTTGTGTCTGCTAGTAGACCGTATGCCACGGAGGGAGATCGTGGGGCATCATCCGCCACTGGGCCCCTGTCCTCACGATCCAGCGTAAGCCATTGAAGACTTCTCGCAGTTTATGGGTGCGTTGCGGTGCATCTTCTCGCATCAGGGTGAGATAGGGCTTGATAAAGGCCCATTCTTCATCGCTAACATCGCTTGGGCAAGGTTGTCTGTTCATACAAACAACTTTACCAGCACACCATATGATTCTCGTATGAACTAGCAATGAAGTTCATAACAGCTTCTAGGAGGCCTGACAAGCAGAGGCTCTAGCGAAACCCGAAGCGCCAGATCAGGTCCACCAGGGTGTGGACCAAGGCCGCGGCCAGGAGGTTGTTGCCGCTGCGGCGATAGGCCAGGCCGTAGGCGATGCCGGCCAGGGTGGCCAGGGCCGCGTAGGCCAGCTGGGTGGACAGGCCGCTGACGTTGTTCCAGTGCATGAGCCCGAAGGCCAGGGAGGAGAGAAGCAGGGGCCCCCAGGAGCGCTCCGCCATCTGGTCCAGGCCGTGGAGGAGCACGCCCCGGAAGAAGAGCTCCTCCGGGATGGCGACGGTGAGGAAGATGCCCACGGCCGCGGCCAGAACCCCGCCCAGGGTGGGGGCCTGGCTGGGCGGGAAGGCGAGGAAGTCGATGGCCAGGCCGATGGGAACCACAATGGCCGCGAAGATGCCCGTGAAGAGCAGGGCCCAGCCCAGGTCCTGCCAGCGCGGAACCAGCCGATAGCCGAAGTTGGGCAGTCCCCGCAGGCTTCCCCAGCCGATGACCGCCAGGACCGAGATGGCCACGGCCCACCAGCTGTAGCCGAACCCCTCAGGCCCGAACCAGAGATCGTAGTTCCAGCGCAGATCGAAAGGAATCCAGAGCAGGAGCCAGATGGCCCCATCCACCCAGGTGAGGCCGGGCTGACCAGGCTTCATCTGGCGCAGCGCGCCCAGGGCGGCGTAGGCCCCCACTCCGAAGATGGCTGCGGCGTAGGGGTCGAAGCGCCCATTCAGCAGGCCAGCCAGGAGGTAGAGGGTCACCACACCGCCGGCCGTGTGCAGGAGAGGGCGACGGGTGTGGGCCAGCCACTCCCGCACGGTGGCCAGCACCCGGGGCGATCCCAGGGCCAGCTGCGCGCCCACCAGGGGCGCCAGGCTCAGGACCACGGCCAGGGTGGAGCGGGAGAGGAGGCTCCCCGCCTCGCCTTCGTCCACGGCCAGGGCCAGGATGAGGACCACCCCGGCCAGGGACCAGCCGATCCAGAGCAACCAGGCCTGTTTCTGTCGTTGGGTCATGGGTTCCTCCTTCCCGTGGATGGCCGGGGGATGGGGTTTTGAGGCGTCCTTCGCGCCGGGCTCGTGCTTCCGGGTCGTTCTCTCCCGATTATAGAAAAGACCGGGCGCGAATGCACATGCCCGGTCTGCTGGTTCAGCGTCTTGTTTCAGCCATCCCGGGAGAGGCCCTGGAACAGCCCAGCCCCTCCCGGGATGGGACGACTAGCGCCGCACGACGGGCAGGTAGATCCTCACGCCGCTGGTGTCGAAGCGCAGCACGCCCAGGTAGTAGGAGTCGCCGAAGCCCTTGGCCGTGTCGAAGTCCGCGCCGTCGAGCGCCCAGACGAACCAACCGTACTCCTCACCAGGCTGGACACCTGCGCAGTTGGCGTTGAAGAAGGCTGTGTCCAGGACGAAGCTGTTGGCGGAACCCGGCGCGCTCTCGCAGATGCTCTGGCCCGTTTCCAGGTTGACCAGTTGCCAGGCGTAGTTCTCGTTGACCCCCCCTGGCCGGGTCGTCCAGCTGAAGGTGACAGGCAGGGTGGCCGTGACGCCGTCGCTGGGAGCCACCAGGCGCACTTCGCCGATGTCGAAGTCGCCACCGCTCTGGCTGCCGCCGCTGTAGCCGGTGAAGCTAGCGCCAAACCAGCGGTAGAGATAGCGATCGTCGGCCACATTTCCCCCGACCTCGTCGTTCAGGTAGAAGACGACGTACTCTTCATCGTCGAAGAGGCTGGGGGCGTTCTCGAAGTTGTAGTAGCCGCCCAGCTCCGTGGTGGTGGTGAGGGTGGCCGTCTCGGTGAGAAGGTCGCACTCCGAGTCGATGAGACAGATGTAGAGGCGGACCTGAATGTCAGCGATGCCCACGCCCTGGTTGCGGACCTGGCCATTGATGCCGCTGGTCACAGCCGGGGTCGGGGAGGGGGTGGGCGTCGGCGGGATGGGGGTGGGCGTCGGATCTGTGGCCGAGGCGGCCCAGTTGGCCGTCCAGTTGACCGTGCCAGAGAAGGGGTCTCCGCACATGGTGGAGCCGGGATCGATGTTATTGAACGTGGCGGCGCCACTGCCGCTCTGGTTGGCCAGGTTCCCGGTCACGCTCCAGCTGCTGCCTCGGTCGCTCACCGCGAAGCTGAAATTTCCGCTGCCGTCGATGGACACCGGGCCTGCTTGCTCCAAGGTGCGCTGGCAGATGCCGGAGAAGTCGAGCTCAATGCGGAAATTGTAGAGGGTGGCCTCATCGCTGGCCACCTGGAAGGAGACCGAGCCGCCCGTCCAGATGCCCGGTGCGATGCCTGTGGAAGGCGGCTCCGGCGTGGCCGTGGGGACGGCGGTGTTGGTGGGGGTGGGGGCGGGGGTGTTCGTGTTGGCGGGGGTGGGGGACGGCCCGGCAGTGGGCGTGGGTGGCGGACCAACCGGGGCCAGGGAGGTGCGGTAGATCCCTCGGCCGTAGGTAGAGACCCAGAGCAGTTGGTTGGACGGGGTGTACTTCAGATCAGTCACGGGCACCGGGGGTAGGCCCTGGCTGAAGGTGGCCCAGGAAGCGCCGCCGTCCGTAGAGCGGAAGACGCCGATGTCGGTGCCCACGTAGACGTGGTTGGGGTTGCCCGGATCCACGAGGATGGTCAGGGCGGGGGTGTCCGGGAAGGCCGCGCCCCCAGCGCCGTCCGAGAGGGTCCAGGTGGCGCCGCCGTCTGTGCTCTTGAAGATATGCCCAGGAGCCCCGGGCGTGTTGGTGCTGAAGCCGTTGTAGGCCAGGTAGAGGATCTGGGGATCCGTGGGGTGGATGGCGATGTCGGACAGAAAGCGCTGGGGCAGGGGTGCGGCGGTCAGGTTTGCCCAGGTCCATTGACCGTTCGCTTGAACGCCCCTGTGGATCTGGCCACTCGTGGTGCCCACGTAGAGCAGGTTGGGGTTGCTGGGCGGGACACCGATGGAGCGCACATTGGCCCGACCATCCAACACGGCGCTGATGGCCGTCCACAGGACGCCCCGGTTCTCCGTGCGGTAGACCCGATTGGTGCCCAGGTAGAGGACTCCCTGGCTGCTGGGATCCACCTCGAAGGGCAGATAGAACTCTGTGGGGTCGTTGGCCGAGATCCCGTTGGTTCGATCCTGGGCGTTCCGACGCATCTCCTCGGCAGTGGAACCCTGGTTGGCGCTAAAGGAGAGACTCTGATCGCCATGGTAGATGATGGTGGGGTCAAAGGGATCGAACTCCGCCTTGTTGCCATCCGCGAAGGAGAAGCCCCGCCAGTTCGTGCCGTCGAAGATGGCGTGGGAGTTGTCCTGCATCCCGCCCACGGCCAGGTTGGCGTTGGTGGGGTGGACGCCCAGCCCGGTGAACTGCAGGGAGCTGATGCCAGAGTTGAAAGCCTCCCAGACGCCGTTCTTGTTGCGGAAGAGCCCGCCGTCGTTGCCCGCCCAGGCCACACCCGGCTCGGCCGGATCGAAGACGATCACGTGCTGGTCCACGTGGATGCCCTGGCGAACGTTGGCCCAGTTGCCGCCGCCATCCGTGGTCCGGTAGATGTCTACGCCACCCAGGAAGACATCGTTGGCGTCGGCGGGATTCACGGCGATGGCGTTGTTGTACCAGCACTGGTCGCCACAGTAGTTGGGCGTGGCGTCCGGGTTCAGAAGCTGCCAGCTCTGGCCGCCATCCGTGCTCCGGTAGACGTAGCCCCAGGAGGCAAGGACACCGTTTACGTTGCGGCTGCCGTCGATCCCTGCGTAGAGGGTGTTCGAAGCCGCACCGCTGCCGATGGCCATCTCCAGGCGGCTGTAGTTCTGGCGCCCCACCACGCTGCTGAAACTGTTGAGAGGGTTCCAGGTGTCACCGCCGTCCGTGCTCTTGAAGACGCCCACCCCCGCGTTGCCCGCGTAGAGGATCTGGGGGGCGCTGGGGTCCATCAGCAGGTCCGTGAAGCCGGAGGCGCAGGGGTCGCAGTCCAGCACGCGCTGCCATGTGGCGCCCCCGTCGTCGGAGCGGAAGACGCCCTTGCCTGGGGGATCGTTCCGGGCCGGTCTCTGGGCGGCCCAAGCGGTGGCTGCGTAGATCCGGTTGCTGTTGGTCGGGTGCACGATGATCTGGGTCACCGCATTGGCCCCGAACTCCGCACTGCCCGAGAGGGTCCAGGTGGCTCCAGCGTCGGTGGATTTGAGGATGCCGTTGCCGTAGTAGCCGGTGAGGTCACCGGTGCCGGCGTAGATCACGTTGGCATTCTGGGGATCCACCGCCAGCGAGGTGTAGGCGAACTCGACCCGGCTGGCGGTGATGGAGGTGAAGGAGGCGCCCTTGTTCGCGCTCTTCCAGACCCCACCCCCGGCCGTGGCCACGTACATGGTGTTGGGATTGCCTGTGCCGAAAGCAATGGCAGTGATCCGCCCGCTGGCCGTGGTGCGCACATCGGCCCCGGTGTTCGGATCTGGGTTCTGCCATTCCTCCAGAAGGGGCGCAGGGCCCATGCTCTGCCAGGGATGGCTCTGTTGGACGGTCAGCATGGAACGGGCCTGCTGGAGGGCCCGGTTGTTGGCCATGAAGGGCACCGTGTTCAGCGGATAAGCCCGCTGGCGCCAGAACCACTCGAAACGGGCTTCCCGGGCGCCTGGGGCGGCGTCCGGATCGTCGGCGGAGGCCGCGGAGGATGCCCGAGCCATCTCCTGACGCTCGCCCGGCAACGACGCCCCATCGGCGTCCCTCAACACGCTCACCTGCGCCAATGGCTGGGGGCGCTCAGCGGCTGGGGGCGTCTCCTGGCTGTTGGTGCAGGCGGCCAGCGCCAACAGCAACACAGGAAGCAGCCACCAGAGCCGTCTTCGTTTCGAAAACAAGGTTCGCAACAAGGTTCGCATCGTTCTCTTTCCTTTCAAACTAGCTGTTCTCAGATTGGCTGTTCTCGCGGTTGACCGACGCGGCGTGTTCGGTCGGGAAGGTCGCTGGCAATTTCTAGGAAACACGGATAGCCGGAGGACGCCGCACGGCTTTGGGCGCAGGTCCAGGAGGGGACCCGGGGGTCTTCGGGGTTCAGCGGGTTGATGCCCGGGGCTACGTCTCGCCATCGGGGTCGTTCGAGCCTGCCCTGGGGCCGGATCGGGTCTGGGGTGGTCGGGTGACGGCGATGAGAAATCCGAAGAGGGCGTCCAGATCGGCGAAGTGATAGCGTCCACCGGCCGGATCCACCTCTTCCAGGCTGGCACGCCAGACGAAACCTCCGCTGTCCGTGCGCCAGAGGCGCATCAGAAAAGACAGGTATGTAGCAGTTGGCTCCCCTCCTTCAACCATGCCGTCCCCCACTTCCCTGGCTTTGGGTCGCCGCTCCTCTGAAGCAGGTGGGCTTTGGCAGACGATATGCTATTTCCCACGGCGGACCGTTTTTCTCCAAGTCGACGAAATCACCTGGTTCGACTATAATGGGGTTCCATTAATGCTCCGTTAACCCTGCCGGTGATATCCTGCCGGTGATATCCTGCCACTGTGTCACCCTCCCGCTGGTCACCGTCGCCCTATCCCCACACAGGTGACGCTCCGACCCTGTTTCCCTGACCCTGTTCCTGCGCGAACGTTCCTGGACGGGAATCAAGTGAAAATCCTGCGTCTCTGCTTTCTCGGCGGCTGGCAAGCCTGGCGCTCCCACCGCGAACTGAATCTGAAGGGGCTGAAAACCCGGGCTCTCCTGGCCTACCTGGCTGTAGAATCCCAACAGGCCCACAGCCGCGACTCGCTGCTCGGCCTGCTCTGGCCCGACATGCTCCAGGACCGGGCCCGCAACAACCTGCGGGTCACCCTGGCCAACCTGCGGCGCGGGCTTGCCTGTGGGGAAGACGATGGACCGGGCCGCCTCCTGGCGGACCGTTACGGCGTGCAGTTCGGCGGAGCCGAGGGCTTCTGGCTGGACGTAGCCGCCTTCCAGGGCCATCTCAGCTCCGTGCGGACCCATTCCCACGTCGCGCTCCAGGAATGCCAGCCGTGCCGGCAGGCTATGAGCCAGGCAGCGGATCTCTATCAGGGAGAGTTTCTGGCCGGCTTCCACATCCCCGGATGTCCGGCTTTCGACGAGTGGCTGCTGGTGCAACGGGAGCGGCTACACATCCAGGTCATCGAACTCCTGGATCGGCTCACCCAGCTACACACGAACGCCCAGGAGCTCAAGGCCGCGGTGGGATACGCCCGGCGCCAGATCGAGCTGGATCCCCTCCAGGAAAGCGCCCACCGCCAGCTGATGCACCTCTTGGCCAGCCAGGGAAAACGGCCTGCCGCCCTGGCCGCCTACCGCTCCTGCCACACGGTCTTGCTCCAGGAGCTGGGTGTGGAGCCGGACGCGGAGACGGTCATGCTTGCCCAGCAGATCCGGGCCGGAAGCTACCCAGCCCAAACCCCAGCGGAACCCTCGAACCGGGTTCCCTGGGCCAAGGCTGCTCGGCGCGAGATCGCCCTCAACTTGCCCGCGAACCTGACCCCGTTCATCGGTCGGGAAGAGGAGTTGGCCCTGATCGGTCAACGGCTGGTGGCGGGCGACTACCGGCTGATCTCCATCGTCGGCCCGGGCGGCATGGGCAAGACGCGTCTGGCCGTGGAGGCCGCTCGCCAGAACCGCCATCGCTTTGCCCACGGCGTCTATTTCGTCAGCCTGGCATCCCGCCAGGGCGCCGATGCCCTGGCAGTCGCCATCGCAGACGCCATCGGGCTCACCTTTGCGGAAGGGGAGGTCACGCCCCGTCGCCAGCTCCTGGAGGCGCTAGGCAACCGGCATCTGCTGCTGGTCCTGGACAATCTGGAATCACTCCTGAGCCCAGGCCATCCCGGCGATACGGCCGTCATGGACGACGTGGCCTCGCTTCTGTTCCAGATCCTCGGCCAGGCGCCCACCGTCACCCTCCTGGTCACTAGCCGGGAGCGACTGAACGTCCGCTTCGAGGACCTCTTTCTGTTGCAGGGGCTGCCAGTTCCAGCGGAGGATGCGCTGGCCCACGCGGGGACATACGCGGCCGTTCGGCTCTTCTGCGAACGGGCCTACCGGCGGCACAAGGGGTTCCGGCTCACGGACGAAAACGTGGCCCATGTGGTGCACATCTGCCGGTTGATGGATGGCACGCCCCTAGGCATCGAGCTGGCCACCAGCTGGATCCGCGAGCTGGGGCCGGCCAGGCTAGCGGAAGCCCTGGCAGCGGATTTGACGCTGCTGGCCACCACGGAACGGGATGTGCTTCCCCAACACCGAAGCATGGAGGCTGTGTTCGCCCATTCCTGGCGCCTTCTCTCCGAAACAGAGCAGCGAGTGTTGCGTCAGTTGACGGTCTTTCGGGGCGATTTCAGCCGCGAGGCGGCTCACCAGGTGGCCGGGGCGACCACCATCTTGCTGACCCAGCTGCGCTTCAAATCCCTGTTGCGGAGCACAGGGGCTGATCGCTACGACATCCATCCCCTGGTGGCCCAGTTTGCAGCCCGCAAACTGGCAGAGGCCCATGAAGAAGAGGAAGCCTTGGACCGGCACAGCCGCCACTATCTGGCGCTTCTAGCCCGGTGGGCCCCGGCATTGGTCGGCATGGAAGCCCAACAGGCCGTGGCCAGCTTGAGCCAGGAGCTCGACAACATCGAGAAGGGCTGGCGCACCGCCTTCCGACAGGAGAACCTGGCCCTGATCCGGGCCAACCTGGCGGCTTTCGCCCACTTCTACCGGCTCCAGGGCCTGTTCGAAGAGGGCGAACAGTTCCTGGCCGCTGGGATGCAACAGGCGAAGGCCCTGGCCGCGCGAGGCGGCAGGGATGCCAGCGTCTGGGAGGGTCTGCACCTCCGGCTGCTGGTGGAGCGGACCGCCATGCTCATCCGGCTGGCCCGGCTGGACGAAGCGGTGGAGAACGGCCGCCGGATCGTGGCCAGAGCCCAGCGCCTCGGAGAGAGCTACGCAGAGATCCGGGGCCACATTCTGGCTGGTTACGCCCTGGCCCAACAGGGGGAAGTCCCTGCCGCCCGCCGCTTCCTGGAAACGGCGGTCATCTTGGCCCGGCGGGCCGATCACCTGGCCTTGAAGGGCTCAGCTCAACGCTATCTGGGCAATGTCCTCATCGATGCAGGCGAAAGGGAAGAGGGGGAACGGCATCTGGAGCAGGCCCTGGGGATCCAACGGAGAACGGGCAATCGGGGCGAGGAACAGGCTGTGCTGCTCTATCTAGGCGTCTACAAGATCGAATTGGGGGACTATGCGGCAGGTCAGGCATATCTGACCCAGGCTCTCCAACTCCTCCAGACCACAGGCAACCGTCCCCTGGAGGCGCGCATCGTCAACGCCCTGGGATTCGTGTCCGCGGCCATGGGCGACTTCGCAGCCGCTTTGACGCACCACGCGCGCTCCCAAACGATCAGCCAGGAGGTCGGCGACCCCTTCCAGGAGAGCCACGCCCTGCACAACCTATGCACGGTGAGCCGGAAGATGGGGCGCCTGTCCCAGGCCGAGGCCCAGGGACGACGGGCCCTGGAGATCGCCCAGGAGCACGGCCTGCGGGATCCGGAGAGCTACGCCTGGCTTCATCTGGGCTACGTTTGGCTGGAGCAGGGGGTGCTGGCGTTGGCCGCCCAGGCGTTCCACCGATCCCGGGAAGGATGGAGAGCCCTGCAGCGCGTCACCCTGGTCATGGAGGCCACGGCCGGCCTGGCGGCGGTCTATCTGGAGCAGGGCGATCTGGAGCGGGCACACGAGGAAGTCACGTCCGTGCTGGCCGCGCTGGAGGAGCATGGCCCGGTGGGTGTGGACGAGCCCCTGGCCATCTACCTTGCCTGCTTTCGGGTCCTGCGGGCCTGTGGGGATAGCCGCTGCCGGGAGGTGATCGAGCAGGCCTACCGGCAGTTGCAGGCCAAAGCAGCCCATATCCCCGATGCGGCCCGGCACACTCGCTTTTTGGAGGCGACACCTGTCCACCGCCAGGTGATGGCCCACCACGCCCATCAAACCGAACAGGTCGCTCGCCAGGAATGAGGATGGGGAGAAGCGATCGGGTTGGGGAAAGAACCGGGGCCTGGATTCGGGCCCCGGCAGTGGACGTCCTGTGGGGAGGGCGCTTTCCTGTCGGTTGATCCGCGACTCGCCGAGGAAGCCAGGGTCTTTTTCGGCGGCCTGAGCGTCCTCTGCACCCCTGCTCCTAACGCCCAAGGGCCCTCAGCCGCCGGACAGCACCGCCACCATGGCCGGGTGGAGCCGTCCGTTGCTGGCCAGGACGCTGGGCCCGGCCAGTCGGAAGGGGCTCCCATCCACCTGGGTGACCTGCCCGCCGGCCTCCATCACCACCAGCGCGCCCGCGGCCATGTCCCAGGGCTCCAGGACCAGCTCCCAGTAGCCGTCGATGCGTCCGGCGGCCACGTGGCAGAGGTCCAGCGCGGCCGCGCCGTCGGAACGCAGGGAGACCACCCGCTTGAGGAAACGGCGCCACTCCGCCCCGTTGTCCCGGGGGCTGGTCCAGGCGTCGTAGGGGAAGCCCGAGGCCAGCAGGCTGCGCTCCAGCGTCTCCGTCTGGGAGACCTGGATGGGCTGGCCGTTCAGGGTGGCGCCCCCGCCCTGCCGAGCCGCGAAGAGCTCGTCCAGCACCGGGTTGTAGACCGCGCCCACCACCACCTCCGTATCCTGGGCCAGGGCAATGGAGACGGCGAAGAAGGGATAGCCGTGGGCGTAGTTGGTGGTGCCGTCCAGGGGATCCACCACCCAGCGCAGCCCGTCGCCACCCCGTTCCCCGCCTCCCTCCTCGCCCAGGATGGGCACATCCGGCCGGGCTCGGCTGAGCAGATCCCGGATGAGCTCCTCCGCCTGCTGGTCCATCTCGGTGACCAGGTTGGCCGCGCCCTTGTAGCGGATCTGGTGGGGCTTGCGGAACTGTTCCCCCAGGAGCTCGCCCGCGGCCCGGGCCGCCTGGATGGCCAGGACCAGCTCCGCCTGCCACTTCTCGCCGGTCCCCCTCATTCCACACGCTCCCCGCTCTGGGCATGGAAGAGATGCAGCCGCTCCCGGTCGAAGACCACCTGCACCGTCTCGCCCTCGTGCAGCCGATCCAGGAGGCGCTCCTCGACGATGGCCTTGATCTCCCGGCCATCCAGGAGCAGGGTGACGATGGCCCGGGAGCCCAGGAGCTCGATCACCTCCACCCTGGCGGTCACCGGGGGCGTCTCCCGGTCCGGGGGCAGCACGCCTGGGAGCTGCACGTCCTCCGGGCGGACCCCCAGGATGACGTTCTGCTCCGGCCCGCTCAGCGCCAGGGGCAGGCGCAGGGCCTGGGAGACGAACTCGCCCTGGGCCAGGCGGCCAGGGATCATGTTCATGGCCGGGCTGCCGATGAAACTGGCCACGAAGCGGTTGCGGGGGTGGAAGTAGATCTCCCGGGGCGTTCCCTTCTGCTGGATCACCCCACCCTCCATGACCACGATCACGTCCCCCATGGTCATGGCCTCCTCCTGGTCGTGGGTGACGTAGACCGCGGTGGAGCCCAGCTCTCGGTGCAGTTTCAGGAGCTCCGTGCGCATCTCCACTCGCAGCTTGGCGTCCAGGTTGCTCAGGGGCTCGTCGAAGAGGAAGACGTTGGGGTTGCGCACGATGGCCCGACCGATGGCCACCCGCTGCTGTTGGCCGCCAGAGAGCTGGCGGGGCTTGCGCTTGAGCAGGTTCTCGATGCCCAGCATGGCCGCGGCCCGCTGCACCCGTTTCTCGATCTCCGGCTTGGGCGTCTTGCGGGCCAAGAGGCCAAAGGCGATGTTCTCCCAGACGGTCAGGTGGGGGTAGAGGGCGTAGTTCTGGAAGACCATGGCCACGTTGCGGTCCTTAGGCTCCAGATGGGTGACGTCCTGGTCGCCGATGAAGATGCGGCCGGAGGTGATGGTCTCCAGCCCGGCGATGAGGCGCAGGGTGGTGGTCTTGCCGCAGCCGGACGGGCCCACCAGCACGGTGAAACTGCCATCCGCGATGGTCAGGGAGAGGTCCTTCACGGCCTCCACGTCGCCGAAGCGCTTGACGATGTGCTCTAGTCGAATCTCTGCCATGAGTGCTCCACTGAGTGCTCCACAGGGAAAGAGGGAGACCGAAGATTGAAGACCGAAGATCGAAGATTGGGGGAGGACGCTAGAGATTGGGAGCGTGGAGACTGCGCCCCTCCCCTAGCCGCTGGCGTGGCGAGCTCCGCCAGCCCCGTAAGCCGAGGACGGGGCACTGCATCCCCCATCTTCCGACTCCCGACTTCTGCCGCTTAGAACTTCACCGCGCCGCCGCCCAGGCCCTTGACCAGGTACTTCTGCACGAAGAAGGAGGCCAGGAGCACAGGCACGATGGCCACCAGGATGGCCACGGCCATCTTGCCCATCTCGATGCCCCGGAAGGTCCAGAACCCGGCGATGGCCACGGGCAGGGTCTTGTTGCGGCCGCCGCTCAGGATCAGGGCGTAGAACATGTCGTTCCAGGAGAGGACGAAGCCGAAGATGCCGGCCGCGGCCAGGCCCGGGCGCACGGTGGGCAGCACCACCTTGTAGAAGGCCTGGAAGCGGGTGTAGCCGTCCACCATGGCCTGCTCCTCCAACTCCCGGGGCACCTCGTCGAAGAAGCCGATGAGGAACCAGGTGACCACGGGGATGACGAAGGTGAGGTGGGCGGCGATGGTGGCCACCGGCGTGTCCAGCAAGGCCAGCCGGAACATGAGCAGGAAGAGGGGCACGATGAGAACGGCCGGGGGCATCATCTCCGCGGCCAGGATGCTGAAACGGGCCAGGCCGCCGCCGGTGTTGAAGCGGGAGAAGGAGTAGGCGGCCGGCGCGCCGGTGATCAGCGCCACGGCCACGGTCACCGCGCCCACCAGTAGGCTGTTGAGCATGAAGCGGGGCACATCCGAGCGCAGGAGCACCTCCTCCCAGTTGAAGGCCGACGGCGAGAAGAGCCAGACATCCGGTCGGGAGACCAGATCCACCGGCTTGAGGGAGGCCAGCAGGATCCAGAAGTAGGGGAAGAGGACGACGATCAGGGCCACCAGCAGGATCAGCAGGGCGCTGCCCTCGGTCAGCTGACGGCGCAGACGGTAGCCGATGTTCATGGCAGCTCCTCCGCGGAACGCATGGCCCGGAAGAGGATCACCACCAGGGCCATGGTGATGAGGATCAGGATATAGGCCATGGCCGCGGCCTCGCCCAGGCGGAAGAAGCGGAAGCCCACCTTGTAGATGTGGTAGAGGATGGACTCGGTGCTCTCGCCAGGGCCGCCCCGGGTGATGGCGAAGATGTACTCGAAGACCTTGAAGGCGTCCAGCCCCCGGATGATCAGGGCCACCAGGATCACCGGCTTCATCAGGGGCAGGGTCACCTTGCGCAGGGTGAACCAGGCGGAGGCCCCGTCCACCCGGGCGGCCTCGAAGGGAGCGGTGGGCAGGGACTCCAGCCCGGCCAGGAGAAGCAGGAGCATGAAGGGCGTCCACTGCCAGACGTCGATGAGGATGATGCTGTAGAGGGCCAGGCCCGGCCCGAAGAAGTCGATCTGCAGCCCCAGTTTGCCCAGAAGGTAGGGCAGCACCCCCAGCTGCTGGTTGAGCAGGAAGCGGAACATGAGCCCCACCGCGATGGGGGTGATGAACATGGGGGTGAGCAGGATGGAGCGGAAGAAGTCCCGGTAGCGGTTGGGCCGGTGCAGGAGCAGGGTCAGGCCGAAGCCCAGGAGCGTCTCCAGGGTCACCGCGCCGAAGACGAAGATCAGGGTGTTGCGCATGGCG
>Ga0256841_1002593_pt1 | contig 14270 bp, 11 predicted proteins | sample 356308metaG_FD_185971 | JGI IMG/M metagenome (GOLD analysis project Ga0256841, IMG submission 185971) | Hydrothermal vent microbial communities from Mid Atlantic Ridge, Atlantic Ocean - 356-308 | ecosystem: Environmental > Aquatic > Marine > Hydrothermal vents | place: Atlantic Ocean: Mid...
CGGCAGTCTCCAGCAACTTTAACGCAAGATTGACTCCGACGCTCATGTTAGGCGCGAAAACGACGGGAATCTCGGTAGCCGCGGATTGAATGGCTGAAATATCAGCACTTCCCAGGCCCGTGGTGCCGATGACGATGGGTTTATGGTGATGCCGGCAAAAGTCCAGCCATTGGCGGGAGGCTTCCGGCAGGGTAAAGTCGATCAACAGGTCGAAATCCGGACTTCCCTCCAGCGATGCGGTCACCGGCACGCCGAGCCGCTCTACACCCGCCACCTCGCCAGCATCTTTACCGATGGCAGGCGAATCCGGGCGCGCCAAGGCAGCGGCTAACCGCATATCGTCTGCCGCGGCAATGGCTTGAATCAGGGTTTTGCCCATGCGGCCGGTGGCCCCTGGAATAGCGATTTTAATCATGTTGAGTTGGCCTTACCCGGTTTGAGCTTTTCAAAAAACTGTTTGACGCCGTCGAGCCAGCCATGCTCCTGGGGACTATGATGACTGCCGCCGCCTTGCAGGGAGGCGTCCAACTGCTTGAGCAATTCAATTTGTTCCTTGGTGAGACGCACCGGGGTTTCCAGTTTCACCCGGCAGATCAAATCTCCCTGGGGGCCGCCCCGTACCGGCTTGACGCCTTTGCCCCGGAGCCGGAAAAGGGCGCCGGTTTGGGTTTCTGGTGGAATTTTCAACACCACCTTACCGTCCAGGGTGGGCACTTCCAACTCGCCGCCCAGCGCGGCAGTGGTAAAGCTGATGGGAACTTCACAGAACAAATTGCTGCCATCGCGGGTGAAGATGGGATGTTCCTTGACGCGAATCTGAACATACAAATCCCCCGCAGGAGCGCCTTTATCCCCGGCTTCCCCTTCCCCTGCCAAGCGGATCCGGTCTCCGGTATCCACACCAGGTGGAATCTTGACCGAAAGGGTCTTGGTTTGCTGAATCCGCCCCTGGCCGTGGCATTTGCGGCAGGGATTGCGGATCTCCAGCCCCGATCCTTGACATTGGGGACACGTCTGCTGAACCGAGAAGAACCCTTGCTGCATTCGCACCACACCCTGGCCATGACAGAGGGAGCAAGAGCTGGGCTTGGTGCCGTTGCGGGCACCGCTGCCGTTGCACTCATCGCAGGTGACCAGGGTGGGCACCTGGATTTGCACTTCGGTGCCGGCAACCGCCTCTTCCAGGGTGATTTCCAGGTTATAGCGTAAATCCGCGCCTCGCTGAGGCCGCCTGCCCCGCCCCCGGCGATTGCCGCCCATGCCGAACAAATCCTCGAAGACTTCGCCAAAGATGTCGCTGAAGCTTTCTGCGCTAAAGCCGGCGCCTCCAGCCGCTCCACCCTGCACGCCGGCATGGCCGAATTGGTCGTAGGCGGCGCGTTTTTGCGGATCGCTCAACACATCGTAGGCTTCTTTGACCTGTTTGAATTTCTCTTCCGCTTCGGGGTTATCGGCATTGCGGTCTGGATGATATTTCATCGCCATCTTGCGGAAGGCACGCTTGATCTCCGCTTCACTGGCGTTTTTGGAAATCCCGAGAATCACATAATAATCTTCTGCCATAGACACAACATCGCCGCCGGCTTTCACCGGCGGCTTTCCTCGTTAGTTCAACCCAAATTCAGGAGGGCTCGACTGGGTCAAGCCCTGCTTTAAGCATAGCGTTATTTTTTATCGTCATCCTTGACTTCTTCAAATTCCGCATCGACGACTTCTTCCTCGCCCGCCTGGCTGCTTTCGCCGGCACCAGCCGTGCCAGATCCGCCGGTGGCTCCGCCAGCTTCGCCGCCACCAGCCTGCTGATACATTTGCTGGGCCAGTTTACCGGAAAGCTCGGCCAGAACCTGGGTCTTGGCGGTGATGGCATCCTTGTCGTCGCCTTTGATGACTTCTTCCAGATCCTTGATAGCGGCTTCGATCTTCTCCTTGTCGTCAGCCGGGACCTTGTCGCCCAACTCTTCCAGGCTTTTTCGAGTAGCGTGAATCAAGGAATCGGCTTCGTTGCGAGCCGTTACCAGTTCTTTGAAGCGACGGTCTTCCTCGGCGTGCAGTTCCGCGTCGCGGACCATCTTTTCGATCTCTTCCTCGGTCAAGCCGCTGGAGGCCTTGATGACAATCGACTGTTCCTTGCCGGTGGCTTTGTCTTTGGCCGACACATGCAGGATACCATTGGCGTCGATGTCAAAGGTGACTTCGATTTGCGGCACGCCCCGGGGCGCCGGCGGAATCCCGGCCAATTCGAATTTACCCAAGGACTTGTTGTCTTTCGCCATTTCCCGCTCGCCCTGGAGGACATGGACGGTGACCGCGCTCTGATTGTCCTCGGCGGTCGAGAAAATCTGACTCGCCTTGGTGGGGATGGTGGTGTTTTTCTCGATGAGTTTGGTCATCACGCCACCGAGCGTTTCGATCCCCAAAGACAGGGGCGTGACATCCAAAAGCAGCACGTCTTTGACTTCGCCACCCAAAACCCCTGCCTGGATCGCCGCACCCAGGGCAACCGCTTCGTCCGGGTTGACATCCTTGCGTGGCTCCTTCCCGAAGATTTCCTTGACGAACTCCTGCACTTTCGGCATCCGGGTCTGGCCACCCACCAAAATCACGTCATCGATGTCGGAAGCGGACAGACCGGCATCCTTTAAAGCCATTTCACAAGGACCACGGGTCTTGTCGATCAAATCCTCCACCAGCGATTCCAGCTTGGCCCGGGTCAACTTTACATTCAAATGCTTGGGGCCAGAGGCATCGGCGGTGATGTACGGCAGATTGACGTCGGTTTGCTGGGTGGAAGACAGCTCGATCTTGGCTTTTTCCGCGGCTTCCTTCAACCGCTGCAGGGCCAGTGGATCGTTACGCAAATCGATACCGGTGTCTTTCTTGAACTCATCCACCAGATAATCGATGACCCGCTTGTCGAAATCTTCACCACCAAGGAAAGTATCCCCGTTGGTGGCCAGCACTTCAAACTGACGCTCGCCTTCCACGTCGGCCATTTCGATGATGGAGATGTCGAAGGTGCCGCCACCGAGGTCATAGACCGCGATTTTACGGTCGCCGCGTTGCTTGTCCATGCCGAAGGCCAAGGCCGCCGCGGTAGGCTCGTTAATGATCCTTTTCACTTCCAGCCCGGCGATGCGGCCGGCATCTTTGGTGGCCTGGCGTTGCGAGTCATTGAAATAAGCGGGCACGGTAATGACCGCTTCGGTAACCTTTTCTCCAAGAAAAGCCTCCGCGTCTTCCTTGAGTTTCTTCAAGACCCGGGCGGAAATTTCCGGCGGCGCCATTTTCTTGCCGGTGGCGGGAACTTCGACCCAGGCATCGCCATTGGGCGCCGCCACGATCCGGTAAGGCACCATGTCCATGTCTCTTTTGACCACCGGATCATCGAATTTCCGGCCAATCAATCGCTTGATTGCGAACAGCGTATTTTCCGGATTGGTAATGGCTTGGCGTTTTGCCGGCTGGCCAACCAAAACCTCTCCTTCCTTTGTAAAAGCGACCACTGAAGGGGTGGTGCGTTGCCCTTCTGCATTTTCGATCACTCGGGGCTTGCCGCCTTCGAGGATCGCCATGCAGGAATTGGTGGTTCCTAAATCGATACCTAAAATCTTTGCCATTGCGTTTCTCCGTTTCTGTTATCCATTTCCCCGCTACTGTTGAGTAATTGGGGCCGATTGATTGTGTTTTCAAGCTTGTTCGTCGATATGCTGCTCGCCCTCTGGCGGTTTGGCCACCACGACCAGCGCGGGGCGGATGAGACGGTCGTTGAGGAGATAGCCTTTTTGAAAAACCTTGACTACGGTATCAGGCTCCACGCCTTTGACCGGCTCGGTTGCCATGGCCTGGTGAAATTCCGGATCGAATTTCTCGCCCGTGGGATCAATGGGGGTAATGTTAAAGCGTTCAAGCACGGTCAGCATTTGTTTGAGGGTCAGCTCAACGCCTTCGCGGATTTTCTCCACGTCGTCGGTCTCCACCGACGCCTGCAACCCCAGTTCCAGGCTATCCACCACTGAGAGTAATTCTTTGGCAAACTTCTCAAGTGAGTATTTTTGCGCATTCTCCAGTTCCCGCGCCATTCTTCGCCGCAGATTTTCCATCTCCGCTTGCGCGCGAAGAAATTTTTCCCAGTTTTCCTCTGCTTTCTTCTCCGCCGTGGCGAGCTGTTGCTGCAACACTTCCACTTCATCGGAAAGCTCATCCGCTTCCGAATTTTCGACAGCAGTCTCCTGCTGGGGATCTTTCATCTCCTCACTCGCTGTCATGACTCACTCCACTAAAAATTGAAATTCCAAAAATCAAGATGGGGACGATAATTTTTGATTCAAGGCCGTACTCAGCAATTTGGCAGTGACATCCACCAGCGGGATGACGCTATCATAATGCATACGGGTCGGACCGATGACCCCGAGCACGCCCAATACCCTGTCATCCACTGCATAGGAACGGGTCACCAGGCTACATTGATCCAGAGGCCGGTAACCCGATTCTTCACCGATGAAAATCTGCACCCCCTGGGCTTCAATACATTGATCGAGCAGATGAATCAAATCCCGCTTTTCGTTGAAAGCCTCGAAAAGATTGCGCAAGCGGTCGCGCTCGGACAGTTCGGCAAAATCCATCAATTGGGTTTGGCCAGAGAGGACAAAGTCTTCTTCCAGGGAATCGGCGTTCAACACGGTTTGCGCCATTGCCACCACCGCCCGCATTTCATTATTCATTTCTTCGCCGGTGTTCTTCATGTCATTCACCAGGGCGGCGCGCATTTCCGTCAAGCGCTTGCCCTCGAAATGGGCGTTTAGATAATTGGCCGCTTGTTGCAGTTGGGTGGAGGTGAATGTCTTGGCTGGCCGGATAATCCGGTTATGAACTTCGTGATCGTCGGTTACCAGAATGACCAATACTTCGCCCTGAGACAAAGGCAGGAATTCAATATGGCGAAAAGCGATGTGCTGGCGCTTGGGCAGAGTGACCAGGCCTGCCATGCGGGTCATCCGCGCCAGTAATTGCGAAGCGCTTTCCAGGATATGATGGGGATCGTCGTGATCCTCAAAGTCATCCCATAGTTGCTGGATCAATTCTCGCTCCAAAGGCTTGACGGTCAGCAAGGAGTCGATGAACAAGCGGTAGCCCTTGACGGTGGGAACCCGGCCCGCGGAAGTATGAGGAGACTCCACCAGGCCCATTTCCTCCAGATCGGCCATGACATTGCGGATCGTCGCTGGACTCAAGTTCAACCCCGGCTCTTTCGAAAGCGCGCGCGAGCCCACTGGCTGACCGTCTTCTATATAGCGTTCGATCAGCATTTTGAGCAGATGCTGGGCGCGTTCGGTTAATTCCAAAGGTTTTGTCATTTCACAAGTGGCCGCGATATTAGCACTCTATTTCCCTGAGTGCTAAAAGTAGCAATGTATAGATAAGCTGTCAAGAAAGCCCTATCATAAAGTCGGTTGAGGAGCCTCTGATTAAGTCAGAGGCCCAGGGCAATCGCATGAACGCCGATTTTCCGTTCACATTTGATTTTGCAGGATATTGAAGCCCTTCTCCCTCTGGGAAAGGAATTGGAATGAGGGCTTGAGCCGATGAATGCAACGGTGTTTTTCCCCTCACCCCCAGCCCCTCTCTCAAAGGGAGCGGGGAGATAAGTCGGTTCATGCGATTGCCCTGGTCAGAAGCGCCTGCGGCCCATGGAGGTGCCATCAAAGTCACTTACTGTCAGTGATTGACTTAACGTGACAATGACGAAGCGAAAAGATTTTTAACCCGAATATTGGATCACGCTTGTGAATGCTTGTTTCCACACCATCGGCATTATTGCCAAGCCGAACGCGGCACGGGTCGGCCCAACCCTGAAGATACTTTATGACCATCTCATGGCAAAAGGTTTTCATGTGCTGTTGGATGAATCCAGCTGGCAACTATTGTCGGCGCCCTCCACACAGGCCCGGGCCGCGCTCGAGTTAGGCCGGGAATGTGATGTAATTATCGCGGTGGGAGGGGATGGCACACTCCTCAATGCGGTGCGCGCGGTAGCAGAGTTCGAAACCCCGGTCATTGGCGTCAACCTGGGTCGCATCGGTTTTTTGGTGGATATTTCTCCCGACCAGGCTTTGCCCAAATTAGATGAAATTTTGGCCGGACGTTATTTAACCGAAGAACGGTTGATGCTGCGCGCCCAAATCCATCGCGATGGCAAAATGATTCACGAAGAAGTTGCCGTCAATGAAGTGGTTGTCCACCGCTGGATTACGCCAAGCATGATTGAACTGATCACCCATATCAATGGCCGCTTTCTCAATTCCCAGCGGGCCGATGGCTTGATTGTCTCTACTCCAACGGGGTCCACGGCTTACGCTTTGTCCGGTGGCGGGCCCATTTTATATCCCACCCTGAACGCCATTGGCTTGGTGCCCGTCAATCCCCATACCCTGACCAACCGCCCCATTGTCATCGATGGCGATAGTGAAGTGGCTATCGGGTTTGGCAGCACCAAGCAAATCCGGGCGGAAGTTACCTGCGATACGGTTTCGATTCCGGAGGTTTTGATTGACGATCACATTGTCATCAAAAAAGCGGACAAACCTTTTAAACTATTACACCCGGTGGATTATGATTTTTTTGAGATTTTACGGGTCAAACTTAACTGGAGTAGCGGATAAGCTGTTGTGATACTTCCTCACTAACGCCCACTATAATTCGCAACGAATTCAAACCCATTTGAGTTTACTTACTTTATGTTGACGGCACTTACCGTTCGTGATTTGGCGGTTGTCAAATCGCTGGATTTGGAGTTCTTCCCGGGTTTTACGGTATTAACCGGAGAAACCGGCGCCGGCAAGTCTATCCTGCTCACAGCTTTGGGCCTGGCTTTGGGAGAGCGGGCCGTACCTGACATCGTGCGTAATGGCGCAAAGAAGGCTGAAATCATTTTGGAGTTTGATCTTTCCGGCGCCAGTGAAGTTCGCCAGTGGTTGCAAGATAACGATTTGGACGGTGGAGAAACGTGCTTGATCCGGCGAACGGTTGCCGTGCAGGGCCGCTCCCGGGCTTTTCTCAATGACCGCCCGGTTAGCTTGCAAACCCTTCAGGACCTGGCGCGCCAGTTAGTGGAAATTCACGGCCAACATGCCCATTTACAACTCCTTCAGCCCGGTGCCCAACGCCGTTTACTGGATAACCATGCCCAGGCTGAAAATTTAGTCACGCAAGTTTCTCACTGCCATCAACAATGGCGCGAAGCCTGTCAGGCGTTGGAACAGCTGCGCCAATCCACCACGGATCAGGCTTTGCGGGAAGAATTTTTACGTTTTCAGATTCAGGAAATGGAAGAGGCTGGCATAGAAACCGTGGAATATGACTCCCTGGTGGAAGACCATACTCGCCTGGCCAACCTGGACAAGATTTTGACCAGCGCCCAGGCACAATTGCATCGTCTCCATGACGCGGAAGCCTCCGTGGAATCCCAAGTGGCTATCGCGGCCCGGGACATCGAAACCCTCGCCGAACTGGCGCCCGAATTCACGGAAGTCAGCGATTTGCTCAGGCAGGCCCAGGTACAACTGGAAGAAGCCGGCCATTCCTTGCGCCGCTTGCTGGATACTCTGGAGAGTGATCCAGCTGAGATGGCGCGCCTGGAAAGCCAATTAAGCACCTTGCATGATTTGGCCCGCAAGCACCATGTCCAGCCCGAGGAGCTCCCCTTGGCGCTTGCAAGGATGCGCGAAGAGTTACACCACATCACCCACCAGGATGAAATGATCGGGCAACTGGAACAACGCTGCCGGCAACTTCTGGACCAGTATCTCGAAATGGCCCGCCGCCTCAGTGAGCAGCGCCGCAAACACGCGCCCGTACTCGCTGACCGCATTACTGAATTGATGCGCGAATTGGGCATGCCCCACGGCCAATTCGTCATTGACCTTAACACCGTTGAAGAAGAACCCCGCGCAGATGGATTGGATCGCATAGAATTCTTAGTGACCACCAATCCTGGTCAGCCACCCAGACCTTTGGCAAAAGTCGCCTCGGGCGGAGAATTGTCGCGCTTGAGCCTGGCCATTCAAGTCGCCTGCGGGGAGAAAAAACCGGTACCCACTTTGATTTTCGATGAAGTGGATACCGGGATCGGCGGCAGCGTGGCCGCAATTGTCGGGCAAAGATTGCGCGAACTTGGACAGAACCGGCAAGTATTGTGCGTGACCCATCTACCCCAAGTGGCCGCCCAAGCCCATCATCATATAAAAGTCAGCAAAACCAGCGCCGAATCAGGTTCCGAAACTCAAGTGGAACCCTTGGCACCTTCGGCCAGGCAGCGGGAAATTGCCCGGATGCTGGGTGGCGTCAAGATGACCGAGCAAACCCTTGCCCACGCCCGGGAAATGCTGCAATGGGCCAAAGAATGACGGCTAAACGAATGCCCGCGGAATGGGCTCCCCAGTCCATGGTATTGATTGCCTGGCCCCATCCTGATGGTGACTTCGGCCCCTGGTTCGACAAGGTGGAACATTGCTATGGCTTAATCGCCACGCTTATTAGCCAATACCAACCGCTATTGATTCTATTCAAAGAGCGTTCGCAACGCGATTTCATTACCCAACGGCTACAAAAGCAAAGGGCGATTGAGACTAATGTCCAGTATCTTCAAGCCGACTATGATGATATCTGGGTACGTGATACCGCCCCCTTGGCAGTGATTGAACACGGCCGGGCAATATTGGTTGATTTTCAGTTCAATGGCTGGGGCAATAAGTATCCTTGCGCAAAAGACAAACGATTGGGTGAAACACTTTACCGTGCGGGGATTTTTGGAGACATTCCATATCATCCTGTCCATTGGGTGCTGGAAGGGGGAAGCATAGAAACGGATGGACAAGGGACATTGCTGGCAACCAGAAAATCAGTTCTCAATCCCAACCGGAATGGTGACCACCAAAGCGCGGAAACCCTTTTGAATCGATATCTGGGCTTCAAGCGATTTCTGTGGCTGGATCACGGTCATTTGCAAGGCGATGATACCGATGCCCACATTGATACCTTGGCGCGTTTTTGCCGGCCGGATACAATCGCTTATACGGCCTGTGATGATCCCGCTGACTCCCATTATGCCGATCTTCAAGCCATGGCGCGGCAATTGGCGGCATTCAAAACCCCTGCCGGTGAGCCTTTCCGGCTTTTTCCCTTGCCGATACCCAAGCCGGTTTACACTAACGAAGGCAGACGGTTGCCAGCCACTTATGCCAACTTTTTGATTATAAACGGTGCGGTTTTGGTGCCCGTCTATAATGATCCGGCCGATGAATTTGCGCTGGCGCAATTGACAAAGTGTTTTCCAGATCGCAAGATCATTCCAATTCCCGCCAACCCTTTAATTCTTCAATATGGCAGTTTACATTGCATGTCCATGCAATATCCCGCGCCTGTCCAATGTGAGGTCAAATAATGGCAGATAGTCTGAGTGTCGCTGTCATACAGCAAGCTTGCCATGGAAATTGGCAGGAAAATACGGAGGCGGCATGCCGGAATATCCGCTACGCAGCCAAGCAAGGAGCGGAATTGATCCTGTTACCGGAACTCCATGGATTACCTTATTTTTGCCAGGTAGAATCTACAGCCAATTTTGATCTGGCTGAACCAATTCCTGGAAAAACAACGGAAAAACTAGGTGCGTTAGCCAAAGAATTAAATATTGTCATCGTCGCCTCGATATTTGAACACCGTGCTCCAGGGCTCTACCATAATACCTCGGTGGCATTGGAAAATGACGGCAGTATCGCTGGTATTTATCGCAAGATGCATATTCCCGATGATCCCGGTTTCTATGAAAAGTTTTATTTCACTCCCGGCGACCTGGGATTCCACCCCATCACCACCAGTGTGGCAAAATTAGGGGTGTTGATTTGTTGGGATCAATGGTTCCCGGAGGCGGCACGGCTGATGGCATTGGCCGGCGCGGAAATCTTGCTCTACCCCACAGCCATTGGCTGGGACCCGCGGGACGATGACGGCGAAAAAAGACGGCAATTGGATGCTTGGCAATTAAGCCAAAGGGCCCATGCGGCGGCCAATGGCCTCCCGGTCATGTCCTGCAATCGTATCCAGCTGGAACCCGATCCCAGCCATCAAACTCCGGGTATTCATTTTTGGGGAAATAGCTTTATTGCCGGTCCCCAGGGCGAATTGTTGGCCCAAGCAAATTCAGACCAAGAAACTGTTCTGATGGCCCAAATTCCCCGCCACCGCTCTGAGGAAGTCCGCCGGATCTGGCCTTTTCTGCGGGATCGCCGAATTGACGCTTATCAAGGGTTGACCCGGCGGTATCTGGATTGAATCAATCGTGTATCCTGAATTCTTCCCGGTCATGACCTTGTTCAACCAACTCCCTCATCCAGCGGGGCATTTGGCCTCGTCCAGTCCAGGTCAAGGAAGGATCACTGGGGTGGCGATATTTAATTGGCACCTTAATACCTTTTCGGGATCTTCTTGTGGAAACTCCGGCTTTTTTATCCCGAATCTCCACTTCCAGGCCAACCGACTCGGCCAATTCCTTGATTTGCGCAATAACCTGTTCCCGCTTTTCCCTGGTTTTGGTTTCCAGGGTTTTACGCGCCTCTTCAATAACTTTTTGCAATTCCTCTTCAGACAAATCCTGAAGTTCAGCAATTTGCATATCCATCAATACCTCTTCTGTATGCATGTTATCCAATACAAGGGAAGCCATAGTTAATCGTGACTTCTTGCTATTTATTATACGACATTTTTATTAATAACTTCATTCATTATACCAATGTTCAAACGATTCCCTTCATCCCTGATAATGATATTCAGCATTTTTATTCATCTGCCAGCCAAATCAGCCGTGGCGGACGAAGAAAAGACATGGGTCAATATCACTAAAAATGTCGCCAAAATAGAAATAAGAACCCCAAACGCCCAGATAGTGATTCAGAGAAATCAGGACAAAACCCATACAATTGATCCTCCTTTTGACAAGACCTCCAGGCCTTGTCCGCCTTTTTGTATTCAACCTATCAATATTTCTGGTGGCATTAAAACTCTGGGAGAACTGGAATTAATTACCTTTATGCAATCTATTCCTTCCAGTCCCGACATGCTTCTGGTTGATACGCGCATACCCGAATGGTACCGAAAAGAAACGCTTCCCCTTGCTGTCAATATTCCATGGACAGAATTTGATAAAAAGCCGGAACAAATCTTGACCCAGTATTTCGGCGCTAAAAAAACAAAAGCAGGCTGGGATTTTTCCAACGTCAAAACTCTGGTGTTTTTTTGCAATGGCCTCTGGAGCCCGCATTCGTCTTCTGTGATACGAAAGCTTTTAGAAATACAGTATCCAGCGGAGAAAATTCAATGGTACCGGGGCGGGATGCAAGCTTGGAAAATCTTGGGCCTAACCACTTCCAAACCATAACAAAGGCAGGCAGTTTAATTTAACCCCGAGGAGAAAAGTGGTAAACCTTAGCCGGTCCAACCGGTCTCATCAAGCAGCATTTGCCGCTGCCAACCCGGGAAACAATCACTTTGGGTCTTTGCTTTTGTGGCATCTGGCCGGGCAGGCATGGGTATTGATATTCGTCCATGAACGATTTAATACCTCCGTTTACCGGAATTATCGTGTTTCCCGTTTAATTCAACCTGAAACTTATATTTATATTCAAATTTAGACCAACGCCATGGATTCAGCTATACACAAACAAGAATCTCCTCTTTCTTCTATTCTATTGCCTCCCTCCCCGAGCAAACCCCAAGAAGTTTTCAGTTGGACTGGTCTTCATGGAGCCGCCACTGCATTGGCAATTGCTGGCGCCATTGAGCAGGATTCGAGGTTGTATGTCGTTGTTACCGCCGACAGCCATGGCGCCCAGCAATTAGAACAGGAAATACGTTTTTTTCTGGATAAAGCCATCCCCGTGCTTCATTTCCCCGATTGGGAAACCCTTCCCTACGATGTCTTCTCTCCCCTGCCGGAAATCATTTCAGAGCGGCTCAAAACGCTCGCCCGCTTGCATCAAACTCATCAGGGAGTATTGATTACGACGGTAGCCACCTTGATGCAGAGACTGGCGCCGGTGGATCATATCTTGTCCCAAACCTTGAATCTCAAGGTGGGGGATCAACTAAACCTTGGCACAGTACGTCAACAATTGGAACAAGTCGGTTATCAATGCGTGCCTCAGGTACAGCAGCATGGGGAGTTTGCCGTGCGGGGAGCGATTCTCGATCTTTTTCCCATGGCGAGCGATATTCCCTTGAGAATCGAATTGTTCGATGAGGAAATCGATTCCATCCGCACTTTCGATCCAGAGACCCAACGTTCCATCGATAAAATCGAAAGCATCGAGCTTTATCCGGCAAGGGAATTTCCCATTGACGAGCAAAGCATCAAACGCTTCCGCCGCGCATTCCGCAACGCTTTCCCCGACTTGCCTTCGCAAAACGCCTTGTATCAAGATGTCAGCCGCGGTTTCCTGCCGGGGGGAATCGAATCGTACTTGCCGCTCTTTTTAGAAAAAACAGACACATTATTCGACTACCTTCCCGACCAGGCCACCCTTATTGTCCATCACGATGAAAATGTCCCCAGAGCATTTTACGAGGAAGTGGAAGACCGTTACCGCCTGCGCAAAGGGGATCTGGAACGCCCTCCCTTGCCTCCGCAAGCCTTATATCTGTCGCCGGAAGCGTTCACTCAAAAACTGCGCGCTCACCCCCGGATTTTCCTGAACAATACCAGCGAAAAGACCCAAATCATCGATTTTGTTACCCAAGAACTGCCTGACATTGGCCTTAACCCCAACAAAAAATCGCCCGCCCAAGCACTCCTGCAATTCATCGGCCAAACCCCAGGCCCCATCCTTTTTACTGCTGAAGGCCCGGGCCGCCGGGAGGTGCTATTAGAAACGCTAGGAAAGCATGGCATCAAACCGAAAATCATCGAGGGCTGGTCCGAATTCATGGAAAAACATCCTGATTTGGCCCTTGCCATTGCCCCGATCGAAGAAGGTTTATGGCATAAAAACCCCGGCTTTGCGGTGATTCCGGAAAACCGCATCTTCGGCGAAAAGGTCCGGCAAAAACGCCCGCGCCGCGAATCAGCGCGGGATATGGAAAACCTGCTGGCGGACTTGAACGAAATGACCATAGGCGCGCCAGTCGTTCATCGCGACCATGGCGTCGGCCGTTATTTGGGGATGCAGCGTTTGGAAGTTGGCGGGGTGGAAACGGAATTTCTCACCTTGGAGTATGCCAATCAAGACAAGCTTTATGTGCCGGTTTCCTCCCTTCATCTGATCAGCCGCTATAGCGGCGCGGAGCCTGAATCCGCCCCCTTGCACAAGCTGGGAGGCGAGCAGTGGAAGAAAGCCAAGCGTAAAGCCCAGGAAAGGGTGCGGGACGTAGCGGCGGAGTTGCTGGAAATTCACGCCAAGCGCGCTGCCAAAAAGGGGCAGCAATTTACCTTGGATTCCGAGTCCTATGAATCCTTTGCCGCGGCCTTTCCCTTTGAAGAGACCCCCGATCAGGCCACCGCAATTGAAGCAGTGATCCAGGATATGCAATCGCCCCAACCCATGGACCGGGTGGTGTGCGGCGATGTGGGCTTCGGCAAAACCGAAGTGGCCATGCGGGCGGCGTTTGTGGCGGTGCACAACGGCAGACAAGTAGCGGTGCTCGTGCCCACGACCCTATTGGCCCAGCAGCACTATCAGAATTTTCTCGACCGCTTTGCCGATTGGCCGGTCCGGGTGGAAGTGCTGTCGCGCTTCGTCACCCCCAAAAAGCAAAAACAAGTGCTCGCCGATGTAGCCGACGGCAAGGTAGATATTCTCATCGGCACCCACAAATTGATTCAGAAAAGCGTTCAATACAAAAATCTGGGGCTGGTCATCATTGATGAAGAACACCGGTTTGGCGTCCGCCAAAAAGAACACTTCAAAAAACTGCGCAGTGAAGTGGACCTGCTGACCCTGACCGCCACCCCCATCCCGCGCACCCTTAATATGTCCCTGTCCGGGCTGCGGGATATTTCCATCATTGCCAGCCCACCGGAAGGGCGCCATCCCATCCAGACCTTCATTACCGAATGGGTGGACGCTTTGATCCAGGAAGCGGTTCTGCGGGAAATCAAACGGGGTGGACAAGTGTACTTCGTGCACAACAAGATTGAAACCATGGAGCGCATGGCGGAAGAAATCCAGCGCCTGGTGCCGGAAATCCGGGTACGCACCGCCCACGGGCAAATGCCCGAGCGGGAA
>Ga0256841_1002594_pt1 | contig 14265 bp, 17 predicted proteins | sample 356308metaG_FD_185971 | JGI IMG/M metagenome (GOLD analysis project Ga0256841, IMG submission 185971) | Hydrothermal vent microbial communities from Mid Atlantic Ridge, Atlantic Ocean - 356-308 | ecosystem: Environmental > Aquatic > Marine > Hydrothermal vents | place: Atlantic Ocean: Mid...
AAAGTTAACGAAAAGCTATCTCTCGGTTTTGCCCCGAATTTTGCCTGGGCATCCCTATCTGTGGATCCTATGCCAGCTGCAGCCCCGGATGATGCCAACGGCGACGGCAAAGGGACCTATCCCTCCGCAACTCACGCCGCAACGGCTCTCGGGTTTTCTGTGACCATCGGGGCCTACTACCAGGCGACCGAGAATTTGAGTTTAGGGGTTTCCTTGAAAACGCCTACATGGATGGAGGATTTTGAGTTCAACGCGGTCAATGAAATCGGGGGGTTCCGAAAAATTAAATTTGGGATGGATGTTCCCGCCATTATCTCTGTCGGGGCGGGATACACCGGGTTTGATCGCTGGACCTTGGCTGCTGATTTGCGGTACATCGACTATTCCAACACCGACGGCTTTGAAAAGCAGGGTTTCGATTCAGTTGGTGCAGTCAAAGGCTTCGGTTGGGATTCGATCTTCGTTTTGGCTGCAGGGGCGCAGTATCAGGCCACGGAGAAGTTTTCCATTCGGGCTGGATTCACTTTGAATCAGAATCCGATCTCGGACGACCAAACCTTCTTTAACTTGGTGGCCCCCGCAATCATTCAAACGCATCTGAATCTTGGGTTTTCTTATGACTTTTCGGACAAACTGAAGGTCAGTTTTGCTTACCACCGAGGGTTAGAGAACAGCATTCGTGGACCTTGGTACAGTGGGCTTACGGGAAATGCAATTCCGGGAACGAGTGTTGAAAGTAAGATGCACACGGATGGATTCTTGATGGGAGTTTCCATCAAGTTCTAGTTCACCTGATTCATCATTTGGCCCCTACCTGAGATGGAAAAGCTGTAGGCGGGTTTTCTGCGGCGATTTTTCACGCTATCCTTTTCGGCCTGTACCTGAACCGAGTGGTCCAGGTTGAGGAGGGTTTGTGATCGCATTTTTTTCTGCGGCAATGCCGCTGGCTGTTCAATCCGCTTCCCCTGAGGGGCCGAGCGCACTGGAGACCTTCTTCGATAATGCGGCGGATATCGCCTGGGGCTTGCCCTTCATCCTCATGCTGGCCGGGGTGGGGTTTTATTTCACGGTTCGGCTGGGTTTTGCTCAGTTCCGGAGGATGGGGCATGCGATAGCCATTGGGCGAGGGAAATATGATGAACCCGATGCCCCAGGTGAAGTCACCCATTTCCAGGCCCTTTGCGCAGCTCTTTCTGCAACGGTGGGCGTGGGGAACATTGGAGGTGTTGCAACCGCGATTTGGTGGGGGGGACCGGGGGCTGCGATTTGGATGGCCCTCTTTGGGGTCTTGGGGATGATGACAAAGTTTGCATCCTGCACCTTGGCCCTCAAATATCGAGTTACCGATTCTGAAGGGCATATCATCGGTGGCCCCATGGAGTTCCTCTCCCGAGGGTTGGGGAAACGCTTCGCCTGGTTGGCCACCATGTTTGCTGTTTGCGCTGTGATCGCTTCGTTTGGGGGAGGCAACATGGTCCAAGCCAACCAGATGGCGGGGGCCTTTACACATGAGTTCGGAAGTTCTCTTCCCACGAGTTTGACAGAGCCCTTCAAACTGTTTGGGAGTATGGAGACCAACAGTCTTCGGATCATCTTGGGGATGGTTGTCGCGGTGCTTGTCGGTTTAGTCATCATTGGAGGGATTAAGCGCATTGGCCGTGTGGCCGGTGTGCTCGTTCCTGTCATGGCTGTATTTTATGTAGGGGGAGCGCTCACTGTGATCTTCCTGCATATCGGGGAAGTCCCTGAAACTCTTGGGACCATGTTCTCAATGGCCTTTGGGGGGGATGTAACACGCAAAGCCGCTGGAGGTGCTGTGGGTTTGACCGTCCTCCAGGCCCTGACTTGGGGAGCTAAGCGCGCTGTGTTTTCCAATGAAGCGGGCTTGGGTTCCGCGCCGATCGCGCATGCTGCCGCCAAAACCCATGAGCCTGTGCGTGAAGGGCTGATCGCGATGCTGGGTCCTTTCATCGATACCGTTGTCATCTGCATGATGACGGCTTTGGTGATTTGTCTTACCGGAGTGTGGGAGACTTTTGCGGACGGAAGCCAAGGTGCGGTTATGACAAAGTTGGCCTTTGAGCAGGGGCTTCCTGAGGGATATGGGTGGATTGGGCGCTACACTGTGGCGATCGGTTTGATTCTCTTTGCGATTTCCACCGCTATTTCATGGTCCTACTATGGGGACCGTTGCATAACCTACATCTTCGGGCCAAAGGCAGTCATGCCTTATCGGGTGGTCTACGTGCTTTTCCTTTTCCTAGGGGCCAACATCGATGGAGGGATCGTTTGGAAGTTTGCAGACGTGACCAATGCTGCGATGGCCTTTTGGAACATTATCGGTTTGTTAGGACTTTCGACCGTGGTGATTGCTCTTTACAAAGATTATTTCTCTCGGCCTCAAAAGCCACTGCAATGATGGAGGAGGGGCAGCGATGACGAAATTTTCAATTCTTGCATTCTTGGGAGCCCTGGTTGGGGGACTCTTAATTTGGAAAGTCCTTCCTTCTGCGGCCATTTGGATCGATGGCCCTTGGCTCATCTGGGCCATTGTTGGGCTTGTTCTTTTATTGACAGCGGGCCTTTTGATCCCCCGTCCTACCACGGATTCTTGGAAGCGGTCCTGGGGGCTTCTTTGGCTGGCAGCCATCTGTCTCATGGGATCGTATTCGAGCCTGTATGTCTTGCACAATCGAGTGAATGCCCTCGGGGCTCAGGTGCGGGAGGTTTTGAAAACCGAAGCTGCCCTCGCGAAGGCCAAAGCTGAGGAGCGAGTTGCTGATATTGAAAGCATTGCACAAGATCTGACAGCGAAGAAGTTGGAAGTGACAAGCACCTACGAAGCTGTGGTTTTTGATGAGAGGGAACTAAACCGGATCGAAGCCAGCTCCTTAGAACTCACCTATTTGGAATACATTGTTTCTGTCCTTTTTGTTTTCACCTTTTTTATCCTTGCTTGGATGACGGCTCCAACTGCCCAAAAATTCTATGGTTTTAACGAAGCGCCTGCGACCTGAGCTGCTTGCTTTTCTTTTTTGTTGGAGTTCTTGTGCTTCCGGACCTTCTCTCCCTAATCCTGGGGGGAGACAGATGCCCTTAGAGTTGGGTCCTGGCGGGGTGCATTTCGAAGGGCAGGATTGGGAGTTGTTTGCTTTTGGGGAACGTATCCGAGAGCTGGTGGAAAAGGATAAAAAAGCGAAGGGACAGGGGATTCGTCTCATGGTCCGGATTCGACCAGGGATGACCCTTTCCCAGACGGAGGCTTTTTTAAACTTGGTGCAGGCGGCAGGGGTTCGAGCAGTGGATATTGAATGATGGGCTATCCAAGCTTGGTGATCTTCGACTTGGATGGGACCCTTGTGGACACTCGGGCCTGGTGGCTTCCCGTTGCGAGGGAGGGTTTGTTGCGTTTTTCGCAGGCGACGAAGAGCGAGGTTCCTTTTCCGGGTGAGGAAACGGCCTGGTCTTTGGTGGGGCTTCCGGATGACCAGGTGTTTCAGGGTTTGTTGCCCCCTGAGCGCCGGGGGGAATGGGAGACTTTGCGGGATCTCTTGGTCCCGATCGAAGGGGAGATCCTGAGAGGAGGCCGGGATTATTTGTTCCCAGGGACCAGGGAGCTTCTGCAGGATTTGAGGAGGGAGGGCGTTTTGCTGGCTGTGGCAAGTAACTGCGGACCCCAGTATTTGGACGCGGTCTTGGAAGGGCAGGGAATCGGAGTCTGGATAGATCGAAGTTATTGTTTGGGAAAACCCCCTTGGATGGATTCAAAAGATCAGATGCTGGTGCAGGCGATGAAGGAGCTGGGGACAAAAGATGCGATTTTGATCGGGGATCGGGATTCGGATGCCCGGGCGGCTCAGAAGGCGGGTGTCCCCTTTCTTTTACGAGAGGGATCGGGGAAGGAGTCTTTTGCGGCATCTTTTGCAATGGGAAAGGCTTCGACCCAAGCAGCCATCGGGGACCTTCTTGCGCGGGGCTTTTCCCGGAACAGATGATTGAGTATGGGCTTGGACTGGAAAGACGTTCTCCCTTCAGAAGAGGAGATTGCCGAAAAAGTAGCCTGGATTCTGGGCTCATGGGGTTGTGAACGGCCGGCTTGTCTTGAGGTTCGGTGGAACTTCCGGCTGCGGACGGCAGCGGGGAGGGCGGTTTTGGAAAAAGATCTGCGGGTGGAACTCAATCCGCATCTTTTGGCGCGACATCCGGAGCAGTTCCTTCCAACCTTGGTTCATGAGCTTGCGCACATCATGGTGTTTTGTCTCTATGGCAGAACCCCCAAGGCCCACGGATCTGAATGGCAGAGTCTTATGCGTCGGGCGGGCCAGGATCCCCAAGCGCGTCATTCGATGAATGTAGACGGTTTACGAAGGAAACGACGCAAATTCCTTTACCTCCATGTGTGCAAGGGTTGCAAGGCTAATGTGATTTATCGCAAAGTGCGCCGGGATATCGCTTGTGGGGCCTGTGGTCCGGGAGAATTCCTGATCTTACGTTCTTCTGCGACCCCCGAGGGCTTGGAGCTTTTACGCCGGAAAGCTGCGGAGTTAAAAATGGCTGGAGGATGAGTAGATGGCTGTCCCGAGGAGACAAACCTTTGTGAGTGCCTGCCTGATGGGCTGCGCATGCCGCTATGACGGAGGACAGAAAGAGGACCGGGAATTGATCTTGGAGTTGGGGGAGGGTGCCCTCAGTTTTTGCCCTGAGGTCGAAGGAGGCTTGGGGGTCCCCAGACCACGAGCGTTTTTTGTGGGGGGGGATGGCATGGCGGTTTGGGAAGGGCGGGCAAAGGTGATGAATGAACATGGCGAGGATGTTACAGCGGAGTTTCGGCGTGGGGCCGTTCGTGCTCTTGCAGCTTCGATGGCTGGGAATTGTACCGTGGCCCATTTTAAGGAAGGATCCCCCTCCTGCGGCTTAACAAGAGTGGATATCGAGGGACAACAAACCCCCGGGCTTGGGGTTGCAGCGGCCCTCTTTTCCCGAGCAGGTTTGGTGCTGAGAGGGCATGATTAAGGCCAAAGGATTGGGGAAAAGGGAGTCAAGGATGGCTGATGTGTTTGCGGAGATCATGAAGCTGAGGGAAGGGGGGATCCCCGCAGCCCTTGCCACAATTATCGGGACGAAGGGGTCGACACCCGGTCGGGAGGCGATGAGACTCCTGGTGAGGGCGGATGGGACCTTTGTTGGGACGGTGGGGGGAGGCTGTCTCGAGGCCGAGGTTTTCGAGGCTGCCAAGGAGGTCATGCGGGATGAACGGACAAGAACCTTGAGCTTTCGGCTCAACGAGTTCGATACTCCGGAAAATGGCCTTCTCTGTGGGGGAGAGGTTACGGTGTTTATTGAGCCTCTCACGGTCCCTACCTTGCATCTCTTTGGAGGAGGGCATATTTCACGAGTTTTGTCGCAAATAGCTTCTACTGCTGGGTTTAGAGTTGAAGTTTATGAAGACCGAGAAGCTTTTGCATCCGAAGAACGCTTTCCCGAAGCGGCGGCCCTCCATTTGGGGGAGCTTGGGGAGTCGGCGGAGGGGGTCCTCTTGGGGCCACTGAGTTATGTGGTTGTTGTGACCAGGGGGCACAAAGGGGATGGAGAGGTCCTCTCAGGGCTTGCTAAGGCCCGGGGAAAGGCCCGTTACATCGGGATGATCGGGAGCCGAACCAAAAAAAAGATCCTTTTCAAAAAACTCCAGCAAGAGGGAGTTTCGGCCTCTTGGTTGACCCAAGTCCATAGTCCCGTGGGTTTGGATATCGGAGCGATGAGCCATGAGGAGATCTGTATCTCCATTTTGGCCGAAATGATCGCTGAGAGGCGAGGAAAGCTGGGAGAGAGCAGGGTTCTCCCTTCGATGTCCAAGTCCAAAACAGGCCCATCCCCCGATCTCAAATCGAGGTGAGGGGGATATTCTTGGGGAGATTGAACCCGAGGATCTTCTGTTTCGTTGTGCCAAGGGCCTCCGCCTGGCATGATGTTTCCCCTTTCGCCCCCTGATGGATTCCCCTTTGGCCGGTTCTTCCGGAATGAAAAGACGGATTTCAATGAAGAAACTCCTGATCCCCTTAGCTCTTCTTTCGCTTGCCCCTCTCACACGGGCCCAGTCCACTGATACCATCAAGCTGGTGGACGGAACCCAAATACAGGGGGTCAAGCTTACTTGGATGGATGTTCGCGAGGTTCGGTATAAGGTTCGATCTTCCGAAAAATCCATTGTCAGAGAAAAGGTCAACTCTCTTTTGATTCAGCAGGCAAAGGCTAAGGGAAAACTCCGTAAAGCCCTCAAAGCGGTTGCTTCGGAAGATTGGGGGGAGGCGATGGTTGCTTATTTGGATGCGGCCAAATCCGCGAAAAAAAGCAAGGTCCTTGCCGGTTTTTTGCCTCAATACGCTCTTTGGAAGGCCTTTGAAATTGCTCGAGATCATGGGACCGAGGAAGACCGCTCGGACGTTATTTCACAATTGACAAAAGAATATCCAGAGACGTTTTACCTCCCGCAGATTTGGGAATATCGCATCCGGTTGGCCTATAAAAAGGCAGGAACAGATCGGAAACGTTTGACTGCAATCAAGGGATTGGTCGCAAAGTATTTGGAACAAGCAAAGGATTGGGGCTCGGTCCGCTCCGAAATCGAAGCCGAACTTGAGGGGGTATTGATTCGAGAGCGTCTCAGGGAGATCAAGGCAGAAGATGCACAAAAAAGCCTCTCGAAGCTATTGGGGCGGGCTGAAACCGATTATCCGGATCTTGCAAATCGTCTTAGCCTCCACCTTGCGAATGCTGTTCTCCGTTCCGGGAAGCTCCAGGAAGCTCGAAAGATGTTTAATGCGATTATCAACTCTGGAGTTGCGGATCCTTTAACTTTGGCTAGAGCCTACTTGGGGCGGGGGCACACATGGTTCCGGAAATCTTCTCGGAGCCCTGAAGATGCCAAAAAAGCACTCCTCGACTATATGAGGATTCCTACTCTCTTTTCCAAGCTGGACTATGACCTGACTGCCGAGGCTCTTTATTTTGCCATCGAGTCTTACAAGGCATGGGGCGGTCCGGATTTGCAGGCCAATGTGCGCCGCTTGATTCGTCGATTGAAGGGTCGGTATCGGGATTCTACCTGGGCCAAGAAGTAAGCCACATCTATCCCTGACCTTTTAAGTGATGCGGGTTCTACCCGTGGCAAAACCGAAAAAGAAACCCCCGAAGTTGGAGCGTCGGGGGTTTCTTTCGTTCTGGAGCGATGTGTTGTTTTGGGTTTTCCAAAAGGTGGTTTGGCTCGGCCTTCTCTTCTTTTTTCGCTTTCGGGTTCGAGGAAAGGTCCCCTCCGTGGGGCCTCTGCTGATTGCCTCCAACCATACGTCGTTTCTGGATTCCATTTGGCTTGGAGCTGCAAGTTCGCGTCGTATCCGGTTTTTGATGTCAGATCTATATGGAAAAATTTTTGGCCTGCGATGGTTCTTCCGTTGGAATAAGGTAATTCTCGTCCCGGAAAAGGGTGGGCTTCGGAAGTTTATGCAGGGTTCGCTGGAAGCTCTTGAAAATGGCTCAGCACTTGGGATTTTTCCAGAAGGTTGGATCACCAGGGATGGTAATCTTCGGGAGTTTCAGGCAGGAGTTATCCGACTCGCGATAAGGAGCGGCGCTAAGATTGTTCCCGTTGCCATTGTTGGAGGGTTTGAGGCTTTTCCCCGGGACGCCTTTTTTCCTCGGCCAAGAAAAGTAGAGGTGCGGATCGGGGATCCGATCCTTGTGGAGGATCTCCTTCCTTCTGGAGAAAGCGGCCCACAAGCTTTGAAGACTGCCGCAGAAGCTTTGCGGGCAAAGGTCCTCGGCCTCATGGAAGACTCCGGATAAGGACCTTTTCGTTAGTAGATTCATGAAAATGGTTCAATTTCACATCCTCCTTGCATCTCTATCGAGGGGGCAAGCGCCCCTTTGCCGAGGAAGAACCTCTCGGGCGAAAAAGCGATGTAGCAATAAAAGGGGAGGGGGAAATGAGCAAAGGTTCTTTGGAGGTCTGCTCTTGGTTGGAATGGAGACGAGGGGTCCTCTATGGTCTTCGCTCCCAGGTCTACCATTGGGACCGAGCCGAGGATATTGCTCAAGAGACGTTGATGCGGGCTTGGTTGGGTTTGAAAAGGGGGAAAATTCGAAAATTAGGGATGGCCTGGCTGAAACAGGTCTCTCGTCGGATTGTCGTCGACCAACAGCGTGAAAGGGAGCGCGCTCCCCAGTTTCAAGAGCTGTTCCCCACTGGGGAAAGCCTCCGCGATCCCAGAAGAATGCCTCGCCAGTTGAGGACTTGGCGAGGGACCATTCCCTTAGTTTCGGCCCTTGCTGTCCTCGAAGAAGCGTTGGAGAAGCTCCCTCCCGATTTGAAACCTGTTCTCCGTGCGCGTGCGCGGGGAGCGAGTCAGCGTGAAATTGCTTATCGGTTCGGCCTCGGTTTGAGTGTTGTCAGGATGCGTCTTGCCCGAGGAAGGCGAATCCTTGAGACGGAGATTCTACGTGATCTCCATCAGCGAGGAGAATTGTGATGAAAGGATGGATCCATTGCTTTTGTGTCAGTGCCTTTTCTTTTCTGTGTCTTTCCATGAGTCCAGCGATAGGACAGAGCGGAAAAAAGGGTGTGCCGGTTTCGACGCAGCGTCAGAAAATGGTCAAAACCTTGACCAAGGAACAGCGGAAAAAACTAAGGGAGGGGCGCCGGGCTCTTGTGAAAGCCAGTAAAAAGGCTCATGAGGGTCGTCCCAAGACGGCTGAAGCGAAAGCCAAAGCGAGGACCCTAGCATTTCACGCTTTGGTTGAAGTTGAGGCTGGCTACATGGGGGTGCCCCAGATCCAGGCCGAGGCAGCGTTTCGACAGGGGAAACTCTTGGCTTTACTAGGTCGAAGCAAAGACGCGATTGCCGCCTATGAAAGGGCTGCAAAGATTCTGCCCGAAGTTTATGGCTCGAAGGCCATGATCCAGGCTGGGCATGTCAAGCGGCGCATGAAACAACTGGGAGACGCCCTTAAATACTATCGGTCGGCTGTAAAGGCTCATTATGGTTTGGATGCGCAAAGGGCCAAGATTTGGGAAGGCAAGGTTTTAGCCAAGTTGGGGCGGATTGCGGATGCTCGCAAGAGTTGGCAGAGCCTCAGTGGATCCGATGAGGCTGATCCCTTTCAACGTATTCAAGCTTTTGACGCTCTGGCTGGGAGTTATCTCAAGGAGGGCGATCTCAGGCAGGTTCGAATCATTTTGAAGGATGCTGATGAAACTCTTTCCGCTCTCTCTTCTCCGGAAGAAAAACTCGGGAAGAGGATTCAAGAGCGTCTCTCTCGGATGTCTTCTCGGAGGAGGCTGCGTAAAAAACTGGAAAAAGCGGCCCCTACCAAGTTGAAATGAGAGGCCAAGGATAAAGGAACCCTGTAAAAGTCTGATGCAGGAAACCTCCTGAAAGGTTTCCTGCACGGATCGTTACTTCAGCTCAAGACGAAGCACGGGAGTCTGCCCAATCCTGGGGCTCCCCTTGGATGCCGAACGATCAGGGGCATAAAGAAGGGACGATCCTATTTGGGAAGTCTTTGTTCCCACCCCGGCGGCGATGGCGTCCCCAAACACAAGGCCCAAACGATTGGCGTTCAGGTTGATGAACATGGCTTGGGCGTAGATCTTAATCCCCAAAAGGGAATTCAGGTTTGGAAGTGGCAAGTTTGAGCGATGGAACCCAATTTTTAATGCGGCACTTGCATTGGCATCGCTAAGCCTAAGCCCCATGGATAGGAGGGGTAGCGTTGTTGCGGGAACCACAAAGAGATTGCAGCCCTGAGCCCCAAAAGCATCAAGCCTTAGGATTGTGGACTGGAGCCCTAAAAACAAGAGCCCCGGGGCATTTTTCGGTCCTGTCCCCTCGATTGCCAAAGTTCCACCAGGCATGAGCCGGTTGTCTTCAAAGACTCCCAGATCTTCACCGGATCCTGTGCTTTTTTTCGGATCTTGGTCATAGCGGATACAACCTGCCCCGATCTTTTTGCTGGACTCGCCCAGAGATTCCCCTGCCGTTTCCAGGCCCCAACTCCAGTAGACGGGTTTGAAACCTTTTGCAGGATCCCAAGCCTCGATTTCCAAAAACAAGTTACCCGTGGAAGGTATGGGCAGAGGGTGAGAGAAGGTCAGCTTTGGGAGCCTAAACGGTGTGGAATTCTTGCCCCAGTCCTTATTCCATGCAGAAGGGTTCTGGATGACGATGGAGCCATTAAAGACGTCGGTCGGAGACTTGCCATGGTTGATCGCAAAGGTGGCTTTTGGTGCTTGGGATGGAGAGGAGCCAAAAGATGCCCGAATACGGATTCTTAAAGTGGCGAGGCTTGGAATTTTTGCCTTTTTCGAGCTGACCACAGGCCAGAGTCGAAGGTCGCGGAACTGAAGAGCCAGGATCTTGGTGCGCCCCTTCAGGGCCTTTCCCAGAGCTTGTCGATCAATAAGAACACCCATCCGGAAATCTGAACCTCCGAGGTATTGGCTAAAGGTAGGTCCAGGGATTTGCCCAGGTAAAGTCTTAGTTGTTGTCGTTTGCCCGGGGGCGAGAGAAGCGATGAGGAAGCAGCCTGCAAGGCATGCGATCTGTGAAGAAATAAGTGCTCGCATTGGTTCACCTATAAAGAGAGAGAGAACAAAAGGAAGAAGTTGCAAAGGGTGTTGGAAGTCCGAAGGAGGGGGGATGCTTCAATTCAAAATTGAATCTTCCTCCAAGCGAATCCCCGGTAGTCCTTGGTTCGCGTTCGGTCGTCCAAGAAAAGGTAGATGCCATCAACCATGTAGGAGGCCGGGATCGTAAATTGAAATCCCTTGCTCCCTTTGTTTTTGGGGACGCGGATTTTCTTTCCCTTGCGTCCGTCGATGGAGTAATAAACGAAAGGGGCGTTACCGGTATAAGTCACGGTAACTTGAGTCCCGTCCTTAGGAGGATCGGGTTGAAAGGAGAAGGAGGAGCCTGGAGTTCCCATTATTTGCTCTCCTTTTTTATTCTGGAGCTTTGAGTTGCGAAGGAAAGGGCTTTCGCCTGAAGATCCTTCCTTCCCAATCGGTCAAGGCCCGGGAGAAGGAGGGATGAGAGGTCTCGACTTTGCCGAGGTGGGAGTTCCCCCAGATGGAGGACGAGTGTCTCAAAGGCTTTTTCGAGGACCTCGCTTTGTTGTAGAGAGAAGGAAAGTTGAACCAGGTCTGGCCCGAATAAAGCCAGTTCCTTGGGGGGGAGCTGGCTCAGTTTTCGAACAATGTCCGTCAGGTTTTTTGTGTCGGGGGTTTCGGGCAATGAATATGAGAGTTGGTTTGTTTGGGGGAGCGAAAGCCCAAAGAGGGCACCTCCAAAGAAACCTCCGACAATGGTCGTGAAGAAGGATCGCCTGGATTGAGGCCGGTAAAGCCTCTTAAAGCATGTTTTTTCTTGTAGCATTGGAGCTTTCTCCATCTGAATATGAAGAGGAGTATTTGCTGGGGAGAGGGAGAGTGCAATCAATTAAAATGGTAAGAAAGTGAAATTATCCGGTAAGACCGTGTTTTATCCGGTATTACCGGAGTAGGGGGGAGGGAGACCTAGGATCCCGGTTGGAAAAACAACCGAAGAGCGCCGGTCGATGTGACAGGGTCTGCACTAAAGCTGTTTAGGACCGAACCTTCCCATTGGTGTCGAAAAGGAAGTCGTTTTCCTGAGTCCAGGTAAGGAATTGGTAGGCTGGGGCCAGTCGGAGGAGTTCCTGGATGGCAAAACCTCCCAGCTCAGGTCCCATGGCCACAGCGGTTTTCACCGGAATTTGCTTGCGGATGGAAAGTGAGTGGTTTCCCGGTTCAAAAAAGGAGAAAAAGTTTTCGATTTGGTCGGGGAAAAGATTGCCGCAGGGGTATTCCTTCTTCCAATCATGAAGAAAGAGTCCGAAGCCATTCCCAATGGCATTGAGGGTTTCGGTCCAATCATCCTTCGCTTCGATGGAAGATTGGACTTTGTTTTTAAGGTTTTGGCTATCCCACCAAGCTTGTGGATGGACTCGGAGCGCGATTTCAAAGCCTTCTCGATCTACACTTAGGATGAAGGTTGTTTGAATGTAATGGGTATCTACATCCTCACCAATGGCAGGACCGACCCTTTCGATGAGAACTTTTTTTTCTTTTGGGGACCTTGAAAGGTAAGCCCATTGAGCTTGGACTCTGCCAAAGTTGTATTTGTAGGGATGACTGAGGTTGGTGCGACAACTCAAGCTAAGACCGCATTCTTTTTTTAGGTGAGTCTTGGCAGCTTTTCCAAGATCCCCGAGTTTTCGGCGGACCCTGAGTCGCCATGCGTTGGCTTCGCGGTCCCTCTGGTGCTGTGGGGAGTATGCGGCGAAATCGCTGGTGTCAAAGCTGGGGTAGGTACTCATTGATAATAGGTTTTCGCCAGCTCCTCGGCTGAGCGGTTTTTCTCAAAGGTATGAATAATGCTCCGGTTTTCCAGGACCGTTTTCAGGATGCCGTTGTGAAGATAACGATGAGGGGAGGTCCGAACTTTTCCACTTAGGATCGCAGGAGATTCGATCATAGCCGCCTTTTTGCTCAGGACATAATCATCCATGAGGTCATAAGACGGGTGACCTCCCAGGCGGAGATAGAAGCCTTTGTCGAAAAAGGGTGCTTGGTCTCCAAAAGGAAGCCCCAATCGACTTCGGAGGTTGGCCCCCCAAGCCACCAGCCCCAACCCAAACCTTGCCCCAAACCGATGGGGGACACCCATTGTTTTGCGGAAACCCAGCCGAAAAGCACCCCAATGGTGTCCGGCTTGCAGGGTGGCTTTGATCTGGGACAACCATTGGGGGGGGAGCTTGGTGTCGGCATGTAAAAAAAGAAGGGTGTCCCCCTTTGCCTTGGAGGCCATTTGTCTTAGGCCTTCTCCTCGGGGGCTCTGGCGGAGTTCGATCCGGAACCCCAGTGTTTCCCACTCTTTGAGTATTTTTGGGGAGACGGTCTCACTGGCGGTCAGGAGATACTCCACTTCTGGAATCCCCAAAGGAAGCTCCTTTTGCTTTGGCCCGAGGGGGTTTTTTCCTCCTAGGGGAATGATGAGACTGAGTTGCATCTGCGGTTTTTGACAGAAGGTCTATGTGGCGCGAGGCCGGAGTGAATCGGCTGCGACAATCTGTGGCGGTCGGATCCTTGGAAGAAAAGGTAGCGATTCGGTTCCATTTTTTCCCGGACTCTGTAGAAACCTTTTTCTCTGTAAAAACCGAGTGTTGATTCGCCCGCCGAAAATCCCTGTCATGAATTTTTCGGGCTGGCTCAGGTGCCTCAAAACCAAAGAGAATACAAGTGTTTGATCCTTTCGTTCCTTTTCTTCTTTCCTTGTCCATTGTTGTTCCATCTCCACAGGGCAAGGCCGGCCAATCCAAGGCCCAATCGCGCCCTGCTACTTCAAGGCCCGCCAAAAGGATGGACCCTCTTGCTCCCAAGGATGATGTGGGGAAGGCGATGGCAAGAAGGATGACTCCCCCACTCCGCAGTTTTTGCGCGGGATGCCATGGGACTGCCGGCCGAGGGGATGGACCCATGGCAAAGTTTTTGGATCCCAAACCCCTCGATTTTTCTCAAGGGCGTTTCAAGCTCACAGATACTGTAGGGGGACTCCCCACCGAAGGTCGACTGATTGCGACCGTGCAGCGCGCTCTCCCAGGCTCGGGGATGCCTTCGTTCCAGCACTTTCCTCCCCATATGATCAAAATGGCGGTCCGAGGAATCAAAGGACTCCTCCGTGAGAAAATCCGCAGAGATCTCCTGGATGAAGGAAAAAAGGGGATTGCTCTGGAAAAGGCTTTGGCTGAAGCAATGAAGGTGGGGACACCCATAGAGATTCCATCTTTCACTGGACATTCTTTTGATCTGAAAAAGGGGAAGGATCTCTATGCGAAAAACTGTGCCGTTTGTCATGGCCCTGATGGGAGTGGTAAAACGGTCATTCCTCTCATGGATGCCAAGGGACTTCGGATTCAATCTAGAGACTTCCGTTCAGGGGTTTTTAAGGGCGGTGCGGACATGGAAGATCTCTGGCAACGGGTTCGAGGGGGCATCCCCTATTCGAACATGCCGCCCTTCTCTAAGGAGGTGATTGCCGACAAGGATCTCATGGATTTGTTGGCCTTTGTCCGTTCCTTGATTCCCACAGATTCAGGGTCAGAGCCTGGTCCAGACGGGAGACGGATCCCCCGTTTCCGAAACGAGCCCAAACCCAATCCTACGAAGATGGTGAAGCTGAAAAATGTGCTTCTTGA
>Ga0256841_1002595_pt1 | contig 14258 bp, 11 predicted proteins | sample 356308metaG_FD_185971 | JGI IMG/M metagenome (GOLD analysis project Ga0256841, IMG submission 185971) | Hydrothermal vent microbial communities from Mid Atlantic Ridge, Atlantic Ocean - 356-308 | ecosystem: Environmental > Aquatic > Marine > Hydrothermal vents | place: Atlantic Ocean: Mid...
GACAAGCTGCGAAGCGGGTTCCCTGGCTCACCACAAACCCGGGCCGCCGAGCAACTGCTTGCATCGATGAATGGCGGAACGGGAACTGGCCCAATCCGAGCCAGCCTCGTGAACAATGATCAATGGGTTTTTGAACGTGATCCGAATCACTTCACCGTTCAAGTTGCAACCGCGAACGAAAAGGCTGACCTGGAAACCATCGCAGCGAACATCAATGCAGCCGACAAGGCAATTTTTTCAGCCGGTGGCGGAAACAGCCCGCTCTATGTACTGATCGTGGGCGACTTCGCAGACTTCAACCAAGCTCAAGCTGCGATGACAGCAATGGCCCGTAGTCTGCCCGGACGACGACCGTGGATCCGGAATTTCGCCAGCATCCAGGCACAACGGTAAGTGACCGCGCCCGCAATTCTCCCAGGGTCGCGACTGCAACTGCACAATGCGGCGCGCTGACTGGCGTTCACATCGGTCGGGCCGCTCGATGTCGTGTCGACTACGCCTGCGCAGCCCTGTGAGAAATTTGGGTTAGAAATATACCCGAAAGGAGACTCTTCCAGTTCCCACCAGTCGGTCGGGACCATGACCTTCTCCGGCGTATTCCCCCGTAATGGCAAGATTGGGAGTCAAAGCCAGTCCTGTCGCCAGTTGCGCTCTCCAGCGTGACTGGTGATTGCTCAGATCCCGACTCGAAGTCAGCTCGGCCCTGACCCTCAAATGCTCCAACGGCCTCCACAGGATACCTGGCCGCACCTCAACGCTGATTGGCGTTGTCACTGGAAGCAGCGCATTGTGCTGCAAAATCCCGTCGGAAAATACATAGAATAGCGGTCCTTTCTCACCAGCACGCCAGGCAAGCCCTCCACCACCCAACAGCGTAAAGCGGCTTTTTGCAGCGTAATCCGGCCGACTCCATGCAATTCGTGTTCGCCATGAGATCGGCTTGAAAAAAGCATCCCGGGGTTCGATAGACTGAATATCGAGCAGCGTGAATTGTTTGAAAAAAGGTTGTTTACCCGACCGAAACCCGATCGAGGTACTGCCAAAGTCAATCGAGATGTTATCCCCATAACCCGGGGAAGGATCGAGAAAATCATGATAGGCGGGACGAAACTGGAACTCCACCTGATGCTCACCCTGAAGAGACTCGACTGCCCAGAGTAAACGGGCTGTTCCATGTCCCTGGTCGGGAGAAAACCTGGGAACTGGTAGAGAGAGATCACGAGTTGCCGTTCGGATCGCGCTCCGTTTTTTCAATATGAGCCTTTCCCTGTGGCTCAAACGAGTCACAGGGCCACCCCCGTTGAGGCGTCGGAAACGCAGGTAATCGCTGGCGAGATCCAGGGTTTCAGCTTGTTGCTCTGATGAATAGCTTCCCTCCGGAAACTGAATTGGTTTGTCGCTCCGTGTAAATGCCTGAGCCATTTCGACTTGACTCGGTGATAGGTTGTGCTGCCGCAGCCGGATTTTCCGTCCCAACGAGCCCACGTAGCGCCTGCGTTTGATCAAACCCGCCTTATCGAGTGCCTTGATCGTGTCAACGGGAATCGACCAGAGAGGGAAATCATTGGTCAGGCGCCGCTCCGGGAAACCAGCCTCGAGCAGTGACAACAGTTGGTACGCGCAATTCTCCCGGAAAAAATAGTAGTTGTACCAAGCGATCAACATTTCGTAGGCATGCGCCAATATATGGTCGATCTGTCGCTGGTCCAGCGCCAGCGTATATTCCCAGATATCCCGGTTGTCGACCTGTCCATATTCACGCAACTTGATGTGATAAGGCAAAATATGGAACTTCCCCTTGAAGCCGCCTCCGATGCCGGAAAATGCGTAGCTCAGCGGATTGACGTCCTCAGGAACCTCGGCCGCAAAATTGATACTTTGATTCAACATGTGAAGCGCCGGATTTTGGCCACTGCGATCCAGTCTGAGCAAGGTATGACCAAAGGCTGATGACGGACTGTTGGGGTGGGCTGCAGGAAAAATCAGGGTCAATTCATCACTGGAAAAAAACTTTCGGTAGGTATCGAACTCGGGGCAGTCCGGCTTGGGCAAATCCACCGAGGCTGATCCCAATGCTTCTTCCAGCCATTGACGACGAGCCACGAAACGACACGCAGGTATCAGTCTCATCGGCTTTCGCGGCTGTTTTGCGAACATTGCAGCAAGGGTCGCTTCCAGTTCGCGGGAAGGGCTGTGCTTGCCTTCTCGAGACATGAAAAAATAGGGTGCATCGACTTCACTATGCCAGCCACCGGAGATTCTCTTATGGTAATGAAGCAGTACTCGCCAGGTTGGCTGACTGGATAAGTGGAGATCCCGGGCAGCCTTCAGCAGCCGGAAAAGGGGAGATTCCGGTCGTTGACGCGCAAGACTGGCCGCCAGGTCGAAATCCCCATGTGCCAATGCGGAATCGAGTGGCCCATCGGCCGGCCAAACAGGCAGGGTTACTGCCAACAGGAGCCACAAAATTTGCCTTGACGGAAAACGATACATGTTGGGAACAAAAAAGCCCGTCAAATGACGGGCTTCGAGCAGTTATCGATGTTACTTACCGAGAAACGTATTTGGCCAGGGCCGCATCATCCGACATGGCCTGATCAATAGCGGCCAATACCTGGTCAGCTTCTCCTGAGCCAAACAGCTTATCGAACCGGCTTTGTGCCATACGTTGGAACGCCTTCATGTCGTTATCCTCAATGCCCATCAGATGAGCCAGGGCATCGAGGTGCGCGCCTTTCCCCTGAGCTGCATCGATCGTCAACTTGTCCATATTGGAGGCCACAAAGATTTTCCTGGCCTGTTCACGTTCGACGGTCTGCGTAGGGTCACAACCCATCATGCCATCTCCCGTTGTCATGAATATGGTATTGGGAACCACCAGGTTGTTCAGGAGTGCAGCAGCAATATTGGCTCCCTTCCCGGACTTTCCGTCCATTACCTGAGCACCCAGACCACAACCTGCTCCGGTTTCAGCCGCATGTACGCCAGATGCCGTCATCAGCGCCATAGACGCCAGAATTGTCAAAGATTTTTTCATGTTTAACTCCATTTGCAGCTATCGGGTGGTGTATTTGGCAAGCCGAGGCTCTGTGGCCATGGCCGTACCCAAGCGGCTCATGAATTCCTTTGCATCGGCGGAACCATCCACGAAAAGTTCGTCGTAATGCGCTTGGGCCAATGCAAAAAATGCAGCCTTGTCGCCATTGTCGATCGATAACAGGTCAGCCAGGGCTTGAAGATGATCGCCATCACCACGTGCTGCATCCCGCGCAATATTATCCATATTCCCTGCAACATAGATATTTTGCTGGTAGGAGGCGGTGATCATACTTTCACCATTACAGCCGAGACTGTCGAAACTCAATCCAAACAGTTGGTTCGAAGAAATCCCATTCGTGGTGGCGGCCAGAACATGTGGTCCAAGGCCGGATTGGCCGGCGAAAATCTGTTGTCCCAGACCACAGCCCGCGCCGTGATCGGCCATGGCGGCGAACGGGACTGCCAGAAGTCCTGCCAGTGGCAAGGCAGAGAATATTTTTTTCATGACATATTCCTTGTTCAATTGAAAGGGAACAAAGGTTATATTAGATGTTCCTCAGCCTGTCAATTCGAGCCAAACGGGTTCACCCTGCCCACCACAACCCCTCCCATGCGTGTTTCTTCGATTCTGGTTTCTCTGTTGCTGCTCTGTTCGGCCTGCCTGTCCGGGTGCTCTGGCCTGTTCTTCGTGCCTGATCGAAAGCTGGCCTTGTCACCGGACCAACTGGGGCTGGATTACAGCAACATTTTTATCCCCACCAAAGATGGTGCCATGTTGCATGGATGGTTGCTCAAGGGACGAAAACCTGTGCGGGGTACGGTTCTGTTCTTGCATGGTAATGCCCAGAACATCAGTTATCACATTGCTTCAGTGAGCTGGTTGCCGTCACGACATTACAACGTGCTGCTTTATGATTACCGAGGTTATGGCAAATCGACTGGCAGTCCGACAATAGAAAACAGCATTGAAGATTTTTCCTCTGTGATGGCATTGCTGGACTCCAAACTGGACAAACGTGAAAGAAATTTAACGGTGTTTGGACAAAGTCTGGGTGGTGCATTCGCAATCGCAGCGGTCGCCGATTACAAAGGCAGACTGCCAGTGCGTACATTGGTCATCGACAGCGCTTTTGCCGGGTTTCGTCTGATTGCCCATGAAAAGATGTCCGACCTGTTGCTGCTGCGCCCATTCAGTGGTGCATTGAAGTTGCTGTTCACCAATCAGCCTGATTTACTGTCAAGCATCAACAGGATCAGCCCGATCCCCGTCCTGGTGCTACATGGCCTCAACGATAAAATCGTTCCTCCTGATCATGCCCGCCAGCTGTATCATGCGGCACGCGAGCCCAAATTACTTCACCTTCAGCCTGGAGCCGGCCATATTCAATCACTTTTGTATCCCGAGGTGCGACATTTGATGCTTGATTTCATGGAAAGACACAAGCCAGACCAAAGACTACTCCGGCGAAGCGTCCGGGATGTATCGCTGCTGACGAAATGATGCAGGCAGAGAGAAGGCGCCGGACTTCAAGTCCCGACGCCCTTTTTTGATGACGCTTTCCAGGCGCGATCAGACGACGCTGCCGAATGACTTGTCGATGCTGCCCGCGGGCGGTTCGAATCCTGCGATTATGGCCCCTTGAGCCACCGGACCACCCGGAAACATCTGAAACAGCCGTTTGATGCCGCCCACACGATGAAATTTTTCGTCCAGCGCATCACGCAGTTCACGTCGGTTGCCAAATTCGTGCGTGGCAAAATAGTCTTGCAAACCCCGGATCACTTCCCATCCTTGCTCATCGAGTTCGATGCCCAGTTCCCTGGCTCTCTTTTCCGCCTGTTCCATGCTCCAGCCTTGTGGAGCGTTCGGAAACATCAGTTGTCCCATTGTCTTACCTCTTTAATCAATACAATACTGGTTGACCAGACCTCTGCCTGTGAGAAATCCGAGCTACAGTTTTCACTGGCAGGGGCGTCTGTCGGCGATCACCGACAGGTTACCTATAACTTTTAGGATAGTATTTCTGACCCTGCATATATCCCATACTGGGTATACTGGTTTTCGGCTCGAAGCGGAATAGGCGGCTTTCTGCGTTTCCGCACGGTTTTGTTGAACAGGCTGCGTTACCCTGCGCGGGTATTCGAGCAATCACAATCGAACGGAAAATCAAAATGCAGGCACTACTATCGACTTCATGGTGGCTGGGCGCAGCGCTGGCTGGCCTGGCTTTCAGTTTCATCGTTCCACTGGTCAAAAGCCGGTTCGATCGGTTACGGGGTGGTTCCGGACAGGGCGGCCACTGGAGCGATGAAGTATCCGCGATTCAGGCCGGCAGCGCCCGCCAGGCCTTGCAGACCGGCCGGATCAGCCACCATTATGGCCGTTCGGCGTTTTTCATCGCCAGTTCGATACTGGTGTTTTTGGTGAGCGGTTATCTGTCGCTCAAAGGGTTCGATCTGGGACTGCTGTTCGGGCCTGTCGGGCTGGTGCTGGCCTTGCTCTCGGTGCAGGAATTCCGCTATGGCAAGGTTTCCTATGAACAACTCAAGGCCGCGGGGGAACAGTAGAGAAGGGGAATCGGCTATACTTGGATAGTGAAAAGAAAAAGATCTCGAGGAGTTTTTGCAATGTTCAAGTATGCTACCCGAATCATGCTGCTGCTGGCGGTGATGATGTTGCAGGGCTGCGGATACAATGCCTTGCAGTCTACCGATGAAAGCATCAAGTCCGCCTGGAGCGAAGTGCTCAACCAGTACCAGCGACGCGCGGACCTGATTCCCAATCTGGTCAATACAGTCAAGGGTTACGCCAGCCATGAAAAAGCGGTGCTGACTGAAGTCACCAATGCGCGCGCCCGTATCGGCGCGATGCAGGCGACACCGGAACTGATCAACAACCCGGATGCTTTCAACCGTTTCATGGAGGCTCAGAGCAAGATGAGTTCGGCGCTGTCTCGGTTGCTGCTGGTGGCGGAGAACTATCCCCAGCTCAAGGCCGATGGCGTGTTCCGGGATTTGCAGGCGCAACTCGAAGGCACCGAGAACCGGATTGCGGTGGCGCGTAACCGCTACATCAAGGCGGTGCGCGAATACAATCTCATCGTTCGCAAATTTCCTACCAATTTGACTGCGATGCTTTTTGGTTACAAAACCAAGCCTTCATTCTCGGTTGAAAACGAGGCGGCCATTTCCAAGCCACCCACGGTGGATTTTGGTCAGCCAGCCAGTCAGCATTAGCCTTCCTCCCGTGACTTCGACGGAGGATTGATGCCTCTGCGCATTCTGCTCATCCTGTTGCTGTTGGCGCCAGTGCTGGCGTTCGGAGAACAGCCGGTTCCCGAACTGCGCGCGCCGGTCACCGACCTGACCGGCACACTCAGCCAGGAGGAAATTCAGGCTATCGAAACTCGCATTCGGCAGCTCGAGGCTGAGCATGGCAGTCAGATCGCCGTGCTGATCGTCGATACGACTCGTCCCGAAACCATCGAACAATACGCCATCCGGGTTGCCGAGAAATGGAAGCTGGGCCGTAAGGACGTGGACGATGGGGTATTGCTGCTGGTCGCCCTGCGTGATCACCGGGTTCGTATCGAGGTGGGATACGGGCTGGAAGGTGCGATTCCCGATGTGACCGCCAAACGCATCATCGAGGAGTACATCACACCCGCATTTCGTCGTGGAAAATTCGGCCAGGGTATCCAGAACGGTGTCGAGCTATTGGCCCGCCGGATCGAAGGTGAACCCTTGCCACCCCCCAATCCCGGGGCAAGACGAGCATCTTCGTCGCCACTGGAGGGTTTTTTGCCCATTGTATTCTTCTTCGCGATTTTTTTCGGCCCGCTGGTTCGTTCGATCTTCGGGCGTATTCCTGGTGCAACCATTGCGGGCGGATTGGCCGGCGGTGGCTTCTGGCTACTGAGCTCGGCGCTGGTTGCCAGCCTGATCACCGGCCTGATCGTATTCCTGGTGGTGCTGCTATTGAGCAGCGGTGGGCGCGGCAGTTTTCCCGGCACAGGGGGGCGTTACGGCGGCGGATTTGGGGGCAACTGGCCGAGCGGGGGCGGCATCGGAGGCGGCGGATGGTCCGGTGGCGGCGGCGGATTCGGCGGCGGTGGCGCCTCGGGGAGTTGGTGATGATTGGCAGACTCATCAAACATCTTGTGTATCCCGCCTGGATGGTTCGGCGTTGTTTTCCACCTGATTCACTGCAACGAATCGAGTCGGCCATTCAGGCTTCCGAACACAAACATAGCGGCGAAATCCGTTTCGCCGTCGAATCGGCGCTGGATCTGCGCGCACTGTTGAGAAACGAGCCGGCACGCGAACGGGCCATCGAAGCCTTTTCGGAGCTTCGTATCTGGGATACCGAACAGAACAACGGCGTGTTGATCTATCTGTTGCTGGCGGACCGGCGCGTGGAGATCGTCGCCGACCGTGGGTTGAACCCACATGTGGATGAACCTCAATGGCGTGAAATCTGCAAGGCGATGGAGGAGAAATTCGCTCGGGGCGCGTTCGAACAGGGAGTTTTGCTGGGTATTGCGGAAATCGAGAAACGGATGATCCCGCTGTTTCCACCGCGGCCGGATGATCGCAATGAATTACCCGACCGTCCGGTCATTCTGGGATAACCCAACGTGACATGCCACCAAACTGAATTGCTTGCACAGCTATATCGACCTAATCCGGATTTGTCACAGGGTCGCATAGCGAGGCCGCTCAAAGTGGTGTGATGACTGGCGTTAGCGACCCTGTGAGAAATTCGGGCTAATGCGTTTCAACAAAAAAAGCCCGGACGAATCGCTCGTCCGGGCTTGCTGTGATGGCTGGTTGAATCTGACGCGTCAGTAGGTGACGTGACGCACCATTCGTTGAGCCGCTGAGCCGCCCTGGGTGAGGTAGAAGTCACTATTGGGCTCGAACCACAGACCATTGGGGCCCCTGATGTCGGTCTGGGTGGCCAGGCCGCAGCCATTGATGGTGCCCGCCGCTCCTATGCCGCCGGTACCCGCGACGGTATCGATATTGCCGGTGGCCGCATCGATACGGCGTACCCGATGATTGAAGTGATCGGCAACGAGGATGTTGTCCTGGCCGTCGATTTCAATATCTCGCGGGCTACTCAGCTTCGCATTGGCCGCAGGCCCACCGTCCCCGGAAAAACCAGCCTGGGCATAGCTGCCAGCTACCTTTGTCAGGGTAACGGCTGCTGCCAGCGGATCCAAACCAGTGAGGGTGATGCCCTCAACCCGGAGAATGCGGTTCGAGGCTGGCTCGGAGAAGACCGGGCGGCCCTGCGCATCCACATCGAGCATATAAGGGAGGCTCTCAGTAGTCAGGGCATTGACGGGGGGCGTAAAGTCGGTGGTACCCAATGGCCCCGAACCAGCAACACGCCACAAGTCCCCGTCGGCGCTCACCATCAGTACACGGCCTTTGACGGTGAGATAGAGCACTTGATGAGCCGGGTCAGCTGCCACATCCGTCGGTTGCCAGATGCGGCCATCCGTCGCACTGACGAGGTTGTTCACATCGGTGCTGTATAAAAAGCCACCTTGCTGCTGACATTTTCCCACCACGGTAGCGACATTGCCTGTGTTGAGATTGACGGCATTGATGCAATTTCCCCAACGGTCAGCATAGAGCAGGATTTCACCGACGGGTGTGTCATAGATATCCAGGCCAAGGGCATTCGCGACGGTCACCTCACTGACGTCATCATTGCTCGCCGTAGGGTTGGCGCTGGGATAATTACTCCCTCCAGGAGCGATGAAGGTGGTGATATTGCCGCTGGTATCCCTTTTGAGGATGCCGTGCGCGGCACCGGTGGAAATATAGAGATTGCCGGCACTGTCCTTGGCGACATCGAATGGCGCCACGTCGTTATATTGCCCCATGGTCGCGGCGCCACATGCCGCACTGTCGATATTACCAGCGGTAGGCGAACAGAAGGCGTTGGTCAGCACGAAATCCTGTGAAAAACCGGCGCCACTGATATTGAGCAGATTGCTCGCGGGATTGCCGTTGTTGCCCCAATCGATAACATTGATCAGGTTGGTCCCACCCGGGATGGCGGACAGTGTGTAGCTGCCGGCGCCAACGGGGCCACTGCCGTTGGCCAGCGTGATGCTGTTGCTGCCATTGGTGGGTGACAGTACCGCTGGCAAGGGCACCGGGCTGCTGTTGAAGCCGGGTACGTTGACGCCAGGCACGGGGCAGGAGACGGTCAGGCTGACATCGGTCGGCGTAGCTGGATCACCAATGACCAGATCCACTTCATTATCGATATGATTGTTCCAGCCACCCGTGCCGGCATTTCCGCCGCACAGATCGTCCGTCGTCAGTGTGCCAAGCACATTGCCATTGGCATCATAGGCGGTGATCGTCGCCACATAGCCCACTGGTACGTTATAAAGCAGAAATTCGCCGTTGGATGGGTTGTAGTTATCCAGCGTCCGATGAATCGGCGCGTCCGGGATATTGACGACCAGATGATCGACCTGACTGAGCTGGTTGGCCCCCAGGCTGTCGATGATATTGATGTTTGCGGTACAAACAGCGCTGTAGTGCCAGTCGAGATTCCAGGCGGTCAGGTGGTCGGTTTCATAGATGACATCGAGCAGTCCGTCGTTCGGATCGAGATCGGCGGCAGTGCCATCTTTTTCAAAACTCCACTCGCCGCTGCTTTCATCGAAACTCCAGATCGGCACGGCGTCGCCCACTTGTACCGTATTGCCATCGGCATCCTTGGTGCCGACTGGAAACTGCATGGCGATCTCGATGTTCTGGCTGAACTGCTTCACGCGGCTGCCATCCTCAGCTTCGATCACGATGGAAGCAAATCCGGCTGTCTTGAAGTTGATCTGCTGTTTGCCACTGGCGGCAGTACCGTCGATACCAGTGAAGCCATCGACATTGGCCAGCACGTTCATACCGCCGGGATACGCCAGCAAGGCGCGCGGCTTGGTCGGGTCATAGCTGGTAACCTTCAGCACTCCACCTCTGACGGGGTTGCCATCCTTGTCCTTGAGGACGGTGCCCACCGGAATTTTCACCTGCAACGCCGGCTTGCCCGCACCGGGGCGGTTCAACAAGACGATCTCCTCCGTGACCTCACCGGTGGCGGGGTCGATGCTGCCGCTGATATCCAGATGCGTCGAAAAAATGCCGTCACCCAGCGGCCCTGGGCGGTCTTGTGTCAGCCGTAATGAAACACTTTTTTCGATGGCTGTGGCTGGAATCACCACCGACTGACCACCGTCGAGGTAGCCATCAGCATGGGAGCGTATCGCCAGCGCACTCGGCTGTGACGGTAACGCGGCAATATTGACGGTGATATCGTCAGCCTGTCCGCCCGGCACGGTCAACGTGCTGACCGGCTGCTGGTTCTCATCCAGTACCGGCAAACCGGCGAATGTCAGCTTTACATCGCCATCGACGAAACCCGCCGCAGCATCTGCCACGCTGATATGGATCTTGGTGGCAACGCCGCCACCGCTGCCGTTGTCATTGTTGTTGGTTTTCTTATCGCCGTTACATGCTGCCAGTAACGATATCAGCAACAAGGCGGCGCCTTTCGTCATGATCGATTTCATCTATTACTCCTGTCGGCTGTTAGGCGGCACATGCGCCTGAAACCCGAAGGTAATTCATGCGGCAGGATGAGATAACTGTCGTTTCCGACAGTTCGTGCTTATTTGTGGACCACGACACATAGTCGTTTCGCGCTGTTTGCCCATAGTGAATTCCATTATCCGCTGGCTCATTGACGAACAGTCGCAGATGGCGGTTAACCCGCATTTCTCACAGGATCACGGCTGCGGCCTCCCAATGCGGCGCGCTGACTGGCGTTCACTCGGTCGGGCTGCTCGACGTAGTGTCGACTACGCCTGTTCGGCCCTTGGTCGCGAACGCCAGTTATCACACCACCTTGAGCGGCCTCGCTACGCGACCCTGTGAGAAATGCGGGTTAATCGGTAGTTGGCTGCAACGTTTCTGAAGCCGGTCCCGTAATCAGCGTTCGACCAATAAAAAGCGGGCCCTAAGGCCCGCAAGACTCCCCCTTCTGAGTCAGTAGTTTCTCCAACAAGTCCTGGAGAAACATTCCGGCTGGTCCGGATTTCTCACCGGATCACGAACTCCACTCGCCGGTTCATGGCCCGGCCTTCGGGTGTATCGTTCGAGGCGATCGGTTGTGTGTCACCGCGACCGGCGTACCGCAGTCGTTTGGCCAGCACGCCTTTGGTCACCAGATACCGCGCTACGACCTTGGCACGCCGGATCGAAAGATCCTTGTTGAACGCTGCGCTCCCCTGGTTGTCTGTGTGTCCGACAATGATGACTGTGACACGGGGAAAACGTTTCAGTTCACTGGCGACGCCATCGAGTATCTTTTTGGCGCGCTCTGTGAGCCGGTCCGAGCCGACATGGAAGTTGACGCCCTGAAGAATCCCGGAATATCCCGAACCAGCGGGCTTCTTGCTGCAGCCGTGCTCATCAACTGCGACATGCGCTGGCGTATTGGGGCATTTGTCCGCTTCGTTGGGCACGCCATCGTTGTCCCGATCGACCGGGCAACCAAGATGGTTGACGCGCACCCCCTTGGCGGTGCCCAGGCAGATGTCCCGCGAATCGGGTACGCCGTCGCCATCGGCATCGACCGCCAGCAGTGGTTTGGGTGCAACGGGCCTGGCCACTGCTTTGGGTTGGGGTGCGGCGACGACGACCGGCTTCGGGGCGGGCGTTTCGACCTGACCAAAGCGCTTGAGTAGTGCCAGTGACAGCATCTTCGCGTCCTTGTCGTAGGAGGTGTATTCGGCTCGCGCGGCGACACCGTTCTGCCATCCGTATTCTGCGCCAACGCCCAGCTGCAGATGGACATCTTCGACCCGCTGATAGGAAACATCGGCATCGTTGTGCATGGCGCCGACGCCGGCGCGTCCGTAGATGGACAGACCTTCACGGCGGTACTTGCCTTCGTCGTCGTAGCCGTTTTCATAGTCATCCGCGCCACGGCTGTTGAGCAGATAACCGACAGCGCTGATGCCATAGACCTGATAGTCGACCGATCCCGCCGCTTCGCCGGTGCGCTTGGCCACATCGGCGCCGCCCAGGTCCGCGTAATAGCCTTCGACGGAGAAGGAGCGGCTGACATCCACACCGATGAATGCCTGGCTGCCTTCGCTACTGTCATCCTCGACCCGGTAGCAACCGCAGCCGGGCTCCGGTTGCAGTTGGGTCACGCCCACACCCGCGCCCACATAGACACGGCTGTCGAAATCCCGGTCTGATGGCGAGTTGTCTGCTTGGGAAACTGCCGGCACGGCGATCAGTGCGGTGACGCCGGCCGCGAGTGCCCGGCGGCGACGACGCCAGGCGGCGCCCAAGCCTGCCAGCACCAGCATGCCGGGTCCGAAGCTGCCGGCGCCGCTGCCTTTCAGGCCGGTACGAAAGGCCGGCTGGTCACCGCAATCACAGGTCTGCAGGAAATCGGCAACACCATTGCCGTCGGTATCCTTCAGGCCACCCGCGCCGAGAACCGCCTGGGCATTGTCGTCCATACCATCCTGGTTGGCGTCAGAGAAGTCATCGACCTTGCCATCGCCGTTGCTATCGGACAGACCCGCTTCCCTGACATCGTTCATGCCGTCACCATCGCTGTCCAGATCACGATAGTCGCGAACGCCGTCGTGATCGGTATCGGGCAGTGGCAGGGCGGTTCCGCCGCTGGCGGTATTGAGTGAATCTTCCATGCCATCGCCGTTTTGATCGACGAAATGGTCGATGCGGCCGTTGAAGTCGCTGTCCTGGCCGCCGGCCTCGATCAGATCCGAAATACCATCGTTGTCGCTATCGACGTCGAGGTAGTCGGGACGTGAATCCCCATCGGTATCCGGGCGGGTGGCCGGTTTTGTTACTAGGCCGTCATCGAGGCCGTCCTTGTTGGCATCGGTGAAGTTGTCGATGCGCCCGTTGCCATCCCGATCGGCCGTGTCGCTGCCTGTGCCTTCGATCCGGTCGGCAATGCCATCGTTGTCACTATCGAGGTCACGAAAGTCGGCGACTTGATCTGCGTCCGTATCCGCAACCGGCAGCGGGTGAACGGCCAGGGAATCGTCGTAACCATCGCCATTGACATCAGTGAACCCATCCACATGGGCATCGCTATCCGAATCTTCACCGCCAGCTTCGATCAGGTCGGTCAGGCCATCGTTGTCGCTGTCGAGATCCCGATAATCCTCGATGCCGTCGCTGTCGCTATCGCCCGGATCATTGGTGGGCGCCTGACCGGCATCGGCTTTACCGTCGCCATTGGCATCGACTTGCGAGGCTTCGGTGACATCCGCAATACCGTCGTTGTCGCTGTCCAGATCGAGAAAGTCAGGCTGGCTGTCACCATCGGTGTCCACCGGGGTATCTACTGTACCATCGCCCGCATAGTCGGGTGTGCCAGAGTCGGCTGTGGTTTCGATGTCATCAGCCAGACCGTTGGTGCCAAACGTCACACTGTTGTCGATCTGGCCATTGTGGTCGGTATCCAGGCTGGCTTGTCTCGCTTCATTGAGCCCGGATTCCTGCAGGTCGGTGATGCCGTCACCGTCGGCATCCAGATCCTGGCTGTTGGGCTGGCCATCACCATCGAAATCTTCGGTTCCTTCGACGCTGTCGGGAATGCCGTCGTTGTCATCGTCGATATCCGTGGCATCGGCGATACCATCTCCGTCAAAATCCGGCAGCGGTGTGACCTGCACAGACACGGTAGCCTTGGCGGTACGGTGGCTGCTGTCTTCGATCTGGTAGATGAATGTATCCGTGCCACTGAATCCCGACGCCGGGCTGTAACGGATCTTTCCATTCGTGATGGTTACTGTGCCATGCGTGGGTGGTGTATCGATGGTCAGCGTGAAAACGCCATTGGCTGGCGTGTCATTGCCCACCACATCGATGATCACGGCTTGATCGGCCGGGGTGGTGGCGCTGTCGTTGGCGGCCACGGGTGCGTCCCCTTGTACAGCAAGCGCAAGCGGAAAATCGTTGCCGCTGATATCGGAACCCGCCACGCTGACTTTCAATGGGTTACTTTGCGCATTCACCGTATAACCCACAGGAATGTCAGTGTCGGTTTCATCAACCTGGACAAAATAATCACCATCGGCCGGAACAGTGAATGTATAATCACCATTAGTGGCTGTGGTGATCGTATTTCCGGATTGAAGATC
>Ga0256841_1002597_pt1 | contig 14257 bp, 12 predicted proteins | sample 356308metaG_FD_185971 | JGI IMG/M metagenome (GOLD analysis project Ga0256841, IMG submission 185971) | Hydrothermal vent microbial communities from Mid Atlantic Ridge, Atlantic Ocean - 356-308 | ecosystem: Environmental > Aquatic > Marine > Hydrothermal vents | place: Atlantic Ocean: Mid...
TCCATCCAGGTGGTGACCGAGGAGATCGTGCTCAGGCTGGCGCGCACCGTGCACCGGGAACTGGGCGTGGACAGGCTGTGCCTGGCCGGCGGCGTGGCGCTGAACTGCGTCGCCAACGGCCGCCTGCTGCGCGAGGGACCGTTCGCGGACATCTGGATCCAGCCGGCCGCCGGCGACGCCGGCGGTGCCCTGGGCGCGGCGCTGGCCACCTGGCACGAATACCTGGGCGAGCCGCGCACGCCCCGGCAGCCCGACGGCATGCGGGGCGCCTACCTGGGACCGGCCTTCGACGACGCGGCCATCCGCGCCTTCCTGGACGCCGGGGGCATCCCCTACCGAACGCTGGACGATGACGCCCTGTTCGAGGAACTGGCCGGCCTTCTGGACGCCGGCAAGGTGGTGGGGTGGTTCAACGGCCGCATGGAGTTCGGCCCGCGCTCGCTGGGGGCGCGTTCCATCCTCGGTGACCCCCGCAACACCCGGATGCAGTCGGTGATGAACCTGAAGATCAAGTACCGCGAATCCTTCCGCCCCTTCGCCCCGGCGGTGCGGGCCGAACGGGTGTCGGACTGGTTCGAACTCGACCGCCCCAGCCCCTACATGTTGATCGTGGCCGATGTCCTGGAGAACCACCGCCTGGCCATGGACGAGGACCAGAAGCGGCTGTTCGGCATAGAGAAGCTGAAAGTCCCGCGCTCTACGGTGCCGGCCGTCACCCACGTGGACTACTCGGCCCGCATCCAGACCGTGCACGCCGACACCAACCCGCGCTTCCACCGGCTGCTGGCAGCCTTCGAGCGCCGCACCGGCTGCCCGGTGCTGGTCAACACCTCCTTCAACGTGCGCGGCGAGCCCATCGTCTGCACGCCCGAGGACGCCTGGCGCTGCTTCATGCGCACCGAAATGGACCATCTGGTGCTTGGCAACTGTATACTGGACAAGCAGGCGCAACCGAAAACCGCCAGGGACGAATCCTGGCGGCAGGAGTTCGCGCTGGACTGAACCGCATGAGCCACGACATACCCGAACCCGACGCCGCCGGCCTGCGCCGCGCCGCGCTGACCACCGCCGCCGTGCTGGCGCTGCTGTTCGGCGCCCTGCTGCCCTGGCTGCTGGACCGTCCCTTCCCCGTCTGGCCCTGGGCGGGTGGCGGCCTGCTGGCCGCCTGGGGGCTGCTGGCGCCGGCCAGCCTGGCGCCGCTGTACCGGCTGTGGATGCGCTTCGGCGCGGCGCTGGGCTGGATCAATTCGCGCATCATCCTGGGCCTGCTGTTCTATGGCCTGATCCTGCCGGCCGGGCTGCTGATGCGGGCGCTGGGCAAGGACCCGCTGCAGCGCCGCCTGGAGGCGGACCGGGACAGCTACCGGGTCGCCAGCAAGGCGCGGCCCGCCGACCACATGGAGAAACCGTTCTGATGCTGGACCTGTTCAAGGATCTGTGGGATTTCATGAAGGCGCGCAAGAAGTTCTGGCTGGCGCCCATCGTCATCGTGCTGGTGCTGCTGGGCGCGCTGCTGGTGCTGGCGCAGGGCTCGGCGGTGGCGCCCTTCATCTACACCCTGTTCTGAATCCGGCCGGGGCGCGGATGCCGGCGCCCGGCATCCGTGCTAGAATTCCGCTCCTTTCCGGAATCCGCACCGCCACGCCCCAGGTTCGTCACCCATGCACACCGTCCTCAAGAAACTGACCCGGTTTCTGGTCCTCGGCCTGTTGTTCTGGCTGCCGAAGGAAAAGAAGATCCGCATCGACCGCTGGCTGCGCGGCCGGGAGGAATACCGCAAGCTGAAACTGGCCGACGCCGTCATCGTCTCCTTCGGCAAGAGCGGACGCACCTGGCTGCGGGTCATGCTGTCGCGCTTCTACCAGGTCAGGCACGGCCTCGGCGAGCGCCACCTGATCGGCTTCGACAACCTGCACCGAAAGAACCCGGCCATCCCCAAGCTGTTCTTCACCCACGACAACTACATCAAGGACTACACCGGCCACCGCGACAGCAAGGCCGATTTCTACGGCAGGAAGGTGGTGCTGCTGGTGCGCAACCCGCTGGACGTGGCGGTGTCGCAGTTCTTCCAGTGGAAGTACCGCATGCGGCCGGGCAAGAAGGCGCTCAACGAGTACCCGGAGCACGGCGCTGACATTTCGATCTACGATTTCGTCATGCACCCGGCCGGCCTGCCCAAGATCATCGATTACCTCAACCTGTGGGCCCGCGAGGCCGACAGGGTCGGCGACCTGTTGATCGTGCGCTACGAAGACATGCGCGCCGACCCCGCCCGCGAGCTCGGACGCATCGTCGATTTCATCGGCACCCCCGGCACGGCCGACGAGATCGCCGAGGCGGTGCGCTTCGCCTCGGTGGAGAACATGCGCAAGATGGAGGAAAAGCGCACCTTCTGGCTGTCCGGCAGCCGCATGGTGGCCAAGGACCGCAGCAACCCCGATTCCTACAAGGTGCGCAAGGCCAAGGTCGGCGGCTACCGCGACTACTTCGACGACGGCCAGATCGAGGCCATGAACCGGCTGGTCGCCGGACGGCTGGACCCCGTGTTCGGCTACAAGCCGGAGGCCGAAAGCGCCGGGCAGGCCGCAAGTGCCTGATCCCCAAGCACCTGCAAGCACCCGCAGCCAAGCCATAACTCATTGAGAAACCTGTAAGTTTCAGGTATACTCCCGCTCCATTACTGCTACACAGAGGTGGTCACGCCATGGACTACTGCGTCTTCATCCAGACCAACCACAAACAGATCGTCGGCGCGCTGGTGGCCGAATACGCCCTGCGCCGCAATTCCCGGCACAACGACAAGTTCGAGGTGCGCATCATCGACACCCGCGACTACCCCTTCTTCCGCGAGCGCGAGGGACAGTTGTACCTGCGCGACGGTGTCAAGCGCACCTGGCTGAACGACGACCTGCAGTCCTTCACGCCGACCCGCTTCATGCCGCCGGAGCTGATGGGCTACCAGGGCCGGTCCGTGGTCATCGACCCCGACATCTTCGCCGTCGCCGACATCTGGGAGCTGCTGTCGCGCGACATGCAGGGCAAGGCCATCCTGTGCCGGCCGCGCTCCGGCACCAAGGGCATCATCGACCGCTGCCTGGCCTCCAGCGTCATGCTGCTGGACAACGAAAAGCTCACCCACTGGAAGGTGGAGGAAGCCTTCAACGAAATGTTCGAGTTCAAGCGCGACTACATGCCCTGGATCTGCCTGCGCATGGAGGACCGCGACACCATCGGCCTGTTCGAGAACGAGTGGAACGACTTCGACAAGCTGACGCCGAAGACCAAGATGCTGCACGTGACGCGCCGCAAGACCCAGCCCTGGAAGGCCGGCCTGCCCATCGACTGGCGCCCGGCCGAGCGCTTCCGGCTGTTCCCGCCGGTGGCCTGGCTGATGCGGGCGCGGCGTCACCTGTTCGGCGAGTACGCCCTGCTCGGCAACTACAAGGAGCACCCGGACAAGAACCAGACCCGGCTGTTCTTCGGCCTGCTCAAGGAATGCCTGGACCAGGGCATCGTCAGCGAGGACCTGCTACGCGACGAAATGCGCCGGAACCACGTGCGCCACGACGCCTTCGAGGTACTGGAGCGCACCCCGGACCTGGCGCCGCCGGGGCAGCCGCCGCTGGCCTTGTCGGCGGCGTAGGCGTCCGGAACGGCGCCGTGGTGGGGTTCGCTGCGCTCACCCCACCCTACACAGGGTCCCCGTAGGGCGGGGTGACGAAGGAACCCCACCATGACCGTCCGGCGGCGTCCACCGCGCCGGCGTTCTGGTGTGGGTCGCTGCGCTCACCCCACCCTGCGAGGAACGAAGGGGGAGCGAAGACGGCGCGCCAGGGCCGCCCGGCGGAAGCACGGGAAAGGCTGGATTCATTCCATTCCCCCGTTTTCTTGACCCAGATCAAACAACCCGCCGCCCCGTCCCTTTAGCATTCGTCGGATTCAACCCCCTTCGGAGGATGCACATGGACCACGCCGTCTTCATCCAGACGAACCACAAGCAGATCACCGGCGCCATCGTCGCCGAGTACGCCATCCGGCGTTATTCGCAGCACAACGACAAGTTCGACGTGCACATCATCCACAAGAAGGACTACCCCTATTTCGACGAACGCGAGGGGCAGTTGTACCTGCGCGACGGCGTCAAGCGCACCTGGCTGAACGACGACCTGCAGTCCTTCACCCTGACCCGCTTCATGCCGCCCGAGCTGATGAACTACCAGGGCCGCGCGGTGGTCATCGATCCGGACATCTTCGCCTGCGCCGACGTCTGGGACCTGCTGTCGCGCGACATGCAGGGCAAGGCCATCCTGTGCCGGCCGCGCTCCGGCACCAAGGGCATCATCGACCGCTGCCTGGCCTCCAGCGTCATGCTGCTGGACAACGAAAAGCTCACCCACTGGAAGGTCGAGGAGTGGTTCAACGAGTTGTTCGAGTTCAAGCGCGACTACATGCCCTGGATCTGCCTGAAATACGAAGACCGCGACACCATCGGCCTGTTCGAGAACGAGTGGAACGACTTCGACAAGTTCACGCCGCAAACGAAGATGCTGCACACCACGCGCCGCAAGACCCAGCCCTGGAAGGCCGGCCTGCCCATCGACTGGCGCCCGGCCGAGCGCTTCCGGCTGTTCCCGCCGGTGGCCTGGCTGATGCGGGCGCGGCGCCACCTGTTCGGCGAGTACGCCCTGCTGGGGCACTACAAGGAGCACCCGGACAAGAACCAGGAGAACTTCTTCTTCGGCCTGCTCAAGGAGTGCGTGGAGAAGGGCATCATCAGCGAGGAGTTCATCCGCGACCAGATGCGCCAGAACCACGTGCGCCACGACGCGCTGGAAGTCCTGGAACGCACACCCGACCTGCCGCCGGCGCCCCTGCACCCGCTGTCCGGGGCGGTACAGCAGGCCGCCTGACTCAGCCCCCGCCGCCGGGAGGCTGCGCCAGCAGGGCGCGCACCCGGGCGGCGGCCCGCGCCAGATCCTCGTCCGCCGCCGGCGCCCGGCCCGGCGGCGCCTCCTGACCCGCCCACGCGGCGGCGCCGGAGGCCACCAGCCGCTGCTGGATGCGCGCCACGTCGCGGCGCATGCGGCGCGGCGCGATGCGCATGGCCAGCCGGTGACTCAGCGGCCGGTAGCGGAAGTTGTGGCGCCAGCGCCACCAGGGCCGGCACCGTCGTCCGCCAGCCGGGCCCTGCGGGCAGTCGGACAGATCGAAGATATACAGCGGCCGGCCGGTCGAGCGCGCTTCGGCCAGCATCGACATGCTCTCCCCCGTCACCACCAGCCGGTCGGCCACCGCCAGGTAGCCCCGGTAGGGATTCTCCCGGCTGTCGTCACCCCAGTGGAAGGCGTGCACCGGTACGTCGAGCCGGCACAGGAAAGCGTCGTAGGCCGCCTTCGGCGTGCGGGCGCTGTCGGTGACCAGCACCGAGCCGCCGCTCTGCGTCACCACCTCGTTGAGCCAGGCCGCGAGCCGCCCCGCCTTGTCGGGCGTGAACACGAAGGGCCCGCTGTCGCCACCCAGCAGCACCACCCACCAGGGTCGCGGCAGGTCCCGGAAACGCGCTTCCCAGGCCGGCGCCAGCCGGTCGAGCCGCTGCCGGTCGAGCGCGTGCAGGGGCAGATCGACGTGCAGGACGTTGGGCCGTTCGGGCAGGAAGTACTGCGGGGTGGTGACGATCAGGTCGTAGCTTTCGAGCGGCGCCCAGGGGCGGCCCAGGTGCACCAGCCGCGTGCGGCCGCCGGAACGGCGGCGGATCCAGCGCGCCACCGGTTCGTTGCGGCGCCCGGCGCTGATGACCAGGTCCGGCCAGGGCGGCTGCAGGGGGTCCGAGGCGGCACGGTCGATGCCCGCCAGGGTGCCGCCCGGCAGCCGGTTGGTGAGCAGCTCCCAGGGCCGGTACACCATCCGCCTGACCTCGAACGGCCAGCCCAGGGCGCCGGCCAGTGCCAGCACCTGGTTGTTGTCGCCCGCCTTGTGCCCGGTCAGCACCCACACGCGCGGCGCCCCGCCCTGCTCCTTCGCCTCGACCATGCCTCCCGACACTCCGGAAAAGGCCGAGCTTACCGGAATCACCGCCGCCGTGCAGCGCAGGCGCATGCAAATTCGCTACAATGGCGCGGCGGGCAACCCCGGCCCGGACGCATGCTACAAGGACCTGCGTGATCCTCGACCGCTACATCACTTTCGAGACCCTCCGCCCGCTCAGCATCGGCGTGGGGCTGCTCATCGTGGTGTTCGCCGGCTACAGCTCGGCGGTGAAGCTCAGCCAGGCGGCCGAAGGCGTCATCCAGGCCTCCACGGTGGCCGAACTGATCCTGCTCAACACCGTCATCGCCCTGGAAGTGCTGCTGCCCACCGCGCTCTACCTGTCGGTGCTGGCGGCGGTGGGGCGCATGCACCGCGATTCGGAGATGGTGGCGCTGAACGCCGCCGGCGTCAGCGAGCTGCGCGTCATGGGCGCGGTGCTCAAGCTGGCGCTGGTAGTGGCGCTGCTGGTCGGCTTCCTGTCGCTGGTGGGACGCCCCTGGGCCTACCGCGAGAGCTATCGCATCGAGGCGGAAGCCATGGCGGAGTTCGATATCGACAAGGTCGAGCCCGGCCAGTTCCTGGAACTCAAGGACAGCCACTACGTGCTGTTCAGCCGCGCCGTGGACCGCGAACGCGGCCGCCTGCAGGACGTGTTCGTGCAGAGTGACGAGGGCGAGCGCCCGCAGGTCATCTATGCCCGCGAGGCCACCCTGCCCCGGGTCGAGCCGGGCCAGCCGCGCACCGCGGAGTTCCACCACGGCTACGCCTACCGGCTCGACACCCGCGGCCAGCGCGACATCACCCTGCGCTTCAACACCCTGGTCGTCCAGCTCGGCCGCGACCAGGTGGACAACGGCTACAAGCGCAAGGCGCAGCCGACCCTGGCCCTGGCGCAGTCCGGGCGTCCCAAGGATGTCGCCGAATACCAGTGGCGCCTGTCGACGCCGCTGGCCACCGTGCTGCTGGCGCTGCTGGCGGTGCCCCTGGCCCGCTCCAGCCCGCGCCAGAGCCGCTTCGGCAACACCTTCGTCGCCATTCTGGTCTACGCGCTGCTGTTCAACCTCATCAGCATGGCGCGCAACTGGGTGGAACAGGGCCGCGTCGGCACCCTGCCCGGCCTGTGGTGGGCCTATGCCCTGCCGGCGCTGCTGCTGGTGTGGCTGCTGCTCAGGCCGGCCCTGGCGCGGCGCCGCTGATGCTGGCGGGCCGCATCGACCGCTACGTCGCCGCCGCCCTGGCCAGGGGCTGGGCGCTGGTGCTGGCCGTGCTGCTGGCCGTCTTCAGCCTGCTGGCCTTCGTCGAGGAACTGGAACACGTCGACGAGCGCTACCAGGTGACCGACGCGCTGCGCTTCATCGCCCTGACCATGCCGCAGCGCGCCTTCGACCTGGCGCCGGTGGTGGCCCTGCTGGGCGCCCTGATCGCGCTGGCCGGGCTGGGCAGGAACAGTGAACTGATCGCCATCCGCGCAGCCGGCGTGTCGGTCGGCCGTTTCCTGCGCTCGGTGCTGATGCCGACCGGGGTGCTGGTGGTGGCGCTGGTGCTGTTCGCCGAGTATGTCGCCGCCCCCGTCTACCAGAAGGCGGAGGCCGAGCGCAGCGTCATCCGCAGCGGCGCCGGCAAGCTGCTGACGGGCAAGGGGCTGTGGTCCAACAACGGCCTGCGTTTCTTCAACGTCCGCACCCTGCGCCTGGGCCGCATCCCGTCGGGCATCTATCTCTACGAATTCCGTCCCGACGGACAGCTGGTGACCGCCATCCACGCCGATCACGCCGACGTGCACAAGGGCCGGCGCTGGACGCTGGTGGACGTGCAGTACAAGGAGTTCCGCGACGGCCGGCTCCACAGCCGCCACATCGACAGCCTCGACATGGGCCCATTCTGGTCGCGCGACGAGCTGCCGGCGCTGTCGCTGTCCACCGCCGGCATGTCGCTATCGGGCCTGTACGAGTATGCCCGCTACCTCGAGAACACCGGCCAGCGCGCCGACCGCATCGAGCTCGCTTTCTGGCAGAAGGCCACCGTGCCGCTGGCCGTCGCCGTCATGGTCATGCTGGCCACGCCGCTGGGCGCCAGCCTGGGCAGCGGCCGCGGCGGCAGTTTCGGGCAGCGCATCGCCATCGGCGCCGTGGTCGGCATCCTGTTCTACCTCGCCACCCAGATCACCTATACCGCCGGGCTGCTGCTGCAACTCAACAGCGCCCTGATCGCCCTGCTGCCCATTCTCCTCATTCTGGCCGCCAGCCTGCTGCTGCTGCGGCGCATGCGCTGAGGGGCCGTTGTGGACGACCGCCCGAGCAGGCATAATCAGCGGCCCGTCCGCAGCCCCCGCGCTACTGCCGGGGTGCGCCACCAGCCACCGACCGACCGACCGTTCCCGCCATGCGCCTGATGCTCTCCTTCTTCCGCGCCTATCCCTGGCAGACGCTGATCATGCTGCTGGCGCTGCTGTTCGCGGGCATCGCCGAGGGCGTCGGCCTGTCGGCGCTGCTGCCGCTGCTCAACCTGGCCATGCAGAGCGGCTCCGGGGGCGACGCCGGCCCGAAGAGCGAATTCGAGCGGGTGGTGGTCGAGTTCATGGCCGGGCTGGGCATCAGCCCCACCATCGGTGTGCTGCTCGTCGTCATCGTCGCCGGTATCACACTGAAGAGCCTGATGCTGCTGGTGGCCAAGAAGCAGGTCGGCTACACGGCGGCGCAGGTCGCCACCGACCTGCGGCTGGAACTGCTCAGCGCCATTCTCAAGAGCCGCTGGCAATACTTCCTGCACAAGCCGGTCGGCACCCTCACCAATGCCCTGGCCACCGAGGCGCAGCGCTCGGCCGACTCCTTCGTCAACGGCGCCACCGTCATCACCTTCCTGATCCAGGCCGTCATCTACGGCGGCGTGGCGCTGGCGGTGTCCTGGCGGGCCACGCTGGTGGGGCTGGCCGCCGGCGTGCTGGTGGTGGGCCTGTCGCACTTTCTGGTGCGCATGGCGCGGCGCGCCGGCAAGAAGCAGACCACGCTGTTCATCTCCCTGATCTCGCGCCTGACCGACACCCTGCAGTCGGTCAAACCGCTCAAGGCCATGGGACGCGAGCACCTGGCGGACTCGGTGCTCGCCATCGAGACGGCGCGCGTCAACAAGTCGCTGCGCAAGCAGGTGTTCGCCAGCGCCGTGCTGAACGCCGCCCAGGAAGAGATGTTCGCCATCCTGGTGGCGCTGGGCATCTACGTGGCGCTGGTCGGCTACCAGATGCCCCTGTCGACCGCCATGGTGCTGGTGGTGGTGCTGGGCAAGATGCTGTCGCAGTTCGGCAAGGTGCAGAAGCAGTACCAGAAGATGGTGGTGGGCGAGAGCGCCTTCTGGTCGCTGAAGGGCGCCATCGAGGAGGCGCGCAGCGCCGAGGAGAAGCTCGGCAGCGGCCGGACGCCCAGCCTGCGCGACGGCATCCGTTTCCGTCGGGTGGGTTTCTCCTACGACGGCCACTGCGTCTTCGACAGCCTGGACATCGACATCCCGGCCGGCTCCCTGACCACCCTGATCGGTCCCTCGGGTGCCGGCAAGACCACCGTCATCGACCTGGTCATCGGCCTGTTGCAACCGGACAGCGGCGAGATCCTGATCGACGGCGCGCCGCTGCCGGAACTGGACCTCAAGGCCTGGCGGCGCATGATCGGCTACGTGCCGCAGGAGACCCTGCTGCTGCACGACACCATCCTGCACAACGTCACCCTCGGCGACCCGGCCCTGAGCGAGGCGGACGCCGAACGCGCGCTGCGCGACGCCGGTGCCTGGGAATTCGTGGCGAAGTTGCCGGACGGCATGCTGAGCAGCGTCGGCGAGCGCGGCGGCAAGCTGTCCGGCGGCCAGCGTCAGCGCATCATGATCGCCCGCGCCCTGGTGCACCGCCCGAGCCTGCTGATCCTGGACGAGGCCACCAGCGCCCTGGACCCGGCCAGCGAAGCCGCCATCCGCGCCACCCTGGAGTCGCTGCGCGGCGGCCTCACCCTGCTCGCCATCTCCCACCAGACCGCCCTGGTCGAAGCCGCCGACTGCGTCTACAGGCTCGAGGACGGCAAGGCCGTCCTGCAGGAACAGGCCGCCCTCCTACCGGGGGAGTGAGTCTCCGAACAACGCCTGGACCCGTTCCACCGCCCGCTCCATGTCCCGCAGCGGTGGCGGTTCGCGGTCGGGGAAGGGCTCGCCCAGCCACACGGCGTGGCCGTCCTCGATCAGGCGCCGGTGCACCAGGGTCAGGTCGCGGCTCAGCCGCCTGGGGCCCCAGCGCATCAGCCAGCGGTACAGCAGCGCCGACAGGCGGAAATCGTTGCCCTCGCCGGCCTCGTCCGGCGCGCCGCGCATGGACAAGCGTCCGACGCCGGGGTCGAACATGTAGACCGGCTTGCGGGTGGCGCAGGCCTCGGTGAGCATGGACACGCTGTCGGCGGTGACGATCAAGGCATCGGCCAGCGCCAGGTAACCGTAGTAGGGGTTGTTGCGGTCGTCCGGCCGCCAGCGGTAGAAATGCATGGGCACGTCGATGGCCTCGGACAGGGCGCGGGCGGCGTGGAAGGGCGTGCGCGAACTGGTGGTCACCAGCAGCGAGCCGCCGGACAGGCGCGCCATGTCGCCGGCCTCGCGCGCCAGGCGCCGGGCCGCCCGCGGGCCGAAGGTGTAGGGCCCGCTGTTGCCGCCGACGATGACGGCGATATAGGGCCGCGGCAGGGTGTCGAAACGCGGCTGCCAGACGCGCGCCTCGGCCTGCAGGCGTTCGGCCGTCACCCGGTGCAGGGTAGCGGTGTTGTGCAGCACGTTGGGCCGCTCGGGCAGCCGGTATTGCGGCGTGGTGACGACCAGGTCGAAGCGTTCCGGCGCCGCCCAGGGTCGGCCGATGTGGACGATGCGGGCGCGCCCGCCGGACTGCGCCCGTATCCAGCGGCACACCGGCTCGTTGCGCATGCCCGCCGAGATGACCAGGTCCGGCCAGGGCGGCTCCAGCGCGCTGGACCGGGCCAGGCGGATGCCGCGCAGGTCGCTGCCCCGGAACAGGCTGGTGCGGAACTCGAAACGGCGGTAGGCCAGCTCCTTGATCTCGAACGGCCAGCCCAGCGCCTCGGCCAGCGCCAGCACCTGGGCGCGCTCGCCGGCCCGGTAGCCGGTGACCACCCAGACGCGGGGCTCCTGTCGGGGCCCGGCGACAGGCGGGGGGACGGCCTGGGGGGAATGGACTGGCATGATGGCTGAGGCTCTCCGGCCGGGGTCGGACATGGCACCGCAGCCCAACTCCAAGTACAATTCGCGGTTTGCGAATCTAACGGCTCGGCGCGCCCGGCGCAAGCCGCAGGCCCTGGACCGAACACGGTGGAACCACCCCGACCATGCCCGACTACGACGACTACCTCGCCCGCATCTACGAAGTCCTCAAGCCCTTCACCAAGCAGGGCCTGCTGCTCAACGAGGACAGTGAACTGGTCACCGAGCTGGGCCTGACCTCGCTGCAGGTGATGGAGCTGATCGAACAGATCGAGGACTATTTCGACATCTGTGTGCCGTTGAACATCCTGCCCGACATCCGCACCGTGCGCGACCTGGCCGAGCAACTCGAAAAGCTGGACGCCTGATGAGCCTGTTCGACAAGTTCCAGCCCCTGATCGACATCCGCGCCGAGCTCGAGGCGCTGGGCGTCATGCCCTTCGGCGCCGTCACCGAGAAGCTGCTGTCGGCCACCGAGGGCATCGTCAACGGCCACCGGGTCATCCTGGCCGGCACCAACAACTACCTGGGCCTGACCTTCGAACCCGAGTGCATCGCCGCCGCCCGCCAGGCGCTGGAGGAACAGGGCACCGGCACCACCGGCTCGCGCATGGCCAACGGCACCTTCGCCGACCACCTGAGGCTGGAACAGGAACTGGCGGCCTTCTTCGACCGCCGTCACGCCATCGTGTTCTCGACCGGCTACGCCGCCACCATGGGCATGTCCTCGACCCTGGCCGGCCCGGGCGACGTCATCGTCATGGACGCCGACAGCCACGCCAGCCTCTACGACGGCGTGCGACTGTCCGGTGCCGACATCATCCGCTTCCGCCACAACGATCCGGACGACCTGGCCAAGCGCCTGCGGCGGCTGGGTGAACGCACGGAGAACTGCCTCATCATCACCGAGGGCATGTTCAGCATGCTCGGCGACCAGGCGCCGCTGGCGGAGATCGCCGCCGTGAAGCGCGAATACGGCGGCATGCTGCTGGTGGACGAGGCCCATTCCCTGGGCATGCTGGGCGAACACGGCCGCGGCGTGGCGGAGCGCGACGGCGTGGAGAAGGACGTCGACTTCGTGGTCGGCACTTTCAGCAAGAGCCTCGGCGCCATCGGCGGCTACTGCGTCAGCAACCACCCGCAGCTCGAAGCGGTGCGCTTCGCCACCCGCTCCTACATCTTCACCGCCTCGCCCTCGCCCTCGGTCATCGCCTCCACCCGCGCCGCGCTGCGCATCCTGCAACGCCGCCCGGAACTGCGCGAACGGTTGTGGGACAACGCGCGGCGGCTGTACGACGGCCTGAAGGCACTGGGCTTCCAGCTCAGCCCCGAGCCCAGCCCGGTGGTGGCGGTCACCATCGAGGACCGCCACCAGGCCATCGCCTGGTGGAACGAACTGCTGCAGCACGGCGCCTACGTCAACCTGGTCATGCCGCCGGCCTCGCCAGGCGACTACGCCCTGCTGCGCTGCAGCGTCAGCGCCGCCCACACGCCGGACCAGATCGACCACATACTGGCAGCCTTCGAGAGGCTGCCGGGGTGAGGGGATGGATGGAAGATGCCGGGGGTTCCTTGACCACGAAGGCGCACGAAGGCGCACGAAGGAAAACCCGGGGGAAAACACCCTTTTTACCGCGAAGGACGCGAAGGGAGGCGAAGGAAAAAAACATTGAAAAAGTCTTCCTTCGCGTCCTTCGTGTCCTTCGCGGTTATATTCTTTCCCTTCGTTCACCTTCGTGGTTACAAAACCCACCCCCCGGAAATCCGCACATTTCCGTACCTGAGGCCGCTTCCCGACCATGGACAAGCTCTGCATCACCGGCAACGGCCCGCTGAACGGCGAGACCGGCGTTTCCGGGGCCAAGAACGCCGCCCTGCCGGTGCTGGCGGCGACGCTGCTGTGCCCGGAGCCGGTGCAGATCGGCAACATCCCCCACCTGCGCGACATCACCACCACGCTCGAACTGCTCGGCCAGCTCGGCACCCGCATCGAGCTGAGCGAGACCATGGAGCTGGTGGCCGACAACGGCGCGGTGGACTCGGTGCGCGCGCCCTACGAGCTGGTCAAGACCATGCGTGCCTCCATCCTGGTGCTGGGGCCGCTGCTGGCGCGCTTCGGAGAGGCCGAGGTATCGCTGCCGGGCGGCTGTGCCATCGGCTCGCGGCCGGTGAACCTGCACATCCACGGCCTCAAGGCCATGGGCGCCGATATCGACATCGAGGAAGGCTACATCAAGGCGCGCGCCAGCCGCCTCAAGGGCGCGCGGGTGTTCTTCGACGTGGTGTCGGTGACCGGCACCGAGAACCTGATGATGGCCGCCACCCTGGCCGAGGGCACCACGGTGCTGGAGAACGCCGCGCGCGAACCGGAGGTCGCCGACCTGGCCGCCTGCCTCACCGCCATGGGGGCGCGCATCGAAGGCGCCGGCAGCGACACCATCACCATCGAGGGCGTGGAGCGGCTGCACGCAGCCCGCCACCGCATCATTCCGGACCGCATCGAGTCCGGCAGCTTCCTGGTGGCGGCGGCCGCCACCGGCGGCCGGGTGCGGCTGCGCAACGCCTGCCCGGCGCACCTGGACGCGGTGCTGGAAAAGCTGCAGGAGGCCGGTGCCCGCGTCACGCGCGGCGACGACTGGGTCGAGCTGGACATGCGGGGCCGGCGGCCGCGGGCGGTCAATGTCACCACCGCCCCCTACCCGGCCTTCCCCACCGACATGCAGGCCCAGTTCGTGGCGCTGAACGCCATCGCCGCGGGCACCGCCACCGTCAAGGAGACGATTTTCGAGAACCGCTTCATGCACGTGCAGGAACTGCAGCGCATGGGCGCCGACATCGAGCTGCAGGGCAATACCGCCGTGGTGCGCGGCGTGGACCGGCTGCGCGGCGCCCCGGTCATGGCCACCGACCTGCGCGCCTCGGCGAGCCTGGTCATCGCCGGCCTGGCCGCCGAGGGCGAGACCCTCATCGACCGCATCTACCACCTGGACCG
>Ga0256841_1002598_pt1 | contig 14252 bp, 10 predicted proteins | sample 356308metaG_FD_185971 | JGI IMG/M metagenome (GOLD analysis project Ga0256841, IMG submission 185971) | Hydrothermal vent microbial communities from Mid Atlantic Ridge, Atlantic Ocean - 356-308 | ecosystem: Environmental > Aquatic > Marine > Hydrothermal vents | place: Atlantic Ocean: Mid...
ATATAACCCTGAATTTTTTTTTCTCACTAACATATGAACCGATAATATATTCCGAATTCTTTTTTGAAGAACCTTCGTGAATTGTTTTGAAAGATTTCGGAGGATATTTTTTGAAAAAATCCTTAACAATTTGTTCAGCTTGTGTTTTGCTGTAGTTACCGTCAGTGTCACCAATCTGGAGATCAACTGTCGTGTTGAATTTTTTCGATAGTTTCTGATAATCCCCTTTTTGAATTGCAGCTATTATATCCTGATTATCCTGCGAAAATGCATAGTTGCAGAAACCTGAGATCAGCACCGTCAGCAATACGGGTAAAAATTTTGCCATTTTCATGTTGTCAATTTTAAACTTTTATTTCACAAAAACTAATCCAAAAGTAATATTATCATTTGATATACAAGAGAAAAATATTTGATAAAATATTTCTGACTACTTTTGCAACCGGTAAATGTAATGAAATATAGCGTTTTTACACATTAGAATTTAATTGTTATGAATATTATTGTTACGGGTGCAAGCAGAGGAATTGGTAATGCCACGGTAAAAGCTTTTGCTTCAACCGGAAATCATAAGATAATTGCTGTTTCCCGGTCAGGCGACAGGCTTGATGAGTTAAGAAAAGAGTGCCTTATAATAAATCCTGAGATGGAGATTATTACTTTGCCTGCTGACATCGGACATATTGGCTTTGAAAAATTACTTCTGCCGGTTGTGAAAAAAATTGGTGGTATTGATATTCTTGTCAATAATGCCGGAAAGATGATAAATAAACCATTTTCCGAATTAACAGGCAATGATTTTGATGAGCTTTTCAATATTAATGTGAAGAGTGTGTTTAATTTGGTAAAGATACTGATTCCATATTTTAATATTGATTCACACGTTGTTAATATAAGCAGTATGGGCGGTTTTCAGGGAAGTTTGAAATTTCCCGGACTCTCACTTTACAGTGCAAGTAAAGGTGCGGTTGCCATTTTGACCGAAGCAATGGCCGAGGAGTTGAAAAACGATGGTATATCAGTCAATTGTCTGGCTCTCGGAGCAGTTCAGACCGAAATGCTTGAGGAGGCATTCCCCGGTTACAAGGCTTCTTTAACTCCGGACGAAATGGGGAAATATATAGCGGACTTTGCTTTAAACGGGAATAAATATTTTAATGGAAAGATTCTTCCCGTTTCGGTTTCCACTCCGTAATGCCGCAAATGGATTCCGTAAAAATAGGTTCCGTTAAAACAAAATACCTCGTATTTTTGTTCTCTGTAATAGTTTAATCTTTGTATGATAAAATGAGTGAATATTTTCAAAATACCGACTGTGAGGTTGATTCCATTGTTCAAAATGGAATAATTAAAGATATGGATGATTCAAATTATTTTGTTTCAATAATTGCACAATCGGCTTGTGTTTCTTGCCAGGTGAAGGGCGCCTGTAATGTGAGCGATATGCAGGAAGAGATAATTGAGGTGCCGGTTTCCGGAAACAGGATTTATAATGTGGGAGACAGGGTGGAAATAATTATGGAGAAATCAATGGGTAAAAGAGCGGTTTTCCTCGGTTATATTTTGCCGTTTTTTATTTTGCTTGCCACTTTAATAATATCTCTTAATTTATTTGATAATGAAGGTGTTGCCGGTCTGATGGCTTTAGGAATTCTCATTCCGTATTATTTCATTCTTTATTTTTTAAAAGACAAGATCAGAAACTCTTTTGAGTTCAGAATCCGCTAAATAATCTTGCAAATTGACAAATAAATTGTTAATTTATTGTTAAATAGTGTAAGGATTGGGAACATTATACATCTAATCACTGTTATTTATTGTCAAACAGAAAATGAATTTAATTTGATTAGTATGAAAAAAGTTATTTTAGTATTATTATTGGGTGTTTTGGTTGCACCTGTATTTGCTCAAAAGGATATGGCTCCTACAAAAGTCAGTAAGGCTGCCTTTTTCGATAAAACCATTCCGTTGCGCGATATGAAAAAAATTGCTCCTTCAACAAAGGATAATACCTGGGAAGACGGGGAAGTGAAAAACGAATCTTTAAAAACAGATTATAAAGATGGTGATAAGTGGAAGACAGACCAGCCGACTATCCAGTCTGCAAATGGTAGTTTACAGGTTAACGGTCCGATTGTCAATATAGGAGGAACGGGAAATGTTAATGGTGTTTATCCTCCTGATACTGACGGAGATGTTGGACCTAATCATTATTTTCAAATGATGAATCTGTCATTTGCAATTTATGACAAACTCGGTAACAAACTCTACGGACCTGTTGCAAACAGTACATTGTGGCAGGGTTTTCCGGGTCCCTGGTCAGGGCATAATGATGGAGATCCGATTGTACTTTATGATGAAATTTCCGACCGCTGGGTGGCAAGTCAGTTTGCCGTGCAGGCTTCTAATGGTAAGCACTACGAACTAATAGCAGTTTCCGAAACCGGTGATCCGCTCGGTTCATGGTACAGATATGCTTTTGAGTTTGACATGTTTCCCGATTATCCGAAACTTGCTGTTTGGCCTGATGGTTATTATGCAACATTCCATATGTTTCAGGGTTCTTTTAAAGGTGCATCCTTTGTAGCTTTTGAAAGAGATAAGATGTTGGTCGGTGACCCGAATGCACAGATGATTTATTATGGTGAGTTTTCTTCCAAATTCGGATTTTTGCCTTCTGATGTTGACGGTGAAGCGCCTCCAATGGGAACACCTAACTATATAACGGGAATTAGCTTTTTTGGAAGTCATAAAATGCAAATATACGAGATGTCTGTTGACTGGAACAATACGGCCAATTCAACCTTAACACTGGTTTCCAATCTTACTCCTGCATCTTTCAATTCTGATGTTAATAGTATTCCTCAACCCGGGACAAGCACTAAACTTGATGTTATGGAAATGGTTTTGATGTTCCGTTTACCATTCAGGAAATTTGACGGATATAATGTGATGCTGGCAAATCATACCATCAAAGTCGGTGGAAGAGCAGCAATTCGCTGGTACGAACTTCGCGACGACGGCTCGGGCTGGGAGATTTATCAACAGGGTACTTATGCTCCCGATAATGAAAACAGATGGATGGGAAGTATTGCTATGACGGCAAACGGTAATATAGGACTTGCGTATTCCGTGGGCAGCAGTTCAACACATCCGTCGTTACGATATACCGGAAGGACACCTGATGCTCCTCTTGGTGAAATGAATATTGCAGAAGTCGAAATAATTGGAGGTGAGTCATCTCAAAGCGGTATAAGCAGGTGGGGTGATTACAGTTGTCTGACTCCCGATGTGTCGAATGATTCTGTTTTTTGGTTCACATCCGAATATATGAAAGCAAATGGCTGGGGAACCAGAATAAGTTCATTCGATTTTGGTGCAACGCAAGCCTCAACGGCATATGCAGGAGAAGATGACTCTGTTTGTGAAGACTCGTTTTTCTTTACTTCCGGTTCGGCGTTGTATTACTCAAGTCTTGAATGGACTACGTCGGGGGATGGGATATTCCAAAATCCAAATACTCTCGCAGCCAAGTATCTTCGCGGTTCTCAGGATGTGGAAAACGGTTCGGTGGTTCTGACTTTAACGACGTACGGATATGAGGCAGGTCAGCAAACCAGTGACGATATGACATTGACAATCATTAGGCAAGCCGTTGCCGATGCCGGTGACGATATGACGGTTAATTCGGCAGGTCCTGTGATGTTGGATGGTCAAGCGGATTTTTATGAAACGGTTGAGTGGACAACTTCGGGAGACGGTTCTTTTGATGATCCCTCTCAATTGGATGCTTCTTACACCCTTGGTGCCGGTGATATGAGCAGTGGCGAAGTTGATCTTACCCTTACGGCAATGGGTGACGAAATGTGCGGTTTTGAAGATTCGGATAATATGACAATAATATATGATCCTACAACAGGTATAAGAGATGCCACATCCGATGAGCTTTCAATTATTGTTGTGCCTAATCCTTCCTCCGGTAAGTTCAAATTGGAGATAAAAGGGAAACTTGTGAAAGACATTGATATCTCAATTATCAATATGCAGGGTGAAAGGATTTACTCCGTTACATCAGGTAATTTGAATGGCGATTTTTCAAGATATATTGATATATCCGAAAGAGGTAAAGGAATATATATTTTGAAAGTGAATGCGGGGAAAGTTCAGAAAATAAGTAAAATAGTGCTGAAATAGAATATAAGTAAATTTTACCCCCCTTTACTTCTTCTCTTAGTAAAGGGGGTTTTTTATGCCACTTTTGTGTTTTTGTTATCATAAATAATTACCCCGTAAGAGAGCAGTGTTTTTAAAAACCCGCTATAATCATCCTTTTTTAAAAGTAAAACGGGCTCGATACGATAATCAATATTACGTGTTAGTTTATTAAGTAAAACAGAGGTTTCTAAAAAGTCATCAGAAAGTTCATTAACAATAATGGCAACATCAATATCACTATTATCATTAAAAGTATTGTTAGCATAAGAACCGAATAATACAATTTTATCAACATCAATGTGTTTGATTATTACTTGTGCATATTTTGTAACCTACATATAAAAATCTCTTACCCTTAAGCATTACATTCGCCGTATCCAAATCATAATTTGATATATCCTTCCAGTATGCTATTTTCTCAAGATTTGTCATATGTTAAATCAAGTAGAATCAATGGTGTAAAATTACAATTTTTTTGATATACAAATTAATCTTTTGTTATCTTTTGTTAAAACAATCAGCTATTTATACTTTTTATTTACTTTTGTAAGGATTTTTAGACAGTAAAACTGATTTACTACAATGAGTTATATCAAATTTGATAAATCGAAACTGATAAACCTTGAATATTCGTTAAACAAGGAATTGTTAAGAACAAACAGGGCCGGGTCTTATGCAAGTACTACGATTGTAGGCTGTAATACAAGAAAGTATCATGGGCTGTTGGTTTCACTTCAGCCCCAAATTGACAGAGGACACCATGTGCTTCTTTCTACCCTTGATGTTACAGTTATTCAGCGAAATACAGAGTTTAATCTGGCTATTCACAGCTATGGCGATAATAATTTTGAACCTCGGGGACATAAATATATCCGTGATTTTGAATCCGACCCCATTCCAAAACTTGTTTATCGTGTTGGCGGTGTAATAATGACAAAGGAGCGGGTGTTTGTCTCACACGAGGACAGATTTATGATCCGTTTTGAAATACTTGAGGCTCATTCGGCAACAACATTACGATTTAAACCCCTGTTGGCCTTTCGGAGTGTTCACTCTTTGAGTAAGCAGAATGAATATGCCGATACTTCATTTGTGGAGGTGAAAAACGGGATCAAAGTTAGAATGTATGAGCCTTATTCCGATTTATATCTGCAGTTTTCCAGGAAACCGAAATATGTGCATAATCCCGACTGGAATTATGGAATTGAATACCCCAAGGAAAGAACAAGAGGTTATGAGTATCACGAAGATTTATATATGCCCGGTACGTTTGAATTGAATGTTAAAAAGGGTGATGTTGTGGTTTTTTCAGCCGGATTGAATGAAATTGAGCCGAAAAGTTTACGGACTTTGTTTAAAAATGAGACATTTGAGAGAACTCCACGTGACAATTTTATTCATTGCCTTGAAAATGCAGCCGAGCAGTTTTTGGTTGACCGAGACGGTCATACGGAATTAATAGCCGGCTATCATTGGTTTCATATTTGTGGCAGATCGGCTTTTGTCTCATTACCCGGTCTTACCTTAACACAAAATGACTCAACTCACTTCCTGAGTATCATTGACACAATGGTAGCTAATATGCACGGGCCTTTTTTCCCCATAACAGATGACGGAAGTAAACTTCATTACAATTCGGTTGATGCTTCTCTGTGGTTTTTCCTTGCTCTCCAAAGGTATATTGAGATTGTGGGTGATGAAAAGATGATTTGGAAAAAGTACGGAAAGGTGATGGAGAAAATTCTTGTTGACTTCAAAAACGGTACATCATACAATATTTATATGCAGGATGACGGTTTGCTTTATGCCGGCGGAGAAAATGATGTGCTCACATGGATGAATACCGTTATTGACGGGAAACCGGTGGTTAACAGGAACGGTCTTGCTGTAGAAATAAACGGTTTATGGTATAATGCTATCCGGTTTTTTGTTGAAATGAAAGAAAAATTCGGAAAGGGAAAAACCGAGGAGTGGAAACAAATTGCAGAAAGTATTGAATATTCCTTTGTGGAGACATTCTGGGATGGTGATAATAAATTGATGGCTGACTGTGTGAGAGGTGAGTTTAAAGATTTTTCCGTCAGACCAAACCAGGTAATTATTACGGCTTTACCGTATAGTCCTGTTAATGATGATATAAAATACAGTATTTTACAAACAGCCGAAAGTGAGTTGCTGACACCAAGGGGATTACGTACTCTATCTCCCAAAAACCCGATGTATAAGGGCATTTATAAAGGCAATATTATTCAGCGTGACCTTTCCTACCATAATGGTTCTGCTTTTCCCTGGTTACTGGGATTTTTTGTGGAAGGCTATCTGAAACTTCACGGAAAAAGCGGAGTGGCCTTTGCCAAAAAGTTGTTGTATGGGTTTGAAGAAGAGATGACGGAGCATGGCATAGGTACAATTTCGGAATTGTATTATGGTGATCCGCCTTACAGAGGCAAGGGTGCGATATCTCAAGCTTGGAGTGTTGCGGAATTGCTTAGGATTAATTATTTGATAAATAAATTCGAAAACCAATCAGACCCAAAGATATGAAGGTACTAATGTTCGGATGGGAATTCCCGCCTCATATAACCGGCGGACTCGGAACCGCCTCCTACGGGATGACAAAAGGGCTCCTGAAACAGGGCGTAGAAGTGCTTTTCGTTGTGCCAAAGGCTTATGGTGATGAAGATCAGAGAGCAATACGCCTGATTAATGCCAGCGATGTATTGGTTAATGTTGAAGATACGGAATTTATCGAACTGGCAAAGAATCTTACTTATATGGAGGTTGGGTCAAATCTTGTCCCATATCTTGACCCTGAAGAGTTTAAAAAATTTACCAATGAGACGAAACTTGAAAAACATCTGAGAAAAAAGTCAATATTTTCAAGAAAATATGAGTTTTCCGGTAAATATGGAAAAAACCTGCTTGAAGAGGTTTCGAGGTATGCACTTGTTGGAGCTGCAATTGCCAAAGAGTATGATTTCGACGTTATACATGCTCACGACTGGCTTGCCTATTATGCCGGCGTTGCAGCTAAAAAGGCCAGTGGCAAACCTCTTGTGGTTCATATGCACGCTACTGAGTTTGACCGCTCCGGCGAAAATATCAATACTATCGTATATGATATTGAACGTAACGGAATGATGGCAGCCGACAAGGTTATGGCGGTCAGTAATCTGACAAGAAATATCGTAATTAATAAATATGGTATTCCACCTGAAAATGTTGTTACTGTGCATAATGCCATTGAACCGGTTGATAATCCGGATGTGCTGCAGGTGAAAAAGGTTGTGAAAGAAAAGGTTGTTACTTTTCTGGGAAGGATAACCTTTCAGAAAGGGCCTGAGTATTTTGTTGAGGCTGCTCATAAAGTTTTGCAGAAAGACAGAAATGTGCGATTTGTGATGGCCGGCTCCGGTGATTTGATGAATAAAATGATTCGCAGGGCCGCTCAATTGAAAATTACCGACAGATTTCATTTTACGGGCTTTCTGAAAGGTAGTTCTGTTGACAGAATGTTTGCGCTTAGTGATGTTTTCGTTATGCCTTCTGTTTCCGAACCCTTTGGCCTTGTGCCTTTGGAGGCTATGCGTACGAATGTGCCTGTGATAGTTTCAAAACAGTCGGGAGTGGCGGAAGTCTTAAAACATGCCGTTAAGGTTGACTTTTGGGATGTGAATGCTATGGCTGACGCAATTTACGGACTGCTTCACTATAAAGCGTTGTCCGATATGTTTATTAAATATGGCAAGACAGAAGTGGATAATTTGAAATGGGAGAACGCCGCAAAGAAAATTTTAGATGTTTACAAGAGTGTCGTAATTGGAAAATAATTTTGTTATGAGATCAATTTGTTTCTATTTCCAGGTTCATCAACCGTTTCGTTTGAGGACTTATCGCTTTTTTGATATGGGTGTTGATCATTATTATTATGATGAGTATCTGAATCGCTCAATAATGCAAAGAATAGCTGAAAAAAGCTATCTACCTGCAAACAGGATTATGCTGGACCTTATAAAAAAATACGACGGTAAGTTTCGTGTCAGCTATTCAATATCAGGCATTGCTATTGAACAGTTTCAGCGTTATGCACCACAGGTGTTGGATAGTTTTAAGGAACTTGCGGCTACCGGTAATGTGGAGTTTTTGACTGAAACTTACGCACATTCATTGGCGTCATTAAGCAATATGGCTGAGTTTAAAAGACAGGTTGAGCAACATAGCAGTATGATTGAAGAGCTTTTTGGTAGTAAACCCGTCACTTTCAGAAATACGGAGTTGATATATTCCGATGTAATCGGAGAAACGGTTGCCGGTATGGGATATAAAACAATACTTACCGAAGGAGCAAAACATGTGCTGGGTTGGAAAAGTCCCAATTACGTTTATAAACACTCCTATCTTGATGATGTTAAACTTTTGCTTAAAAACTATAGGCTGAGCGACGATATTGCTTTCCGATTTTCCGACCGAAGTTGGGCGGAGTGGCCTCTTACCGCTGAAAAATATGTGGGCTGGCTGAATAATATTGATAAAAAGCAGCAGGTTGTAAACCTTTTTATGGATTACGAAACTTTTGGTGAACACCAGTGGGCCGAAAGCGGCATTTTTGAGTTTATGAAGTCATTGCCGGGTAAAGTATTCGAGTTATCCGATTTCGACTTTTTAACACCTTCGCAAGTGGCTGAAAGATATGAACCCATTTCGGAAATCCATATTCCACATCCTATTTCCTGGGCCGACGAGGAGAGAGACCTGACAGCCTGGCTGGGGAATGAATTGCAGGATGAGGCTTTTGAAAAACTTAATTCCATTAGAGAAAAGGTTAAAACTTGTGATGACGATGAAATAATGCGCGACTGGAACTATCTTCAGGCAAGCGACCATTTTTATTATATGTGCACAAAATGGTTCTCCGACGGTGATGTCCATCGCTATTTTAATCCGTATCCTTCTCCTTATGAGGCATTTATAAATTATATGAATGTTTTGTCAGATTTTATGATTCGTATTGATGAAAAATGTAATACTATGGAAGACAAAATAAAAGAAAGAGTTGATGAATTTACCGGAGTGGCAAAAGAAAAGCTTAAAGATATTGCAGATAAGGCTGAAGAAACTTTTGAAGATGTTAAAGAAACCGTTGTTGACACTGCAAAAAAAGCTACAGGTAAAGCAAAAGCAAAAGCAGAAGAGTCTTGGGATGATGTTAAGGATTATACCCTTGACGATATTGCGAAAATGTCCAATGCTAAAATTAAACAGCTTATCAAAAAGGTTGATATCGAAGAACTTACTCAGGTTCTGAAAGAGGCCGGTGATGATGTGAAAAACAAAGTTATTCCGAATATGACCAAGACGGCTAAAAAACAATATGAAAAGCTGGAAAAGGAGATAAAAAAGGTCAAAAAATCGGACTTTAAAAAGTATAAGAATAAAATAGAAGATGAATTGAGAAATCTGTGGAAAAAATAGACAGGAATCAATTCATTTCTCCTATAATTCTTACAATCCAGTATATCAGCCATATACCCAAAAAGGTAATAACATAGATTTTATCCTGACGGGCTGATATGGATAGCCGAACCACATTTCCCGTGACGGCTTCATAACCGTATTTAACGGCAGCTGACAGCAGGAAAAGATATAATAACGGCCCAATCAGATGATATGAAAAGGCATCTCCGAAGTGAAGATGCGATATGGAAAAAAAAGAGCGTGTCAATCCGCAGCTCGGACAACTGTAGCCTGTCATCTCCTTGAAGCCGCAGGTGTTCAAATTATATTTTAACGGATTCAGAAAAAAGGATGCAACGAACAGGGCAACAATTATTAAAAAGATGCTGCCTCTGATTATCCTGCCGTCATTGCCGATTCTCATAGTGTCTGTCAATTGATTGGGCTAAAATGGTATTATTACTCACTATCACTTTCCGGCTTTGGAAATAGGGTGAATTCATCACCGAACTGCTCAAGAAATTCCACACTCAAAGCTCTGAAGGTATAATGGACAGGAAGCAGAATGACCGTTCCGATATACGGAATGGCAAGCACCAAAAAGCCTATACAGCAGGTGACCAATCCCAAAACAACAATTGCAGCGATAAAAATAATCCATAAAAACAAGATAAAAATTCCGTAAAGTAAAAAATGAAAAATATTACTTTTTAATACGGGCAGGAAAAAAGTCCATGCTTCCGTGGTTGTCAAACGGTGTTTATACATTATGGGCACTATGAAATCGTTCAGAAACAGCGAAATGTATGCTGTTATAATCACTACAATGGAAAACATGGCACTGAGTGAAAGAATTGTTAACATCTGATTGCTGAATGTAAACTCATTATAATAAAGACTTCTGGCGAAAATAAATCCATATATCAGTATGAAAACCGAAACTGAAAATACAATTAGTCCAAAAATCAGTCGCCATACAAATAACGAATCCCCCTCTTTTTTGTATTCGTTCCACGGTTTTTTCACATCATCTTTGTTGTAAACTACATTGTGTAGAAACATAAACTTTCCTCTGGAACCAAGCCATAGAAGAACGATCACTATACCGATTATTAATAAAATCCCTATAATTATCAGAGTAAGTAAGGTGGGATGTGAATTCATCCAGTCCGTTGCACTATCCGGAAAACTGAAAAAACCATCAAAAAACCGGTTGCTTTTAAATTTTGAGCGAAAGCTATTGCTAAACCCGCCCGAAGGGCCGCCGGCAAGGTTGGCAAGAAAAGCCGTAAATCCTACGGCAAACCATTTATCAAGATTAAAAGGTTTTGAGAACAGGGATTGCTTCATCCTTTCCCAACCTCTTATGAAAACATCAAAATATTTGATTTCCATTTGCAAACAAAATTTGGGTTAATAAAATACGAAACTAAAGATATTATAAATATGACGCCGGAAAAAGAGCGCGGTTACATCAATTACCGATAATCAAAAAATATTATGTATAAAATCAATAAACAGCGAAGGCTTTAACGCTATTGTAAACAACAATCCGTAGATTGAGCCTGTGAAATGTGCGTTATGTCCGATATTATCAATATTTTTCTTCGACATATATGCGGAATAGATAAGATAAAGAATCCCGAAAACAGGAGCGGGAATGCCGATTGGAATGAAGAAAAGAAAAATTCTGCCCTGAGGATAGAGCACAATACTGGAAAAGACCACCGCCGCTACAGCACCAGAAGCACCTACGGCATTATAATAACTGTCGTTTTTATGTTTTCCGTAGTCGTAAAGCGTAGAAAAAGCAATGCCGCCGATATACAACAAAGCATAATAAAGATAGGCTTTGACACCGAAATGTAGTTTTAAAATAAGTTCAACAACATCACCGAATGAATATAGTACGAACATATTAATCAGCAGGTGCATCCAGTCGGCGTGAATCAATCCGTACGAGAAAAACCTGTACCACTCTTTATGCTTATCTATTGCATAAGCATTGAACTTCAACTTGTCGAAGATGTCTCTTCGCTGAAAAGCATATATTGATATCAATACGGTTATCGCAATAAAGAAGTAGGTCATATTGTTAATTTTGGGCAAAAGTACACGAAAACTTTTTTATACGGAACAATGATTCAGGTTTTTCATTTAGGAAAAGATTACTCTTTCAAACTTGGCTTAACATTTTCGATATTGGCGGTTTCTTTGGCATCTTCAGCATCCGAACCGGCGCCAATCGCATCATAAATGATCTGCTGAATTTTTGTGCGGGTATCCATTTTTATTAATTTTTTGTTTTTTGCTGTGGGGTAAACTCTGTTTGAGAGGAAGATATATATCAGATCATACTCGGGATCAGCCCAGATATAGGTTCCTGTAAAGCCGGAATGTCCGAAACTGTTCAATGAGGCGCTTGCGCAGGTTGGTCCTTTGTCGCGGTCGTCGGGAAGAGGCTTGTCGAAACCGATTCCCCTGCGGTTTTCATTCAACGGGAATTGCTGTTTTGTAAATTCTTTTACCGTTTCCGGTTTGAGGTATTGCTTTCCGCCGTAATATCCTTTCCGGAGCAGCATCTGCATCAACTTTGCCATATCATTTGCGTTAGAAAATAAACCGGCGTGTCCGGAAACACCTCCAAGCATTGCGGCTCCCGGATCGTGGACATAACCGTGAATTAATTGATGACGGAAATAGTTGTCATTCTCGGTAGGCACAATATCTTTTAATGAAAAATATTTTCTCGGATTAAAGCAGGTTGATGTCATTCCCATAGGTTTGTAAAAACTGTCAGCTGCAAACCTGTCCAATGGCTCGTTTGTCGAATTTTCAACTATCTCTTTCAGAAAATAAAATCCTAAATCACTGTATTTGTATTTTTTTGATTTACGAAGTTTTGATGTTGCGATGGAGTCGTAAAGCGTGTATTTGTAATCATTCCTGATGTAGATGTTGTCTGCAACTTTAACCGTATATCCGTCTTTTAATCTTTTACTATAAATATCCGGATTTAACCTGCCATCAGTCATTGTGTTAACATAAAACGGTATCCACGGTTTTAATCTTGCCTGATGTGCCATCATCTCACGTATTACGATTTTCTCCTTATTTGTGTTTTTGAGATATGGAAGGTATCTGATAAGATGTTGGTCAATATCAATTCTGTTTTCATCACTAAGTTTCATAACGGAAATGGTAGTAGCTGCGACTTTTGTAACCGATGCGAGGTCATATATGTCGCTGTTCTTGACAAAATTACCCTTTTTATATGTATGATACCCGAATGACTTATTGTAAATAACCATCCCGTCTTTGGCTATGAGTATTTGGCAGCCCGGGATAGCCTTCTTTTTAATATTGTAAAGTACGAGAGTGTCAATTGATTTTAACTTCGACTCGTCAATTCCGGCCTCTTCGGGAATTGTGTATTGCAGCCTTTCCACAGAATTGGTTTCCAGGCCGTATCCTTCTCCGAATGTATCTCCTGCCGAAACGGGAAGATGACCTTTTGCACCTACGGCACCCATAATTATTTGAGCGGCAATATCTTCGGCAATATCGTCATCCTGATATGCAACAATTATTGCGGAAAATTTTTCCGGTTCTTTCAAGAGCCTGAGTGAATAGGGACTTGCAAATAATGTAAGTACTACATTTGTGCTGTCCGCCAATCTGTTGATGAAATTGAGACTTTTTTGGCTTATTCCGAAATTTTTACCGGGGAAAATGTTGGTGTTGTGTATTCCGACAATGACAAGATTATATTTCGACAATCTTTTAATGAGGTTTTCCGCCTTTATATCGGAAAAGTTTTTCAGAATGTTAAAGTTATCAAAATCAGTGTAGTTGCCCAACATCAATTGAAAGTTGTTAAGTTCCGGATTCCCGATGGAAAGTGTTGCAGCCTGCAAAGTGTCAAACTCCATCAGCGGAATTATGCCATTTTGATTTCTGACAACCGTAATAGCCGATTTGAATATTTTTCTTGTTATTACCTCATTATTAGGATTATTGATAATTTGATAAACGGAATCTGTCTTTATATTTTTATAATTGTTTAATCCCGCTTTATATTTCCATTCCAAAATCTTTTTACATTTTTTGTCTATCACATCTTCAGAGACAATGCCTTCCTCAATAGCTTTTTTTATGAACTTAATCGCCGCTTCCACATTTTGGGGAAGCAACAAAATATCATTTCCGGCAAGTAATGCTTTAAGTTCGATTTCTCCAGGTTTATAATAGTTGGCAACACCTTTCATATCAAGAGCATCGGTAATTATCAGACCGTCAAACCTGTCCTTTTTTCTGAGGATTCCGGTTACAACTTCTTTTGAAAGTGTTGTGGGAGTATTTTTAGTACTGTCGAGTGACGGAACAAAAAGGTGCGCGACCATAACAGCATCCAAACCGTTTTCGACTAACTTCCGGAAAGGATACATCTCAAGTGAATCCAGAGATTCTCTTGACTTTGTGATTACAGGAAGTGTTTTATGGGAGTCGGAATCCGTATCTCCGTGACCCGGGAAATGTTTGGCTGTCGCAATAATTCCATTGTCCTGGACGCCTTTCATTTA
>Ga0256841_1002599_pt1 | contig 14250 bp, 10 predicted proteins | sample 356308metaG_FD_185971 | JGI IMG/M metagenome (GOLD analysis project Ga0256841, IMG submission 185971) | Hydrothermal vent microbial communities from Mid Atlantic Ridge, Atlantic Ocean - 356-308 | ecosystem: Environmental > Aquatic > Marine > Hydrothermal vents | place: Atlantic Ocean: Mid...
TTGTATTTTGAGATAAGGTCTTTAAACGTAAAATTCGAGTACTCTTTTCTTTCAAGATTCACAAGGTGTGCACCCTCAGGCATAGCACGGGCAAGCTGTTTTTTAACCTTGTCGTATTCATCGTAAACATAATCTCTGAATTCCGGGCTTTTAACGTTTTTATCGAAAAAGGCTTTATTCTTTTCAAAATAATCAACATTATACCTGCTAACTTTGCCGTAAAAATAATTTGCAATGGCTCTTTCCCGCTCATATCCCTGCAGGTTATTCATATAAATATTCATAAGAACCGAATCCCTTTCATCACCGCTCTTCCCCTTCAGAATACCGGAATTAATAACCGCAAGATAGGAAGGATAATAAAAATTATAGTAAATGTTGTATTGTTTCGACATTTTATAGGGATTTTCATAATCGGTTACACTCCCGAATTCTTTATAAAATTCAACGGGGATATTAACGGTATCATATCCAAGTTTTCTATCCCTGTGGCTATTGATATACATATAAACATCGAAAGCATGTTCAAAATTCATTTCCGTATTTTCATAACTCATAAAATCAGAGCTTACTTTATGTTCGGATGAGAAATCCTTTAACATCTTCTCCCATTCGTTCCTTTTTTTATCAACTATACTCTTATATTGTCCGGGAGAGAGCGAATCAATCAAATCCCAGATAGCATATTCGGGACTATCGTCAAGAGCGAGATATTTTTTAGCGAGAAAATTGTTTTTGCCTGCACCTTTGCCGGAGTAAGTTACGGTTTCATCAAACTCTTTTGTGTTGAGTGTCAGATAAATACTATCTCCCGGCTCCACGAACATCTGCGTTGTTTCCACTCCGTCGTAAAAGGTGACGGGAATAGGCTTGGCAGTTTTAAAATGAATGTTGAACGAGTTGTTGTCGTCAAGTTTATCGCCGTAGGTAACATATTCGCGACCAAAAGCAGGTTCTATTCTAATCCATACCGAATCTTTATTGGGATTTGTAATTTGTCCGGCAACAATGACAAGATTGTTATTGGCGGGCTTTCTCTTCTGACCACACGATATCATAATAACCGACATAACAGCGATTAGCATCAGGGTCTTCACAACTTTTGTTTGATTTTTCATTTTTTCTATTTTTATATGTTAATGAATTATTCCGTAAAAACATACTCTATGATATTAGCTCCCATTTTCAGAGCTTTTGTTCTTGTTGCCTGCGAATCGTGATGAACTTCGGGATCTTCCCAGCCGTCACCGAGGTCGCACTGATAATCGTAGAAGCAGATGAGCCGTCCCTCATAAATCAAACCGAAGCCCTGAGCGGGTTTACCGTCGTGCTCATGAATTTTCGGGGGACCGTTATTAAAATCGTATTTTTGATGATATATGGGATGGTCGAAGGGTAACTCCACAAAATCAAGTTCCGGGAAAACACGCTTCATCTCCCTGCGAATATATTTGTCAAGACCGTAATTATCGGAAATATGCAGAAATCCGCCACCGATTAAGTAATCACGCAAGTTTTTTATGTCCTGATTGGAAAAAACAACATTGCCATGGCCTGTCATATGCACAAAAGGATAGTTGAATATCTCGGGACTTCCTACATCAACCGTTGCAGGTTCGGGATTGATGTCCGTATTGATATTTTCGTTACAGAACTTTATCAGATTAGGCAAGGAAGTGGGATTGGCGTACCAGTCTCCTCCCCCGTTATATTTCAAAAGGGCAATCTGTACCGGATTTTGACTATAACCGGTAATGCTTACTAAAAATAATAACAACAAGATCTGTAATTTAAACAATTTGCTTAGCATATTAAACTATTTTTCCGATTCAACCATTTTCCTTAATTCCCAAACACCTGCGAGGTTTTTCTCTCCCGTGGGCTATCTCTTAAACCTCACAGGAGCCGACCAACCGATTTAACCGATTCAACCATTTTCCATAATTCCCAAACACCTGCGAGGTTTTTCTCACACACGGGCTAACTCTTAAACCTCACAGGAGCCGACCAACCGATTTAACCAATTTCCCGATTTAACCGATTCAACCATTTTCCCTAATTCCCAAACACCTGCGAGGTTTTTCTCTCCCGCGGGCTATCTCTCAAACCTCACAGGAGCCGACCAACCGATTTAACCAATTTACCGATTTAACCGATTCAACCATTTTCCCTAATTCCCAAACACCTGCGAGGTTTTTCTCTCCCACGGGCTAACTCTTAAACCTCACAGGAGCCGACCAACCGATTTAACCGATTTAACCAATTCACCGATTCAACAATTCAACACTATGGCATGCCACAAGAGCGGCTGTTTCCGTTCTCAAACGACTTTTCCCGAGACTTATTGGTTTAAAACCGTTTTTCATTGCCGATTTAACCTCTTTATCCGAAAAATCGCCTTCCGGACCTATCATAATTACCACATCCGAACCGGGGATATATAAATCTTTCAAACTCTTGTTAAACTCTTCACTAATGTAGGCAATAAACTTTTGCCCTTTGAAATCGCTCCCGACAAAATCCTTAAACCTCACGGTTTCATTAAGTTTAGGATGATATGCTTTGAGCGATTGCTTAACGGCAGCAGTAATCACCTTATTCAATCTTTCGGGTTTCACAATTTTTCTTTCCGAATGGTCGCAAATAACCGGAGTAATCTCATCAATACCTATTTCGGTGGCCTTTTCCAAAAACCATTCAAAGCGTGCAATATTTTTTGTGGGAGCTACGGCAAGGTGAAGCACAAAATTTCTTTTTCCAACCTCCTTCTTAACATCCGTTACTTCAACAATGCACTTTTTGGGATTATCCTGAATAATTCTCGACTCAAACAGATTACCTTTTCCATCCGTCAGATGAATGACATCATCCTTGCTCAACCTCAAAACCTTAATACAATGTTTCGACTCCTGTTCATCAAGAGTGTAAATGTGTGACGATATATCGGGTGTATAAAAAAGGTGCATCTCTTCTTATTAAAACATTTTCAAAACCATACTAAAACGCATAAACTTTACTATGTTAAATATTCACAACCTGCCGACTTAATTCCGCTTGATATGGATTTTCCCTGCATTATAATTCAGCATCAGTTTACAATAATATTACTTTCTTTGTTAAAATATTATTTCCGTCATTTAATATGACAAAATAAACTCCGTTTGGTTGTATTTCACCCTTAAAACCGGTTCCCTTCCAAACAAAGTCGTGTTTTCCCGCAACGAACCTACCGGAAGCTAATATAGCAACTGTTTTTCCATTTATATCATTTATTTTCAATGAAATATAAGCCGGATTTTCTAATCTGAACGAAATAACTGTTTCTTTTGAAAAGGGATTCGGAAAGCAACTTAAAGTTGATAATTCAACTTCTTCCTCATCCGTTCCGAGATGCCAGCTATAAAATTTGAAGGTCTTTCTTGCCGAAATATTTTCATAATCGGTAACAATGACCTCAATTTCGGTTCCTTCATAGTTTTTCGACGGAATTCCCCATAACAAACCCGACTTATCAAGGGTGAGTTCATCGGGAAATTCGGATGGCATAAACCTTACGGCACTCTCACCCTTGTAATTACCCGGAATATCGGAAAACCAATAATTAATATCATCCCCGTTTGAGATTCCGGATGTCCACCAATGTGCGGGAAGTCCATCGGTATCTTTAATAAAAAATTCAATTTTACCCGAAGGATAAAGCTTTACAGCAGATTCCACATTCACGGTGTAAGGAGGAACGGTCAGAGTTGATTTCCATCTGAAGGTTGCACTGTTTTCATCTCCCTCATACCATATTCCGTCATCGTTTTCAGGAACGATATTTAAAAATCCGCATAATAATGGTGCTATTGAGCGTGTTTTTCTCAACATCAGTTGATGATCATAGAGATATGGCCAGGGAAAGTCCTGATTGTCAAACATTATGAACCCGTTAGTATGAATAAACAGAGTATCAAAATCTTTTCCATAATATGGAAATTTAAAATCCAATGCTTTAACTGCATACCCCGATTCATTATTTGTAGGTATAAGCTGCTCCTGGTCAACCTGCGGAAATCCGTCATTAAAATATTCCTTATAATAGTGATACGCCATCTGCCATACATACGGCGGTGTCCCTCCCGACGACTCAAACTGATAACTGTACGGCTCGTCCGTAATCCCCACGGTTATGAAATCGGCAGGAATTTCAAGTTTGTCAAAAGCAACGGAAACGGTTACGGTTAAGGTTGTAACCGAATTTTCGTTGATTAGAATATTGCTTTCGGGATACTTCGTTTCCACAGGTGTTCCTCCGGTGTAATCAATTACCGAAAAATCAACAACCTCCCCGGATCCTATATTATAAGGATCATCTTCAATGACTTGTAAAAAGAACTTTGCAGGCTTTCCGCTTTCAATATATCCAAGCAACGGGGTAATGTCAAGTCCGAACTCAATGATTTTATTTTCAGGGTTTATCGTGCCTCCCTGCATAAACTGATTCCCACCCTGAAAATTAAATACCGGAAAACCAAGCGTATGTACAGGATATTGACTGTTTACATCATTTGACACACCTGTTACCACCTTAATCATTTTTCTGGAGTTATGCAAAAGTTCAATTTTCATGGTCAGCAACGGTTCATAATCCTCTTTCACCTTAACAACGTGAACAGCATGATTCCATATTCCGCCTTCACCCGTGTTGTCGGCAAGGGTTTTATACATCATATAGCAAAAACCGCTGTCTGCCCAGTTTACTCCTCCGAGATAACTGTCGGTAAACAGCAAACCACCGATTTCCCAATCTTTCATATCCACAACACCATCGTTATTTATATCAATATCATTGGTATAAACACCGTCACCGTTATAATCATATCTGACGGAATCGTTATAGCCTGTGATAACTGATGAATGTCCCGCCTTTCCCTGAAACTTTGTCATAACATATTTTCCTCCTTCGGGAGTACCTGCGGGTAACGATGTAATATTCCAGGGTGCCGGAGAATAAAAAGTAGCGATGCCACCGGTTTCCGCCCCTTCAAGATGGTCGAACAGCCAGTGCTTCAAGGTTTCAAGCCCGGCAACCGTATTGCATCTTATTTGATAAACGGTATCTATCCTGTTAAACATTCCGCTATGATATTTCTCATATCCCGAAAGCCAGCGGCTCACACCTCCGGCGGTATCCGAACCTCCATAGGCAACCATATTGGGGTGACCGTTCGTCCTTACAATTTCAAAACTATGAAAATAACTGACACCGGACCAACCGTATCCACCGTTCTGAAAATTATATGTAAAATGTGTGGGATATTGATTTTCCGGCACTTTGGCCGAAACACCCCTGCGATAATCCAATTCATAGGTAAAACTAAAAGCTATTCCCGAATATTGTCCGCATTCGTTTGAAGACTGTTCAAACAGATCCCTGAAATATGGTTGACCGGAATTATCAAGCGCATAAGGTAACAGCGACTTACCCTGATAACCCGGTGCTGTCAATACCGGAAGTGTCGCGAGCGCAATGGAGTCCTCATTTGAAAGATCAAATGTCTTGAAAGAATCAAAGTTCTGCAACACCTGGCTACACACTGAAACACTGACACTTACAAGGACAACTACCAATATTTTAAGAAATTTTAACACCATTATAATCCAAAAGCAAAAATAAACAACATCCCAAATTCGTTGCTCACAAATATAGCATTTTTATTTAAATTTGAATTTTAAAATTATGGCATGATGATTGTTTAAATCTTTTTTATACTTTTGCCGCAATTTTTTTGAAAATTAATTAATAAAATAAATCAGTATGGAAATGAAAAACTTAGTTTTAGCAGTTGTTTTACTCTTTGGAGTATCGTTCGTAAACGCACAGGACAAAACTGCAAAAGAGTACAAAATTGAAGGAGCCGATGCATATAAGGCTAAAGATTATCAAAAGGGGTTAACAGCTTTTGAAAAATCCATTAATTTGTATGAAAAAGATGGTAAAACAGATACTACATTATATTATAATGCCGGTGTTTGTGCTTATAAAATAAAAGATTATGACAAATCGGTCAGCTATTTCGATAAAGCGATTAGTCTGAACTACAAATCCTGTAAAGCTTATCTGTACAAAGCAAACATACTGAACAAACAAAAAAAGTATGATGAAATGCAGCAGATTTGCGAAACAGGAATTTCAAAATGCCCGAAATACAAAAGCAAATTCGACAAAATTCTCTTTAACTATAACCTGAAGCAGGGAATAGGAATATATAATACGGCTGCCAAAAAGCAATCGGCTGCCGCAAAGTATGCCACTACAAATCCCGAAAAATACAAAGCGGAAATAGCAAAGGTTAACAATGAATTTAAGAAATCAATTCCTTATCTTGAAAAAGCTCATAAATTGAATTCTTCCGACGAAACCTGCAAAAAGGCTCTCAAAGAGGTTTATACAATCCTTGGAATGGACGCTAAAGCCGCAACATTATAAAGTAGTTTGTATTTTAGAAATTATAAAAAGCCGGGCAATTATGTCCGGCTTTTTATTTCTCATATTGGGAATTATAAAATAGGGTATGCTAAAAAAGCCCCCAAAAATGGAGGCTTTTAATTCATTATTAAAATATTTTATCTGATATACTTTACAATCTCTTTTGCCTGCCCGGCATAATAGCTGTCGCCGGCTGAAATCTTGTTGAACTGGTCAATAGCGGCTTTCTTTTGATTATTCATAAGATATATCAATCCGAGATACCAATCGGCTTGCTCAACATACAAGTTGTCGTTATCATCAACAACGGCTTTAAAAGACTCAATAGCATCATCATATTTTTTCAGTTCTATATAACAAATTCCCGAATAGAATTTTGATGTTATACGATTACTCAGAGATGCAAAATAATTCAAAGCATTGTTATAGTCGTTCTGTTTGTAGAGGCTGAATGCTTTTGCCAGAGTCTCATTTCCCGAGGCTTGTCCCCTGACCTGTCCGATAGGTTGTGCAGGTTTGTAATATTTGCCGACAAGTTTTTCGGTAGTGTATGGTTTGTTCGATAAAATATACCACAGTCCACCGGCAACAACGACCAAGGCAAAGGAAGCGGCAGCCATATGCCAAGTTTTCATAACCTCTCTCCTGATATTGATTGGAGAGTTGTTTTGTCTGTCTGAGATTTTTTGCTTTTCAAGGATGTCTTTAAGCTCGCTAAAGCCTTTGTCGTGGATCACACTATTAATTTCCATCCTGAGATTAAGTTCTGCAGCCATTGTTTTATTATCTTTAACTTCATCCAGGAAAGATTTTAATTCATCCCTGTTTAAATCATCATCAATGTAATCTTCTATGTATTTATATGTATTCATCTTGCTATGATTTAATTGTTTCACTTACAAATTGATTATCAACTACTCTTAAACTATTATATTTAGGGTCTTTCTTTATATTTTCAACTAATTTTTCTTTACAAATATGCTTTCTCTTTTTCACATAAAGTTCGCTTTTCAGTCCAAGTATCCGGGCAATCTCCTTTAAAGGTATCTTTGCAAGAAACAATTCCAGTATTTTCTGGCAATTGAAGCTCAGCCTTTTAAAATGCTCCTGATACAACTGATAGCGCTCATTTAGCTCATACCAGTAATCTAATTCGCCGTCAATATTAATAAAATTTTCCGAATCGGCAAAAAAATTGAGCTCTTTTTTTCGTTTTTCCAGTTTTTTTAACCAAATCAAACGGCAAACAGAGTATAAATATGTATTAAAAGAACAGTCTATTTTTAAATTCTCTTTTGTCAGTTTTTGATAGATAACAAGAATTGCATCCTGATAAACATCTTGTGCATCTTCGTCACTTCCGCTATTTTTTTTCACAAAAGCCTTTATCTGATAAAAGTACTTTTTATAAATAAAGTCCAGAACATCAGAATTCCTTTCCTTAATCCCATCCGATATATCAGTCGTGTTAAATTCCCGCACTTCTCATTAAGTTAATTCCAAATATTGCAATAAGGTTACCCTGTTTTGCAAACATTTTTAAAATTATTTCAAAAGTCAGGGGATAAATTTGGATTGTATCATAGTATAATAGTTGCTTCTATCCATATTCCCTGTATATTTAACATGAAAAGGTGTGTTTTATTATCACACCCTTTCCATTTATATTATTAATTATGAATAATCTTACTCGTTTTAACCGGAGGAGAAACCGTAATTTCAGCAACCCCCGAGACTTCACCCGAACACCCCGATTCATTCTTTACCGATACCAAAGTAAACTTATGTATTTCCGGTGGATTGGACAGCGACCTTGTTTCCAGTGTGTACGGACTTGATTGAATATCTTTAATCGCAATATTTGATTTTCCGTCATTATATTCTATACTCCAGGGTGCTGTCCCCGTGAGCGAAATTTTGATTTTACTTGTTCCGGTATTCCCGTCAAACAAGGTATCGGAGCCACTGATAACAGCAGTAGGTACGGGAGCAACCAATACATTCAGTGTAATTGTATCACCCTGTCTGTTGTATTTATTAGTCTCAACAACTTTTACGAACTCTGAGGCAGGCTTATCCGTAACCTTCCATTTCACTCTGATACTATCGTTTTGAGTATCAACACCATAGGTGGCAGTTCCGCCGCTACTGATAACCCAAGTATATTTTGAACCTTCTGTTTTGATAACCTTGTAAAACTCTTCGGCTCCGGAACATACCGTGTCAAAATCCGCCTGAGCGGATGATGTCAGATAACCAAAAAAAATACTTAGAAAAACTACTGCTTTTGTGATTGTTAATCTTTGTTTCATTCTTTTAATCCTTTTAATTTTAGCATTTAATTATATTAACTATCCTGTTAATACGCATATTTCAGTTTTTTGTTTGGCTAATTTAGTCTTTTTTTAAATTAATTTGCCATTTAGATAAAGTCACGTTTTGTTCATCTGTTTAAGAACCCGGATTTAACCTTCCCAAACTCCCGGAACGGTGTGTCCGCAAGAGTTACATTTGCCTTTAAGAATATTGTTTTTCAAAATTCTGAAGCCTTTTCTTTCAATTAACAGATTCTTGCAATTCGGACAATAGGTATTCTCGCCTTCGGAACCCGGAACATTTCCGATATAAACAAAGTTTATTCCCGAAGTAATTGCGATCTCCCTTGCCTTGGATAGAGTTGATACAGGAGTAGGCGGCAGGTTTGTCAACTGATATTCGGGATGAAACCTACTGAAAAATAGCGGAGTATCCTCAAAACCGTTTGCTGCAAGCCAGTCGCACATCCGCTTTATCAAATCCATATCGTCATTCCAGGTCGGAACTATTAGATTGGTTATTTCAAGCCATACACCTTCTTCTTTCAAAATTTTTAATGTATTCAAAACCGGTTCTAAAGTTCCTGCATTGAGCATCTCATAAATCTCATTACTGAACGACTTAAGATCAATATTTGCAGCATCAATATATTGACACCATTCCCTTAGCGGTTTTTCATTGATATAACCGGCGGAGACCAGTATGTTCTTTATTTTTTTCTCTCTGGCAATTTTTGCAGTATCAAAAGTGTATTCATAAAAGGCAACGGGATCGGAATATGTATATGCAATGGATTTACAGTTGTTGGCTATTGCCTGTGAAACAACTTTGTCGGGCATCAGGTCTGCATTTCTTGTTTTTGTGGGGCTTGTTTGTGATATTTCCCAATTCTGACAGTTGAGGCAGGCCAGATTACATCCGGCAGTTGCAATAGAAAAAGCTTTGCTTGATGGAAGAAAATGGTAAAGCGGTTTTTTTTCAACGGGGTCAACATGAACGGCGCAGGGGTTGCCGTATGCTATGCTGTACAATGTTCCGTCAATATTTGTTTTTGTGCGGCAATCACCGGTTTCATCCTCCTTAATCTTGCATTCATTCGGACATATCTGACATTTAATGCCTTTGGGTGTCATAACCCAGTGGCGTGCTTCGATACTGAATTTGTCAAGTCCCGGAGGTAATGACGACGGAATGCCGTTGCCGTTAAACAATGACAACGGATTGCCGATTAGATTAACGGAGTTTAATCCCAGCGAAAGAGCACCAAGTCCCAAGGTGCTTCTCTTTATGAATTCTCTTTTTGTGATCTTGTATGCTTTCACAATAAATCGAATTTTAAAATTGTAAAATTAAATCTTTTTTCTATATCTCACAAAAATAAGCAAAGCAATAACTATGTTTAACAATCCTATCAGGAAACTTGTGTTAAAAATTCCAAAAACAGGAATAAGAACAGCAGAGATCATAAGTGCTCCGAAGGCAGAACCGACTATCTCCGAGCTGTACGAAACCGCTGATATTGTTGCAATTGAACCTTTCAGCAGTTTGGTTGCCAATGAAAATTGCGTTCCCGTTAAAGTACCTGAAATAAAAATAAGTAAAAGAAAAACAGGGTGAATAATGAATCCGCTTACAGAGAAATAGTTCATTAAAAATATAGCCGATACCAATAAAAACAGAAATATTCCCGTTGAAAACTGAACTTTGTAATATGTTTTTATGCCTGTTCCTATAAATTTGTAAAATTTGAATGAGCCGAAAGCCAGCCCAACCATAAAAGCAGTTATGATAATTCCTGTCATTTGGTAAATATATCCGTAAAGTATCTGAAATGAAATAAGCAGAATCAATTCAGTTGAAAGTGAGGTTAACCCAGTGGTAAACAGTCCGATGTTTATTAAATTCATTCTTAGTAAAATTATCAAAACAGGAATCAATAGGATAAATAGCCAAATATTACCCGAAATGTTAAAATGGGCAAGCCAGTATTTCCATTGGAGAAAACTTGCTACCGGTTTAAAATCCTCGTTTATTTTAGCTTTACTGTCCAACCGGTTTCTGATCAGGTTTCCCCTGATTTCAATTTGCTCATCATCAATGTAGTATTTGTTCACATATTCGGTTGCGATATTTTGCGATTCTATTAATTTTGAAATCTTATTGCTCAAGTGGCCGTCGCCGGAAAGAAAATAATCTTTATCGCCGGGAATTATCAATACGTTTTTAAAGACCTTTTTAAGAGTTGAAAAGATGACGGAATGAATCTCAACCGACTCTGCTCCTGCATAGTTGGCTGCAGGTGTAAGACTTAAAGATAAAACACCGTTTTTTGTCATTCTCTTTTTAGCAAGATTGAAAAACTCCAGGGTATAATACCTGTTTATCTCAAGATTTGAGGGCGCCGGAAGATCAATTATTACGATATCGTATTTTTTTTCACTTTCTTTAAGGAACAACCTGGCATCTCTGTTTATTATCCTGACTTTCGGACTTTTAGTAATGTTGTCGGTGAATTTTTCTCCTTCCCTTATCAACCAGGGATTGATCTCAACATAATCCAGCGATTTTATTTTGTATTTCAAAATCTCCTTTATAACTCCTGAAACGCCTCCTGAAATAAGGAGTACGTTTTCCGGATTATCGCGTTGAACCATTGCATAATGAATATTCTCTTCATTTTCGATGACATTTCCCGTTGAAAAGAGAGTAATACCGTTTTCGTAAAAGTTCAATTGGTCTGCCACCTTTGTGACTGTTATTCTGCCGAACGGCGTCTCCTTGAAATCAATAATCTCCTGTGATGGATACAGACGGCTTAATGCATACTTGTCAATATTTATCGTAAATAGAAATGATAAAAATATTGTTCCTACTATTCCTGTAGCAATTGCCGTAATCGTTTTATTAAAGCCTAAAAGGAAAAGAATCGAAAGAATAAGATTAATTGCGAATAATATTTTAAGACTTGTAAACGTGCTAAATATGAACAGCAGTAAAAAGTTGAATAACAGACCGCCCGCAATGCTACCTATTGCCTCAAAAGAATATATGTAACTGATAAGGTTGCGACCTCTTAGTGCGGAGAAAAAATATGAAATCCTTGTGAACATAAAACCTGAAAAAAGACAAAACGGTGTAAGCAGGATTAAAGAACTGTAATAAATCTCGAAAGGATTAAGCATTCTTCCGGGAGTAAAAATAATATTTCTGAAAAAGGACAGTGAAAAAACTGTAATTAGGGGAAGGAGTCCGATTAAAATTTGCAGTAGTACAACTGTTATTGGTTTATCCTGTAAAATAAATCTCCCGAAATAAGCACCTAATCCGGTCATTATCATCCAGTTTGAAAAAAGTATTCCGATTACAAGTTCATTGCTGTTATAAACCGAAAGAAACTCCCGTATAACAATAATTTGTGTTATCACGGAAGTAAATCCGAGAGAAATTGCGGAAATCCGATAAATATTTTTCTCATTCAAAAACATTTACTAAATTTGTTAGGTCGTTTTTGATAGAAATTCTTGACGAAATTAAATAAAAATGACTTACAAAAGATTAACTTACTCGGGATTGTTTTTGCTGCTGACACTTTTTTCCAATTGTTCGGCTCAAAACAAAAAGACTGAAAGCGGAAATATACGGCAACTAATTAACAGAAAACCGGCTGTTGCCGGACAGTTTTATCCTTCGGATTCGGCTGAGTTGCTAAAAATGGTAAAAGAGTTATTTGAAAAAACTTTGCCTCCGGAAAATGACAATGTGCTTGCAATTATTGCTCCCCATGCAGGTTATGTCTATTCGGGAGTGGTGGCGGCAACAAGTTACAAACAAATTGATCCGTATAAGAAGTATGATAATATTTTTATCATCGCTTCCAGCCACCGCGCCTGGTTTCAGGGTGCTTCGATTTACAGTATCGGGAATTATGAAACTCCGTTCGGAGAGGTTAAAGTAAATATTGAGCTCGCACAAAAACTAATTGACGAAAATAAAATATTTTCCTATGTCCCGAAGGCTCATATTGGAGAGCATAGTGTTGAAGTTCAGTTGCCTCTGCTGCAATATCATATGAAGGTTCCCTTCCGTATCGTTCCTATTGTAATAGGCACACAAACGGCAAAAGATTGTAAAAAGATGGCTAAAATACTTAGCCCCTATCTAAATGACAAAAACCTCTTTATAATAAGTTCCGACTTTTCGCATTATCCTCAATATGAAGATGCAGTAAAGCTGGATAAAAAAACTGCAAATGCTATTGTTGCAAATGATCCGTCGGCTTTTTTGGATGAGATAAACGACATTCATAACTCATCTGTACCCCAACTTGTTACAAGAGCATGCGGCTGGACATCCATACTGACATTGCTCTATATGACGGAAGACAGGGCTGATGTGCAATATAAATTTTTGGAATATAAAAATTCCGGAGATACGGAATTCGGTGATAAGAAAAAAGTTGTGGGATATAATTCAATCGTGCTTGAGAAAAAAACTAAAAACAGAAATAAAATGGACTTTAATCTTAACGAAAGCGACAAAAGGGAATTGCTGAAAATAGCAAGAAGTACCGTTGAGCAATATGTAAATGACGGCACTGTTCCCCGGTTGACACCTGAAAAGTATTCTGATAATTTAAAGGTCAAAGCAGGTGCATTTGTTACACTGAATGAAAATCAAAGATTACGCGGATGTATCGGCCATTTCGAGGCTGACAAACCCCTGTATCAAATAGTGCAGGATATGGCGGTTGCCGCTGCAACACAAGACCCGAGATTCAATCCGGTAAAACCTTACGAAGTTGATGATCTGGAAATTGAAATTTCGGTATTGACTCCTATGAAAAAGATCAATTCCGTTGATGAGATTGTGCTTGGCAGAGACGGCATCTATATTAAAAAAGGTTATCGCGCTGGAACTTTTCTGCCTCAGGTTGCAACGGAAACAGGCTGGAACCTCGAACAGTTTCTGGGACACTGTGCCCGGGATAAAGCCGGAATAGGATGGGACGGATGGAAAGATGCTGAAATATATACCTATCGGGCCTTGGTTTTTGGTGAGAAAGAGATGGGGAATTAGGTTATTTTAACATTTTTTATATATTTGCCCTAAAATAAACTTAAGCAAAACACATCAAAAAAATGACAAAACTTTCTTTACTAATCACGATAGTTACATTTCATACGGCATTTATAATGTCCGGACAAAATGTTCATTTTGTAGAAAACTCTAACGATAATGGTGCCGGCTCTTTACGGCAAATCATTGAGGAATCCGCTAACGGTGATACAATCAGGTTTTTACAGGGGATTGTGAATGTTAATTTGAACTCGGGTGAACTGCTTATCAATAAATCACTATCCATCATAGCTGATACAAATGTAACAATAATAAGAGTGGGAGATGGTAAGTTCAGGATAATTCATTTTACAGGTCAACGATTATACCTTAAAAATATTACAATA
>Ga0256841_1002600_pt1 | contig 14242 bp, 13 predicted proteins | sample 356308metaG_FD_185971 | JGI IMG/M metagenome (GOLD analysis project Ga0256841, IMG submission 185971) | Hydrothermal vent microbial communities from Mid Atlantic Ridge, Atlantic Ocean - 356-308 | ecosystem: Environmental > Aquatic > Marine > Hydrothermal vents | place: Atlantic Ocean: Mid...
AGCTGCGCAACGCCAAGGGCGTCCTCAGCGGCAAGATCGCACCGACCGCTCGTCGACCGGTGGCGAGGACACCCTCGGGTCGCAAGGTGCTCGGTCTCGGAGACGCGGTGCTCCTCAACGACCCGATCACGGGACAGGGCGCCAACAACGCCACCAAGGCCGCGAAGCTGTACCTCGACGCGATCCTCGAACGCGGAGAGGGGCCCTTCGACGAGGACTGGATGAACGCCACCTTCGAGAAGATGTGGGATCGTCTGAGCCCGGTGGCCATATGGACGGACGCGCTGTTGGCTCCCCCCACCCGAGCACGTCGTCAACCTGCTCGGTGCGGCCGGCCAGTACCAGCAGATCGCGGATCGCTTCGCCACCGGGTTCGACGATCCGAGCGACTTCTTCGAGTGGTTCATGGACCCCGAGAAGGCCGACGCTCATCTCCAGGAGCTGGCCGCCTCGGCCTAACCGACCGACCGGGACTCGGCCGTGTCCTTCCGGCAGGTCGCCCCGCGGTCAGGACAGCGCCTTCGCCACCAGATACCCGGATCCCCCGCCCAGTCCCGGGCCAGGATGGGTGGAGGCGCCGATGTGGTAGAGCGCCTCGACCGGCGTCTCGTGACCCTTGGTGCCCGGCAACGGCCGCCACAGGAAGAACTGATCGAGGGCGCAGCTCCCCGAGTAGGGGTCCCCACCGACCAGGTTCGGGTTCATCGCCTCGAGGTCCGCGGGCGACAGCACCCTTCGGCCCAGGACGAGCGAGGAGAAACCGGGCATCGCCTCGTCGAGGCGAGCCTGGATCCGATCCGCGTAGGCCTCGGCCAGTGCCGCGGTCCACGAGCCGGCGGGGGTCAACACACCGGCGGCGTCGCCGCTGGGCACCCGCGGAAGCTCCTGGAGCTGAACCCAGATGATCCACTTGCCCTCTGGAGCGCGGCTCGGGTCGACGGCGACGGGCTGACCGACCACGACGGTGGCCCGCTGCGGCAGCAGTCCTCGATCGGCCTCGTTCATCGCCTTCGACTGGGCGTCGACGCCGTCGCTGAGGTGAACGACGGCGACCTCCCGCAGTTCGGGATCGGGCCACGCGGGCGGACCATCGAGAGCGAAATGGATCTGCATGTCGGCCCGACCGTACCGATACCGGGCGGCGCGCTTCCGGACCCGTTCGGGCACGGACCCGTCCCCGAGGAGACGACCGTAGAGCTGGGTGGGGGTCACGTTGCAGACGACGGCCCGCCGGGCGCGGTGGACCTCGCCGTCGACGGTCCCGACCGCCGTGGCTCGCCCGCCTTCGACGACGACCCGATCCACCTCCGTCCCCGTCCGCATCTCGCCGCCGCCATCCTCGACGAGGGCGCGGAACGCCTCGACGATGCGCGACGAACCACCCTCGACGACCGGCATCCCACCCATCTCGAGCGCGGCCAGGATGACCTTCGCCATCGCCGCCGAGTAGGCGTCGTCGGGACCGAGCCCGACGTGGAGCATCCAGGGGGCGACGAGCGCCCGAGCCGTCGGTGATTCGAATGTGCGTTCCAGCCACGGCCGCGCCGGCTCCAAGCTCTCCCCCATGAACGCGGCGAGCTCGCGCGAGCCCCGCCGCCTCGCTTCCGAGAACAGCGTCCGGACCGTACCGAAGGACCACAGTTCGCTCCCGAGGAGCCCGAAGACCAGTTCCGCGTCACGGGAGAGGAAGCCATCCATCTCGGCTGCGTAGCGGCCACCGTCCCCCGCTGCCGCCGCGTCGAAGCGGCGGACGTTGTCCTCCCGATCCGTGGTGAGCACGAGGGACGACCCGTGTCCCGTCAGTACCGCGGTGGGGGTCGCGGTGTTGACGAACCTCACCCCGTGTGCGCCGAGGTCGTCGGCCAGCTCACCGTACGCCGGACCCCCGAGGAAGAGGGGATACCACTGGGAGAGCAGATCGTGGGTGAACCCCGGGAAGAGCTCCTCGGTGCGGATGCAGCCCCCGAGCACCTCGGCACGTTCGAGGACGAGAACCCGTCTCCCCGCCTTCGTCGCCAGCGCCGCGCACACCAGGGAGTTCATGCCGCTGCCGACGACGACCAGGTCGAACTCGGTCATGATCCCTCCCCCGACCGCCGGGGCCGATGCCTACGGCTCCCGGGCACGATCCCGGTCGCACTCACTCATGGTCACGAGTTCGCGCTCTCCTCCCTGGCGGCCAGCTCCTGCCGCTCGACCTCCTTGAGCCGTTCGATGGCCGCCTCGAAGGTGTGGCTGAGATGCTCCCGGAGCGCCTGGGCGGCCGCTTCGGCGTCACCGAGACGACAGAGCTCGACGATGCGCCGGTGCTCGGCGACGCGGTCACTGACGGTGCCCCGGACCGGCAGCGACAGCCGCCGGTAGCGCTCCGAGTTGTCCCAGAGCATCGGGATGAGCCGCATCAGCCACTTCGAGCCCGACGCCTCATAGATCGTCATGTGCAGCCGACTGTGGACCTGGAGCGCCTGTTCCGGATCCGGCTCGGCGAGCGCCGCGTAGTCCTCGACCAGTCGCTCGATCTCCTCGCAAGCGGCCGCATCGATCCTGCCGGCTGCCTCGGCCACCGCCATGGCCTCGAGTTCCTGGCGGATCCGGTAGGTCTCTTCGAGATCTTGGGCGGACATCTCGGCCACATGGGTCCCGCGATGCGGAGTGCGATCGACGAGACCGGAGCGCTCGAGGTAGCGCAGCGCCTCGCGGATCGGGACGGAGCTCATCTGGAGCCGTTCCACCTGCTCTTGCAGTCGGACCGGGCTCCCCGGGGGGAGTGCCCCGGTGATGATGTCCTGCTTCAGCTCGGCCAGAGCGACGTCGGCGAGCGTTCGCGGCCCGTTGCGTCCCTCCAGCCTCATCGACGGTCCCTACGTTGGCGGGCGTTCACGACGAGGCCTCCATCCGTTCCAGCAGTTCGGTCAGGGGCTGGCCCATCTCCTCAGGCCCCAAGGCACTGTAGCCACCGTCGACGGCGAGATCGGTGCAGATGATGAACGACGCCCGATCCGGGCATAGGAACACAACGCCGTCGGCGACCTCCTCGGGATCACCGATCCTTCCCAGCATGTGGAACTCCCGGCTGGTCTCGAGGCCCTCGTCGAGGTAGACGGCCGCCATGTTGACGAGCAGATCGATCCCCCCGAACGCCTCGACCGCTTCGGTCACGAGACGATCGAGCTGGGCATCGTCGGCGACGTCGGTCTCGACGAACCGCACGCCCTCACCGAGTCGGTTCGCCAATACCTCGCCGTCGGCCACGGCGATGTCGCCCACGACCACCTCGGCTCCGGCCCCCTGCAGTCCTTCCACGACCTTCTGCCCCAGCAGCGTCGAGCCTCCGGTGACGATCGCGACCTTGCCGGCCAACTCACCCATGCTTCCTCCTCCCCGGGACGCTCAGAGCGTCTCCAGCTCCTGCGCGGCCGCTGCGAAGAACTCCTCGAGTACGTGATCAGCCTTCTTCTGGATGGTCCCGGCACCCATCGTGGCCACGGTCCCGATGACCGAGTAGCGTCCCGACACCGCGATGCGGGTGCCGGTCGTCGATGGCTCGAGGCGAAGCTCGGCCTCCACGTCGATCGAGGAGTTCACCTGCCGGTCCGTGCCCGAGGCGTGGAAACGGATCCACCGACCCTCCTCGAGGCCGGTCACCCGGACATCGACGTCGGCCTTCAGCTTGAACGGGCCGAATCGGTCCTGCAGCATGGTCCGGTAGCGGGCGAGCGACTCGAGCTCCTCCACCTCACCGACGATGCTCACCCACCCGCCGACCCGTCTGGCGTCGACGAGCACCGGCCAGCAGCGGTCCGGGGGAGCCGTCACCGTGATGTCCCTGGCGAAGTCCGCGCTCGGCATTCAGGACGCGCCCTTCGTCACGACCTCGACGCCGCGGGCCTCCCCGAGGCCTTCTCCCCGAAGCAGGCGGAAGACCCGTTCGGGGGGGTTGAAGGAGTCGGCCACGATCGGCTCCTCCGAGCCGAGCGCGTCCTGGATCGCCGCGCAGACCGTGTGCAGCGGACCTCCTCCTCCCTCGCCCATGCCCTTGGCGCCCGTCCCGGTGAACGGTGAGGGCGACTCGACGTGGTCGGTCTTGATGTGGGGCATCTCGGCGGCCGACGGCGCGTGGTAGTAGAGGAAGTTCGCGTTGAGGAGCTGCCCGTCCTGGTCGTAGCGGAGTTCCTCCCGCAACGCCGCGGCGATGCCGTGAGCGGTCGCGCCATGGACCTGCCCCTCGACGATCTGGGGGTTGATCCGGTTGCCACAGTCGTCGACCGCGGCGTAGTCGAGGATCTCGACCTTGCCCGTCTCCTCGTCGATCTCCACGACGGCCGCATGGATCTGCGACGCGTAGGTCAGCGTCAGGTTGCCGAACTTCCGCTCGACGTCTGGCGGATCGAACGGAGCCACGTAGGTGTGACGGCAGTTGAGCGTGATCCGCTCGGCGAGCTCGGTAGGGAGGATCGCGTTGTTCGTGTAGACCATGTTCGCCAAGCCGATGAACGGGATGGCGCGCTCGGGGTCACCGATCACCTGCGCGTTGCCGCCGGTGAGCTCGATCTCGTCCTGGCCTGCGCCGAGGGCGAACGCGGCGAGCTCGATCATCTCGGCACGCAGTTTCTCGGCGGCCCCGATGACCGCGTTGATCCCCGTCACCGCGAACTGGCTCGCATAGGTCCCCGAGAACCCGACGTAGGCGTTGCGCGCCTGGTCGAACCCCGGGACCACGTCGACGTCCGCGGGCGTCACGCCCAGGATGTCGGCGACGACCTGGGCCGCCGTCGTCTCGTGGCTCTGCCCCTGCGGAGTGGTCCCGATCGTCACGCTCACCTCTCCGTAGAGGTCGAGCTTGCAGATCGCGGCCTCGCCGTTGCCGGAGAACGGCAGATCCTTGTTGACGATCTGGGCCTGACCGAAGTTGTTGGTCCCCGAGTCGAGCGTCGAGCCGATCCCGATCCCGATCCGCTTCCCGCTACCGACGGCCTCCCGCTGCCGTTCACGCCACGTCGGATAGTCGATGAGCGCGAGCGCCTTGTCGAGCGACAAGGGGAGGTTGCCCGAGTCGTAGACGCAGCCGTTGGGCGTCTCGTACGGATAGTCGTCGGGTTGAACGTAGTTGAGCTTCCGGATCTCGACGGGATCGAAACCGAGCTCGTGGGCGACGACATCGACGATCCGCTCGAGCATCCACAGGTGCTGCATCCGCGAGTACCCGCGATTGGGTACCGTCGGGCACTTGTTCGTCAACGACTGTGAATAGTCGATCTGGAAATGACGCATCCGGTAGCAACCGGGAAGCACCTGGGTCCAGATGACGGCCCCGAGCGGCTCATAGTGCAGGTAGGCCCCGGCGTCGTCGACGGCCCTGGCCTTGACGCCGAGGATCGTCCCGTCGGCCATGACCGGTACCTCGATGTCGACGAACCATCGCTCGTTCCCATGACCGCCGTCGAGATGATGCTCGGTGCGGGTCTCGACCCACTTCACGGGCCGACCCGCCTTCTTCGAGAGCAGGGCGAGGACGCCCGTCTGCTTGTAGAGGTTGATCTTGATCCCGAATCCGCCCCCGATGTCCTGGGACGTGAAATCGAACCGGTCGATCCCGACCCCCATCGACGGGCCGATGACCATCGCGCCGAACAGGGGCATCTGATTGTTGGAGATCACCTCGACCGTGTCGGTTCCCGGATCCCAGTTGACCACGACGCCGAAACATTCGATCGGAGTGGACGAGAACCGGTGGAAGTGCAACCTGTCGATCTTGACGACGTGGTCGGCCTCCTCGATCGCCCAGTCGATGTCGCCGTACTCGTAGGTGCCTTGCCACGAGACGTTGGTGCCGACCTCGTCGTGGAGGATGGGCGCGCCCGGCTCTTGCGCCGCGAGCGCGTCGACGACGGCGGGGAGCGGCTCGTAGTGCACGTCGACGAGGTCGGCGGCGTCCCGGGCGATCTCTCGGCTCTCGGCGAGGACCACCGCGACCGGTTCACCTTGATAGCGGACCTTGTCGACCGCCATGAGGTACTCCTGCATACGCCCACCCGGCTCGGGCGCGATCTGGAAGAGCGGCTCGGTCTGCGCCTTCACCTCCTCGCCTACGAGCGTGCAGTGGACGCCGTCCATCGCCTCGGCCTTGGACGTGTCGATGGACACGATCCGAGCGTGGGCGTACGGGGATCGCACGAAGTGGGCGTACCCCTGACGGATCATGCCGCGGTCGTCGACGTATCGACCTCGACCGGTGAGCAGCCGGCGGTCCTCCTTGCGCGGATAGCTCTGGCCGGTCCAGGTCCGGGTCTCGACGCGCGTCGGTGCGGTCATTGGGTCGTCTCCTTTCCGGCAGCGGCCGCGATGGCCTCGACGATGTTCACGTAGCCTGTGCATCGACAGAGGTTCCCGCGAAGACCCTCGCGGATCTCCTCCGCGGTCGGATCCGGGTTCCGCTCCAGCAGATAGGTGGCGCTCATCACCATGCCCGCAGTGCAGTAGCCACACTGGAGGGCGTGATGCTCGTGGAAGGCCTGCTGGAGCGGGTTCAGCTCGCCGTCGTCGGCCAGCGACTCGATCGTCTCGACCGTGGCGCCGTCGACCTGGACGGCCAGCATCATGCACGACTTGATGGTCCGTCCGTTGTAGCGGACCGTGCAGGCGCCGCAGTGGCCGGTGTCGCAGCCGATCTTCGGTCCGGTGAAGCCCAGGTCGTCGCGAAGGAAGTGAATGAGAAGCCGTCGCGCCGGGACGGTGGCGGCGATCGTCTCGCCGTTCAGGGTGAACTCGACGTCCTGGACGTCGGACCTATCCATCATGACCTCCCTTCCCTGCGGCCAGAACGGCCCGCTTGGCGACGACCGGGATGATGGCCTTGCGGTACTCCGCGGTGGCATCGGCGTCCGTGAGCGGCTCGAGCCCCTCGGCGGCGCCCTCGGTAGCGGTCGCGACGGCGTCGGCGACGAGGGGGGCACCGATGAGCGCCCGCTCGATGTCGGGCCGCCGGGCGGGAACGGGGAGACACCCGATCACCAGCCTGGCGTCGGCGATCTGATCATCCTCGACCCGAACGACGGCGACCGCCCGGGCGACGGCCTCGGCGATCTCGACGTCGACGTATCCCACGCCGGAGCCCGGCGCGGGAGGCGGGATCGTGACGTGATGGAGGAGCTCGCCATCGCCTACGGCCGTCGTGAAGAACCCTTCGAAGAACTCTTCGGCCGGCACCGATCGGCTGCCGTCGGGTCCGACGATGTGCATCGTGGCGCCGAGCGCCACCATCAGCGGCGGGAAGTTGTTGATCGGGTCGGCATGGCACACGTTGCCGCCAACGGTTCCTCGATGTCGGACCTGGGGATCGACCGTGTTGGCGGCCACCTCAGCGATCCCCCATGGGTCCTCGGCCAGGATGTCGGCCTCGGCGAGCTCGGCGTAGGTGATGCCGGCTCCCACGATCAGGTTGCCGTCCTCGTCGATCTCGAGGGCTCGCAACTCGTCGAGCCGGGAGATGTCGACGAGCAGGTCGACCGGGGCGGCGCGCATCTTGAGGACGTTGAGGAGGCTCTGGCCTCCGGCGAGCGGCCGTGCGTCAGGTACGGAGTTGAGCGCCTCGATGGCCTCGGCGACGGATCCGGGCCGGGTGTAGTCGACCGGTGCCAGGATCATGGTTCCCTCTCCCCGCGCTGCATGCTCCGTCCCTCCTTCGCTGCGATCGCCGGACCGATTCGGACCATCCGAGGTCCCTGCGAGTCCGATCCTACCACCGGTTTGATAAGTGATAAAGTCGTCGAGAGACTACCAGGAGGTCTATACGGATGCCCGATGTGGTCGTCATCGGGGCCGGTCACAACGGCCTGGCCGCCGCCATCGTCCTCGCCTCCTCCGGGTGGTCCGTGACGGTCGTGGAGGCGAACGACATCCCCGGCGGGGCCGTCCGCACCGAAGAGGTCACCCTCCCCGGGTTCCGCCACGATCTCTTCGCCACGAACCTCAACCTGTTCGCCGGGTCCCCCTTCCTGGCCGAGTTCAAGGCCGGACTCGAGCGGCATGGCCTCGACTTCGTCCCCAGCTCGAAGCCGTTCTCGTCCGTGTTCCCCGACGGGCGCTTCGTCGGTGTCAGCACGGACCCCGACGAGACTGCGGCGATGATCGGCGAGCTCTCCGCCGCGGATCGGGACGCGTGGCGTCGGCTGTTCGCGAGGTTCGAAGAGATCGCCCCCCACCTCTTCCCGCTCCTCGGGGCAGGACTCCCGTCGTGGGAGGCGGCCCGCGCCGTTTGGAACGGCACTCGGGCCCTGGGCGCCTCCTGGCCCTACGAGCTGGGGCGCCTCGCTCTGCAGTCGCCCAGGGAGTTCGTGGAGGAATGGTTCATCACTCCAGAGATCCAGGCCCTGGTCGCCACCTGGGGCATGCACCTGGACTTCGCCCCCGACGTTGCCGGCGGGGCCCTGTTCCCCTTCCTCGAGTCCATGGCATCCCATGCCAACGGCATGGTGCTCGGCCGGGGCGGCGCCCAGGTCATGATCGATGCCATGGTCGGCCTTCTCGACGAGCTCGGCGGCAGTCTCGTCACCGGCCGGCGCGTCCGCCACGTACCCGTCGAGGCCGGTCGGGCGGTCGGGGTCATCCTCGACGACGGCACGGCGATCGCCGCCCGCCGGGCGGTCGTGGCCGATCTGACGCCCACGGGCCTCGCCGGGATCGTCGACGACCCCCGCATCCGACGGGCGGCGTCCCGCTACCGCTATGGCCCAGGCACGATGATGATCCACCTCGCCCTCGACGATCTCCCCGCCTGGCACGACGACCGAGCTCGCGGGTTCGCCTACGTCCACCTGGGTCCGTACCTGGAGGACATGGCGCTCGCCTACACGCAGGCGATCTCCGGCCTTCTCCCCGAAACGCCGACGCTCGTGGTGGGTCAACCCACCGTGGTCGACCCCTCGCGGGCCCCCGAGGGGCGTCATGTGCTGTGGATCCAGGTCCGGGCACTCCCGGCGACGATCCGGGGCGATGCGGCCGGGGTCCTGCCGATCGACGGTGGTCGATGGACGCCTCGGCTCGCCGAGGCCTACGCCGATCGGGTCCTCGAGATCCTGGAAGCACAGGCTCCGGGGTTACGCGACCGGGTCCTGGGACGAGCCGTCCTGTCTCCGGCCGATCTCGAGCGGGCCGACGCCAACCTCGTCGGCGGTGACTCCCTCGCCGGGAGCCACCATCCGTTCCAGTACTTCTTCCTCAGGCCGCTGCCTGGCTGGTCCCGGTATCGCACCCCGGTCCCGAACCTCCATCTCTGTGGAGCCGCGACATGGCCCGGAGCGGGCGTCGGAGCCGGCTCCGGCTACCTGCTCGGTCGCCGCCTCACCGGCCGGTGGCAGACGGCTCGGGATCTCCTGCGCCTCCAGGGCTGACGACGACCGACGCGCCGGGTCGACGGAAGGGCCAGGTCAGCTCCCGTCCACCGGTGATCCCGTCGGGACGCAGGACGAGGACGAGGAACATGAGGACACCGAGGACCAACAGACGCGTGCCCGACGGAAGGTCTACGGCGACCCCCGCGACCGTGGCTCCCTTCTCGAGCTCGACGAGAACGACGTCGAGTCCCGCGATGAGGAACGCGCCCACCACGGCCCCCCACAGAGAGCCCATGCCGCCAACCACGAGCATCGCCAGCGTGACGAACGTCAGGTCGAGGAACACCTGCTCCGTCGTGATACTGCCGAGCAGATGCACGAGGAGGGCCCCGGCGAGCCCGGAGAGCGCCCCCGACAGCGTGAAGGCCACGAGACGTTGCCGATGGATGTCGATGCCGGCGGCCTGGGCGGCCGCGGGATCCTCCCGGGTCGCGCGGAGCTGCCTTCCCCAGCGACTTCGCTGATACCCGTACGCAGCCCCCATGACGACGATGAGACCGAGGGACGCCTGGAGGAAACCGGTCGTCTGCGGTACCAGCGCGAGGGTCTTCGCCCCCGGGCCGATGGCCTCCCAGTTCCGGAGAACGTTGTGGGTGATGATGAGGACTGCGAACGTGGCGATGCCCGCGGACAGCCCGGACAATCGCATCAACGGGATCCCGACGAAGAGCGCGTAGGAGGCACCGAGGGCGGCGGCCAGCAGGAGTGACTCGAGACTCCCGATCTCGAGCTTGGCGAGGAACGGAAGCATCTTCGAGAAGGTCCCCGGTTTCACGTCCGCGGGAGCGGTGGCGACCCCCGCCGCGAACGCGCCGACCGCCACGAAACTCACATGCCCGAAAGAGATCACCCCCGAGTTGCCGACGAAGCTGTAGAGCGCCACGACGATCGCCGCCGTCACGAGGACCGAGCGAAGTTGGAACTGGATCGTCGGGGAGGTCGCCATGCCTCCGGTCGCCACGATCACGACCAGAACCACCGGCCCGATCAGATGCCACCAGGTCCGCAGGTGTCTGCTCATACCCGCTCCACCGCGCGACGGCGCCCGGCGAAGAGCCCATCGGGGCGAACGAGCAACACCGTGATGACCAGCGCGAACAGGACCGAATCGAGGAACACCCGCTGTGCACCCGGCAAGAGGCTCGAGAGCATGACGGTCGCGAACCCGACGGCGAACCCTCCGAGGGCTGCGGGTACGAGACGATCGAGTCCGCCGACCACCACACCGACGAGCGCCGGCACCATGATCAGGAATCCCCACGACGGCGTGACGAGCGGTCGTTGCACGGCGAGAACGAGCGTGACGATGCCGGCGAGCAACCCGGCGAGGATGAACGCGATCCGGACCACGCGTTTGGCGGGAACGCCGAGGAGCCGAGCCATCTGGACGTCGGCGGCCGCCGCCCGCATCTGCAGACCCATACTGGTCCGACGCAGGAGGAGACCCATCGTCACGAGAGTCAACGCGCCGACGCCGAGCCCGATGACGGTGATCCAGCGGATGCGGAGGTCCCCCACCGAGAACGCCGTGTTGAGGACGGTGAGGAACTCCATGTTCTCGCCTTGAGCGCCGAACGCGAGGAGTGCGGCGTTCTGAAGCAGGAAGCTGACCGCGAAGGTCGCGACGAGCACCGTCGCCGGAGCGACCGAGCGCAGTGGACGGTAGATGAACTCCATCACCACCGAGAGGGCCACCACGACGACGACGGCGACCAGTGCGCGGATCACGACGGGGGCGCCCTTCGTCAGCAACAACGCGTATGCGCCCGCGGTGAGGAGTTCCCCGTGGGCGAAGTTCACGAGGCGGATGACGCCGAACACCAGGCCGATTCCCATGGCGACCAGCGCGAATAGCGTCCCGAGGGCGACGGCGTCGATGAAGGCCTGGAGGTAGGTCATCCGAAGTACGCCTCCGCCATCTCCTCCACGTCGACCGACACGCCCCGGTCGAGGGTCATGACGATGCGGCCGCCGCGCAGGACGTGGGTGCGGTCGGCGAACTCGATGGCCAGATGGGCCCGCTGCTCCACGAGGAGGATCGCCACGTCGCCTCTCCGGCGCACCTCGTCGAGTGTGGCGAACACGGTGTCGACCACCGAGGGTGCCAGTCCGAGCGACGGCTCGTCGAGGAGGAGGACCCTCGGCCTGGTCAGGAGGGCGCGGGCGATCACCAGCATCTGCTGCTGACCCCCGGACAGATGCCCGGCGAAGTCGTCGGCTCGTTCGGCCACGATGGGGAAGAGCTCCCGCACCCAGGCCAGGTCCTCCTCGGCGCCGTCGGGATCGGCCCGACCGAGGATCCCGAGTCTGAGGTTCTCCTCGACGGTGAACGAGGCGAAGACGTGCCGACCCTCCGGGACGAGCGCGACCCCGAAGCGAGCGATGGACTCGGTGGGCAGCGCGGTGATGTTCGAGCCGTCGAGGAGCACCTCGCCCGCGGCCGGGGTGACGACGCCGGTGATGGCGAGGAGGGTGGATGACTTGCCGGCACCGTTGGCACCGACCAGCCCGACGACCTCACCGGCGCCCACCTCGAGGGACACCCCGTCGACGGCGGCGACCCTGCCGTAGCGGACGCCGAGACCTTCGATGGCGAGGAGCTGCTCACCCAAGGTCGCCACCGAGCATCTCGCCGAGATAGGCCGAGGCCACCTTGGGATGGCGCCTCACCTCCTCCGGTGTCCCGGACGCGATCGTGCGTCCTTCGTCGAGGACCTGGATCCGATCGCACACCCGGGAGATGAAGGCGAAGTTGTGATCGATGAGGAGCACGCCGGCATCGTGCTCGTCCCGAACCGACCGCACGACCTCGGCGAACGGCTCGACTTCGACTTCGTTGAGCCCGGCGGCAGGCTCGTCGAGCAGCACGAATCCTGGCTCCATGGCGAGCGCCCGAGCCACCCCGAGCTTGCGCTCGGCACCGTGGGGAAGTGCCGACGAAGGCTCGTCCTCCATGTCGGTCAACTCGAGCAGTTCGAGGAGTTCGTCTCCCCGACGCCGCGCCTCGGCCGGCGATGCCCCGACCCCGAGGGCGCTCACCTCGATGTTCTCCCGCACCGTCAATCCACCGAAGGCGTGTGCGTGCTGGAACGTGCGGGCGAGTCCGGCCCTGCCCCGCCGATGCGCAGGCCATTCGGTGATGTCGACGTCCCCGAGCATGACGCGTCCTTCGTTGGGGAAATCGAAGCCGGTGAGGACGTTCACGAGGGTGGACTTTCCCGCTCCGTTGGGACCGATGAGGCCGACGACCTCGTGTCGATGGATCTCGAAGTCGACGTTGCGCAACGCGAGGACGCCGTCGAAGGCACGGGTCACGGCGACGGCCCGCAGGGTGGCTGCGGGCCGTCGCCTCTCGTTCGTCAAGCCTGTCTCCCGTATACCGATCAGCCGATGTCTGCGGGCGAGGTCGCCGATCGCACGTCGACGACGGCGTGCTGCCCATCGGTGACCTGGATCACCCGATACGGCCGCCCGAACACCGTGTGGTTCTCCGACGATAGCGAGATCGGGCCGGCGACCCCCTCGAACTCCCTCAGGTTCTCGAGGAAGTCGGCGAGTGCGGCGCCGTCGGTGCCGCCCGTCGCCTCGATGGCCGCCGCGACGGCCTTGATGGCATCGGCGCCGCCGACGAACCCGCCGGTGGTGGGCGCGTTCCCCGCAGCCTCCATCTTGGCGATCAGGTCGTTGATCGCCTCGGAAGGATCGTCCCCGAACACCGACGCGTAGGTCACGTAGTAGAAGTTCGACAACCCCTCGGGGACCCAGTACGCGCCGTCGCACGCCCATGAACAGATCATCGGCACCTCGGCACCGAGGCTACGTACGCCCGAGACCAGCCCGGGCAGGTCGTCGAAGGACGTCGAGAAGGCCACGACGTCCACGTCGGCATTGGCGAGGTTGGTGGCGACGTTGTTGATCGTGCCGTCCCCGTTCGTCCAGTTCTCCTCGAGCACGACCTCACCGCCGAGTTCCTCGAAGCGCACCTTGAAGGCGTCGACGACGTTCTGGAAGTAGACGAGCAGGTTGTCCCTGGCGATCGCCGCCCGGGTCCAGCCCTGATCGTAGGCGTACTCGGCCATGGCCGCGCCCTCGTCCTGGGCCATGTTCCCGAAGCTGAAGGCCAGCCGACCCTGATCACCGAAACGTTTCGGACCCATCTGGTCCGTACCGATGCACGGAGCCACCGTGAGCAGCCCGGCATCGAGACCCTCCTGAATGGCCGGCGTCGGGAAGTCGACATCGCACGTCACCCAGATGACCGACGCCCCATCCTCGATGAACTGGATGGCCGCCGCCTTGTACTGTTCCGGATCGACCTGGGTGTCGATCGCCTCGAAGGCCAGCGGCCTTCCATCGACCCCTCCTGCCGCGTTGATGTCCTCGATGAGGAGCTGCGCCGCCAACGCGGCCGGAGCGTCGAACGGTGCCATGAAGCTCGTCAGGTCGATCGTCGCGCCGATCGAGATCGACTCGGCCGGCGCGGTCGTGTCCCCACCGCCGGTCGGTTGCCCGGCGGTCGTGGTGGTCGCTGCCGCGGCCGTGCTGGTCGTGGTCGCCTCGGTGGTGTCCGCTCCGCTGCTGCACGCGGCCACCACGAGGGCGAAGACCGCACCGAGCAAGAGCAGCTTGCCGTGGGTTCTCATTGCCTCGTTCCTCCTCCGTCCGTCGGCCGAGCCCGCGTCGAACCGATCGTGTTTTCATAAAGTATCAAACATCACACTAGGAACGCAACCGTATCCTGCATCGCTCCCGACTGCCTGCGACAATGGCGGCCGGCAGCGAGCAGGGAGCACCACGTGATCGGGAGCGTCGAGGGGAGCCTGCTCGTCCTGCTGGTCATCGTCGTCTTC
>Ga0256841_1002601_pt1 | contig 14235 bp, 11 predicted proteins | sample 356308metaG_FD_185971 | JGI IMG/M metagenome (GOLD analysis project Ga0256841, IMG submission 185971) | Hydrothermal vent microbial communities from Mid Atlantic Ridge, Atlantic Ocean - 356-308 | ecosystem: Environmental > Aquatic > Marine > Hydrothermal vents | place: Atlantic Ocean: Mid...
TGCTGCGACTCAAAGACTTACAGGAAAAGGCTCGTCGCTACCTGGAAAAGCGCCTTCAGCTCGCCGAGGAAGAGGTGAGGAGAAGAGAAACGGGCGATCAGGGGCTCGGGGCCGCTCGACACTACGAGAAACGCCTCGAGCAAATGCTCGATCTCTGGGACGGGCTGGACGGTGACATTCTCCGAGAGTTTCGACGCCACCGCGACGACGGGCGGATCGAGACCCTCGCTTCCGCGGCCACGCACGGCTTCCTCCCCCTGTTCCTCAAACCCAGTTCCGTGAGGGCTCAGATCATTCTCGGCATGACCTGGACGCGATCCTCGTCGAGGCCGGGGTGCAGTGGATCGTCCTCGACGGCCATGGCGTCACATCGGCGGACCCGCCGCCTCCCTGCGGGACCGCCCGGCCCATCCTCACTCCCGCGGGCCTCGCCGCCTTCGGGAGGGATCGGGCGTGTTCCGAAGAGGTCTGGTCCAACCAGGTGGGCTACCCCGGAGATCCGCTCTATCGCGAGCTCTACCGCGACCTGGGCTACGACGGGGACTACACCGCCATCCGCCCTTATCTGAAGTCGGACGGGGTCAGGCGGAACCTCGGCCTCAAGTTCCACCGGATCACGGGCGTGGATGTGCCGCTGAACGAGAAAGCCCCTTGGGATCCGGAGGCGGCCCGCGCCCGCACACGCATCCATGCCAGAGACTTCCTCGAGAAACGGAAGGCCCAGATCCTCGACCTGAAGAATCGAACCGGCGAGGTCCCGGCCATCCTGGCCCCCTTCGATACAGAGCTGTTCGGCCACTGGTGGTACGAGGGGCCCTGGTTCATCGAGGAGCTCTTTCGACAAGCCAGCGATTTCGCCCCGGATCTCCAGCTTTCGAGCCCCGGGGATGTCCTGGGACTCCCGGGGAGCCGACCGGCCGCCAGACCCCATGCATCGAGCTGGGGCCGCGGCGGTTTTTTCGAAGTCTGGTTGAACGAGAAGAACCAGTGGTTCTGGCCCTTCCTCCACGAGATGGAGGAACGCCTGGAAGGCCACGCGGCGGTGCAGGAAGCCCCGGATGCACAAACTCGGGCGATCCTGAATCAGATGGCCCGTGAACTCCTCCTTGCCCAGTCCTCGGACTGGCTGTTCATCGTGACGATGGAGACCTCGACCTGGTACGCGGAAAAGCGTTTCCGAGACCATGTCCATCGGTTCTTCGCTCTCGAGAACGGGCTTCATGGTTCGCCTCCGGACGCGGAGGACGAGGCGCGTTGGCGTCGACAGGACGTTCTTTTCCCCTCGGTGGACTTCCGGCTCTGGAGCCCTTGAAGAGGCCTGCCGGGTCCCCTATCATCCGGCCACTCTTCTGGGGGATTAGCTCAGCTGGGAGAGCGCGACAATGGCATTGTCGAGGTCACCGGTTCGAGCCCGGTATCCTCCACGCAAAGCCCCGCGGCACCGCCGCGGGGCTTTTTTCGTGGGCGAGACGCCCCCGTTCCGGGCGTTCCACGGCTTTGAACCCTCTCAGAGGTAGGTGTAGGTCGTCGTGGCCGTGCAGCCGGCAGGGGTCGTCACGATCACGTTGGCCGGCCCGACGGAACCTGGAGGCGTGGACACGAAGACGAGACTCGCTGACAGTTGATTCACGGTTGCCGCCGCTCCACCGATGGTCACCGTGGTCCCCGGAACGAAGAACTGCCCGGTGATGATGAACGTGGCCCCACCGGCCGCCGGTCCGGATGAAAAGATGGTGTTCGTGATCAACGGTGTGGGCGACCACGCCGTCGATGCGGACTGCCCGTCCGGGTTCGTCACGGTGAGGGTCTGGTCGCAACCCGGGATCGCCGGGGCCAGGAAGGTGATCTGCCCGCTCTGCACCCCTGTCACCGTCACGGCGGCCCCATCGATGGTCACCTGGGCTCCAGGTTGGAAATCAGAACCCGTGACCGTGATGACGGCGCCTGGAGCCCCCCCGACCGGCGAAACCGCCGTGATGGTCGGCGGCGGGCCCTGGAATCCGCAGGCCACCAATTCGAGTCCGTTTGAAAAGGCGTACTGCTGCGGCAGCGCGGGCTCGTAGACGATGGCCTGACTGACCGCGCCCAGGCCGACAACGAGCGGCGACGCGGGAATCGGAACAGCAACGCTCCCGTCGCCATTGGCATCCAGCTGGAGGGGAAATACGAAGGGGTTCGTGATGTCGAGAAGGAGAGTGCCCCCCAGCGCGGGAAGGCTTGCCCGCGTCCCGGAGAACAGCAGCGCTCCACCGCCGAAGGCCGGTCCCCCGGTCACGCCGAAACTCATCGTGACGCCCACCACAGGCAAGGGTTGCGCCGTCAGCTGGAGATGGTTGACCGCCGAGGGCGATCCGTAGGCCTCGAGGCCGCAAAGCCGCGTGGAGAGACTGTTCGACTGAGAGCTGTTGCCTTGGGGATCGGTCGCTTCCACGAAATAGGTGATGTCCATCCCCACCTGCCCCTCGGGGGGGGTGGGAATCTGCAACGTGGCGGCGTGCATCCCGCCACCGATGAAAGTCATCGGGACGATGGCGGACTGCACGAATCCTCCCTTGGAAAACGTCACGTGGAGGGATGCAGACGCGAACCCGCGCCCGTTGTCGGAGGTGGCATCGTGGAGCCGTGCGCGAACCTGCAAGCCCGCCAGCGCCGCGGTGAGGGACACTGTTGATCCAAGGTCCTGGACGGCGCCGATGAACGGTGGGTGGGTGTCGACGGGGCCGGTGTTCAAATACAGCTTGTTTGTGAAGTTCCCCGACTCTCCCTGGGCCGTGAAGACGTCGTAGGTACCGTTCTGATCGAAATCGGCCAGGCACAGATCCAGCGTGGAATCGCTTCCCGCGGGGAATGCGGAGGCCTGATAGACGAACGAGCCCGGCTGAAACGTGCCCATATTCAGGTAGAGTTTCTCCCGCGGCCCGCTGAGGGACGCCACGAGAGGGTCCAGGAGACCATCGTCATTCGCGTCGATGAAGGCCACCTCATTGTCGTCATGCCCATTGATGCCCGACAGGGTGGAGGTGGAGGACGTGAACCCGAGGGTCCCCGTCTCGAGGGTGTTCTCTCCCGTCCCTTCGTCGAAGCCGGACATCGAGATGTAGAAGGTATCCTCGTCACCGTCGTCGTCCAGGTCCACCCAGTCCGTCTCGTAGGTGGCGCCGCTTCCGGCCGGTATGACGCCCGGCGTGAATGTGAATTGCCCCGTCCCGTCGTTGATGTAGAGCTGCTGCCCCGCCGACTTGCCGTCCACGATGACATCCAGGTCGAAGTCGTTGTCGACGTCGACGAAATTGACCTGCTGGGCCCCCACCTTCGGCACGGCATTCATCCGCCCCGGGGCATCGGTGAAGTGGCCGGTCCCGTCATTGATGAAAAGGCGCGCCAATCCGCCTCCGCCTCCTGAACCCGCATCGCAAAACACTGCATCCAGGTCACCGTCGCCATCGACGTCTCCCGCGCCGACGCCGAAGGAGTTGAGGCTCACCGTGGGGAAGCGCACGGACGTCTCGTCCGTGAAATGCCCGGAGCCATCGTTCACGAGGACCCTCGGCTGCGCCCCGAAGGCCACGGCGAAGAGGAGGTCTTCATCCCCATCGCCATCGATATCCGCCGCCGTGAGCCCCTTGCCCTGAATCGTGAAACCCGCCGGAATGCGCGTGGAGGTCTCGTCGGCGAAGACGGCCTGTCCGGGCACCGCCTGATTCATGAGCAGGGTGGGCAGGAGCGCCCCGCCCGCCCCCGCGAACCCCACTCCGTTGGCGACGATGACGTCCGGCCAACCGTCGCCGTCGGCGTCGAAGGCGAGAGTGGCCTCGCTCCAGACCACGGGCCCCGGGACGGCGCCCGCTTGAAGTTGGAACTGTTGGCCGATCAGATTCGGGGAGGCCAGGAAAAGAAACGACACAACGGGAAAGAGTATCCATCGAGGCACGGGAGAATCTCCGGATTCGGGAGCGGGCTGAGTGGAAGAACTCTACCAGGAGCCCCCGGAACCCCGAGACAGGAAAACGGATTTCAGGGGTCGGTCGCCGTGAAATGGATCAGAACAGGGTCCAGTCCACCATCACCCACGCAGGTCCCAAGACCTCCGGCCGCGGTGGGAGAGGGCGACGATGAGGAACCCTGGCCATGCGGACTTCCAGATCTCTCGTCAGCTCGAGAGACGTCCAGCGGTCGTCCTGAAAGCGCCAGATCAAGAGTCTCGCATTCCAGTCCTCCCCGTCGGAGTCGATGCTCTGAACGGCAATGCGCTCCACGTCGGGCGGCCCGAGCAATTCGATCAACTCGCTCTCGGTCATCCAGGGTTGGAGGCGGGCCAGGCGGTCCAAGGGTAATGAGGGATGGTCCGGGACAGGCAACGCTCCCAAAGGTCTCTCGTCAAGGCCGCGAGGTCGGCGCCAGTCCGGGGGTGCAACCCGACCTGATCCCGTCAGAACCATGCCGCCGGTCGAACTCCCGGTCTCAGCGCGCCCCCCCACATCGGGATCGACCACGCCCACGCAAGCCGTGAAGAAGAAGAAAAGGATGACGACCCACGACGATGAGAGCTTCCCCATGGGCGAAGCATAGCACGCCCGAACAGCTGGCTCCACGAATGACACCCCTCACTGGCAGTGTCGACGTCCTCGGCAGTGGAGCCGCCGGGGATTCGTGGAGAAGTCGGAGAGCACCGTCCACGGCACTTTGCGGCCCCTGCTCTCATTCATTGACAAAACATTTTGCATTCATGGTTTATGTCGATTCAGATCGGGAATGAACCCGAAGAGTCCGATTGTGGAAAACCTGTGGGCAAGGGGGAATCCGCCGTGCAGAGAATCCAAACGGGGTCAAGGCCTCCCCCATCCCCGCCCGATCCAGAGGGTGGAGAGGCCACATGCTCGACATTTTCGGTGCCCGTCCCGTCGATCAGGAAGCCGCCGAGGCGGTTGACTTGATCCAACTGATCGATCGTTTGGGCGAGATTCTCGCCGAGGCGGGTCTGCGTCCGGACACACGGACGTTCAACGCGGTCCACAAAATGTTGGCGGACGACCTGATCTGGTACTTCCAGAAGGCGGCAACGCCCGAGTCCCTGAAGGGCTGACGATGGCGCTATTTCGCAAACGGGTCGATGACGACACCAAGCACATTCGATACTTGGTGCGCACGAACGACATCGAAGCCTTGGAAACGCTTGTCAGCGATCCCGCCACCAAAGGTGTCCAACGTCGGGTCGCCATCGAGGGACTGCTTCGGATCGCGTCCATCGAAGCCTGGGACGCCATCGGGCGATCGCTCGTCCGCAGCGACAAGAGCGTGGTCGAAATCATCATTCGGCAACTCGATGAGCTGGCGACACCTCAGGCCATGAAGGCCGTGAGCGAAGCGCTCAGCAATCGAGACGTCTTCATTCGTCTGGAGGCCGTCAAGGTCCTCTCCCGCCACGAATCGGGTGTCACGCTCACGGCTCTTCTGCGAGCATCGCGGGACCCGGATCGGTCTCTCGCACGGATGGCGGCGCGAACGATTCTTCGACGCGTCGAGGCGCGCCCTGCACTGATGGCGCAAGTTCACGATGCCACCGCCGAGGGGATTCTCGGTCTGATGGACGACCGTTGGTCCATGGAACTCCTCTCCCCCAGCTACCCGGAAAACGTCCGTATCCTGGCTGCGCAGCGTCTGGGGCAGATCGGCGGCGAGGAAGCGACTCACGCTCTGGCAAGCCTCGCCCAATCGGACAAAGGCGCTTTGGGTGATGCCTGTTGGAGAGCGCTGCAATCGTGCCCCACGGTTTCCGACTTCGTCCTCCTGCCACTCCTCGTGGACCCGGACCCGGAGACGAAGGCGAAAGCCGTGGAACTCTACGCGAGCTTCCTGGACGAAACGGCGACCGACTTGATCACGGGCCTGACCGCCGACGCCTCTCCCATCGTTCGCAAGGCGTCGCTCCGAGCTCTCGCCCGCATTGCAAAGGAGGGTGCCATCCCTCGCCTCGAGGAGGCGTTGGATGACGAGGACGAGTCCGTGGCCCTCCAGGCGATGGACCTTCTCTGTGATGAACCCGAATCGTCTCCCGAACTCATCCGCGCGGTCCGTGACAAAAAAGGCGAGCTTCGACGACGGTCTCTCGTGTGCCTCGCCAACCGCGGTGTCATGACTCAGGAGCTGTTCCAGCCCTACATCGAGTTTCTCTACCAAGGGTCGTCATGCACGGACCTCAGCCAGCGTGACTACCTGGATAGCTTGGCTGCGACGGCCAAGACCCTGGGCAGTTCGGGCTCCTTCGAAGCCATGTTGGCCCTCACCGGTCTCGCCCGGTCGGTGATCCGGCGACTGAGAAGGGCATCCATCGAAGGGCTCATGGCGTTTCCACCCGAAGAGCGCACCGATGCCCTTTTCAGCCTCCTCGACTCTCACGACTCGGACATCATCAAGAACGTCGCCTTCGGCCTCCACGAAGCCCGAGACCCACGAGCCGTCATACCCCTCGTGCGATGCGCGATGGAGGGGCGCGGAAAACCGATGGTGCGGTCGAAGGCCTACCTCGAAGAGTACGAGGAAGTGAATGACGCGGAATTCCTCATCGAATGCCTGTCCAAGGAGTGGGCTTCGGTGAGACGATTCGCCGCGGAACGACTGAAGGAGCTGAAGGACCCGCGCTCCATTCCAGCCCTTCTCGAGGCAAGTCGTGACGAAGACGTCGAGGTCCAGTTGGCGGTTTTCGAAGCTCTCGGCCCCTTCGCAGCGGAACACGAGGCCGTCACGAAACGGATGCTCGAGGCCATCTCATTCGGCGATATCAGCGTCAGGCAAGCCGTATGCGAGGCCCTGGGCGAGGCCCGCTGCAAGGAAGCGGTCCCCGAGCTCATTCGGGCCCTCCACAACTTCTTCCTCCGGCCTCGCGCCTCCCAGGCGATTCGCCTCATCGGAGACCGCAAGGGCTATCTTGCCCTGAAACGCCTCGAAATCCGCGAGAAGCTCTTCCCGAAGAAGCCCGGAGAAGCCGTCGGCCGGCGGAAGTGATTCCACGGACGGCCCCCCCAGGACAAAACTTCGAGCCCAGCCCTCGATTCCGCGCCTCGCCTTTACCCCACCCATCGATTCGTCCGATAGCGACAACAGAAGGATTCCGAATCCAGGAGACGATCCCATGCCCGACGTCGGCCAGGCCTTGCTCGAAGCACAGGTCATCAGCGAAGAGGACCTCCAGAAGGCCGCAGCCGATGGCGGCAAGCTTCCGGAAACTCTCATCAATCAACGCATTGTGGATGAAGCGGACTACGTGAACGTAGTCGCGCGAGCCTTCGGATTGGAACCGGCTCAATTCGAGAATCTCAGCCCCGATCCGGACGCCATCGCCCTGGTCCCCCAAAGCGCATTCGAGAGCACGGGCTGTCTCCCCCTCAAGAAGGAGGGCGCCGTCCTCGAGATCGCCATGGCGGACCCGGGGGACAACCGGGTCATCGACCGCCTGGCGCGCACCTCGGGACTGACCGTGAAGGTTCTTGTCGCCGGACCGAAGGCACTGGCTCGAGAAGCGGCACGCATCTACGGTCGCCAAGTCAAGGAAACGCCGAAGGCCGCCGACCCCACCCAGATCGGTCCTCCCCTCAAGGAACTCGAACTGAAACTCAAGAACGCCGTCCAGGAGTTGGGCGGAGACGAAGAGGACACGACTGATACGCTCGGTGCGGTCACACTCGAGATGAACGACCTCGAGCCGCCGGTCGTACGCGTCGTCTCCGGCATCCTCCTGAAGGCCCTCAAGATGGGCGCGTCCGACATCCACGTCGAACCGCTCGAGGACGAGCTCCGTGTGCGCTATCGGATCGACGGCTGCCTCGTCGATGTCCTTCGGCTGCCGAACGAGATGAAGAGCGCCATCATCTCTCGCACGAAAATCATGGCATGCATGGACATCGCCGAAAAGCGCGTCCCCCAGGACGGAGGCATCAAAGTCAGGGTCGACGGGGCCAACACGATCGACTTTCGTGTCTCTTCGCTTCCAAGCATCTACGGCGAAAAAATCGTGGCGCGAGTCCTCGGGACAAGCGAGCTCCGCTCCAGCATCGAGGACCTCGGATTCGAGGGACGAACCCTGGAGATCATTCGCGAGTCCCTCGCCAACCCCTATGGCATGGTTCTCGTGACCGGCCCCACGGGAAGCGGCAAGACGACGACTCTCTACACGTTCCTGGGCGTGCTCAACACGGATGACGTGAACATCGTGACGGCCGAAGATCCGGTGGAGTATCGTCTGAAAGGCATCACCCAAGTCAACGTTCGCCCCACCGCTGGACTGACCTTCGACAAGGCGCTGAAGTCCTTCCTGCGGCAGGACCCCGATATCATTCTCGTGGGTGAGATGCGCGACTACGAAACCGCCGCCATCGCGGTGAAAGCTGCGTTGACCGGCCACCTCGTGTTCTCGACGCTTCACACGAACGACGCCCCGAGTACGGTGGTCCGCATGGTCGACATGGGCATCGAGCCCTACCTCGTGGCTTCCGCCGTGAAGCTGGTCGTCGCTCAGCGGCTGCTCCGCCGGATCTGCACGCACTGCAAGGAAGACGTGGATATAGCCGAGGCGGAACGAAGCGATCTCGACCAGGCGACTTTGGCCAGCGTCGAGTACCTCTCCAAGGGCCGCGGCTGTGACAAATGCAACGGTCTCGGGTACAAGGGACGAATTCCTCTCTTCGAAGTGATGCCCGTCAAGAGCAAGGAGATGAAGCGGGCGATCACGGAAGGCGGCACGGAAGTCCAGGTGGCTCAGATCGCCAAGCGCGAGGGCATGCTCTCTCTCGCCGAGGTCGCCATCGACTACGTCAACCGCGGTATCACGACGCTCGATGAGGCCATGAGCATCATCATGTCGGAGTAGTGAACGAGATGGCGCAGAAGAGGGAAAACCATTGAGTGAAACGGCCACGACGGACGCACCAATCTGGCTCGGCCCCTGGTGGGAGATGCCGGAGTACTCGGAAGGTGAAATCATCCTTCCCGGTCAAAGCTGTCTCATCGGCAAGGACCGCGAGGTTCTCGAGGATATCGGACGCAAGGTCGATGAGGGAAAGATCGAAATCCCGGCCATGCCCAAGGCCGCCATGGAAGCCGCCAAACTCCTCAGGAACCCGGACCCGGAGATCGACGAGGTCGCTCGCTGTATCGAGCTGGATCCGGCGATGGCGGCCTGGTTGCTCCGGCATGCCAATTCAGCCCTCTATGGGGCGAGATTCCCCATCGATTCCGTCTCGCGGGCCGTCGCGCACTTGGGGCTGCGACGTCTCAAGGGCGTCATTCTCGAGCTGGCCATGAAACGGCTCTCCGACGACGTGGGCTCGAGGCCCTGGGCCGAGCGCGAATGGACCTACGCCATTCACTGCGCCACGATCGCCCGGGAATTGGGCAGAATGTTCAACCTGGATGAGGATATGTGCTATCTGGCCGGGCTCCTCCACGACGTGGGCCGCCTGCTGGCACTCCGGGAATTGGAGGTCCGCGGCCGTCTCAAGGAGGGCCCGTCGTGTACCGCCGCCGACGACATCATCATGGAGTGCCTGCACCGATGCATCGGTTCGCACATGGCGAAGAAGTGGGATCTCCCACCCGCTATCGCGGATGCCATCTCGTTCCATCTCTCGGCCAAGCTCCCCGGGGAAAAAAGCCAGGCCAAGTTCCCTTCCACGCTCGCCACGGAAGCGGCCAGCGATCTTTGCCTGGCCTTGGGGCTCGGCCGAGACCGCATGCCGTGTGACGCCCTCCACCTGCCGAGCATGCTGGAGATAGGATTCACCCCGGAATCGCTGGAGCAATTCTACAGGGACAGGCTGGCCGACATCATCAACCAGGCGAAATCCTGCTTCGCGGATTGATACGGGCTCGGTCGCCCGCGAACGAGTAGGCAAGGAGGGATTCGAACCCTCACGCTCCGTTCGGAGCAAGGGATTTTAAGTCCCGTGCGTCTGCCAATTCCGCCACTTGCCCAGCATGAACCATCATCCGCCCGGGCGGATCTTCCATCAAGTCGAGACGATGCGACGAGCGCACCTCATTGTCTTGTGAACATGCCCTTCAACACGTAACGGCCGATCTGGGGGTTTTCCTGAAGACGACGAACGCAGTACGCATGCCATTTCTCCCCAAAGGGAACGTAGATGCGTAGCGCGTGTCCGGCCCCGAGGATTCTCATTCCCAGAGCCTGATCCACACCGAGCAGCATCTGGAACTCGTAGGCCTCCTTGGCGAGTTCCCTGTTTCGCAGGGTTTCTTCGACGGCGTCGACGAGAACGCGGTCGTGAGTGGCGATTCCCACATAGGAGCCCCCGTCGAGCATGGCCTGGAGGAGCGCCACGTAGTTTTGATTGATCTCTTCCGGATCTTGGAACGCCACCTCCTCCGGCTCGATATAGATACCCTTGCAGAGGCGATAGTTGGGGGCGAGGTCGGCGAGGGCGCGCACGTCGTCCATGCTCCGCCGCATGTAGGCCTGGAGAACGACGCCCACGTTGTCGAAGCCCTCCTCCCGGAGCCGACGGTAGATGGCCAAAGTCGCCGTCGTGCAGGAGCTGTCCTCCATGTCGATGCGGACGAAATTCCCCAGATCGCGGGCTCGAGACACGACGGATCGAACTCGTGCGTAGGTGACATCCTCGTCCAACTTCAGACCGAACGCCGTGAGCTTGACACTGATATTTCCGTCGATGCCTTCCTCTCGAATGGCGTCGAGGACATCGAAATACGAACGCACCGCCTGCTCACCGGCCTCGATGTGCTCGATCTCTTCGCCGAGGACATCGAGGGTGACACGCGCCCCCAACTCCATGATGCGACGGCAACGCGCCATCGCGGCGGAAAGAGTCTTTCCCGCGACGTAGCGGGACGCCACACGCCAAAGGAGAGGACGAGGCACGAGAGGAAGGAGTCCGACCATGATGCGATCGAACCAACTCTTGGTGCGCGGCATGGCGTTGAGTCCTCAGTCCCCCTGGGCTTCCAGCCACCTTTCGCTGTCGATGGCCGCCATGCAACCGCTGCCGGCCGCCGTGACGGCCTGTCGGTAGATGCGGTCCTGAACGTCACCGCAGGCGAAGACCCCTTCCACGTTCGTGTACGTGGAGTCGGGCTTCGTGATCAGGTAGCCCGCATCGTCCATGTCGAGCTGGCCCTTGAAGATTTGGGTGTTCGGAACGTGGCCGATGGCCATGAACAACCCCTCCACGTCGAGGGTCTCGATCTCGCTCGACTTCGTGTCCTTCAATCGGACGCCGATCAAACGGCCCTGATCGTCGCCCTCGTAACCTTCGACCACACGGTTCCAATGGATCTCGATCTTCTCGTTGTCGATGGCCCGCTGCTGCATGATCTTGCTGGCGCGCAACTCGTCCCTGCGGTGAATCAGGTGGACCTTCGTGCAGAAGCGCGTCAGAAAGACGGCCTCCTCGACGGCGGAGTCGCCACCGCCGAGTACGGCCACTTCCTTGCCTCGAAAGAAAAAGCCGTCGCACGTGGCACACGCCGAGATGCCCTTGTTGTAGAAAGCTTCTTCGCCGGGGAGCCCCAGATAACGGGCCGATGCGCCCGTGGAAATGATGACGGCATCCGCCAGCACCTCCCGCGAATCGGACTTCAGTCGAAACGGGCGGCTCGAAAAATCGGCCTCCGTGATCTGCTCACTGAAGACGACCGTGTCGAAGCGAAGAGCTTGGGCCTTGAAGGCCTGCATCAGCTCCGGCCCCTGAACGCCGTCCGGAAAGCCGGGATAATTCTCGACCTCGGTGGTAATCGTGAGTTGTCCGCCCGGTTGCAGCCCCTCGAAAAGAACGGGCCTCAGATTCGCACGAGCGGAGTAAATGGCTGCGGTCCAACCGCTGGGGCCGGATCCGATGATCGCGACCTTGGTCTTGACGGTGTCCATGGGGTTCATTCTCCAATCCAGGGGCCCCATGGTAGCCGTCGCTCCCGAGCGCGACAACGGCCCTCGAGGAGCCCGAAGGGAGCCCGCCCCAGGCCGTCCATTGAATTCCCCGGGCGGCATCTTATGGTCGGCCGTGCCGCAGCGGAGCATCGGACCATGAATCTGGGCGAACTGATCAACTCACGGGGAATCGTGAGACTCGAGACCAAGGACAAGACGGAAGCGCTCGAGCACCTCATCGAGATGCTTGCCCGTCGCAAGGAAGTGACCAGCAAGGATCGCCTCCGAAGGGCCATCAAAGACCGAGAGAAAATCCTCTCGACGGGGATCGGGTCCGGCATCGCGGTCCCCCATGCCAAGATTCCCCAAGCCAAGGCCTTCTGCGCCGTCGTGGGCGTCAGCACCGAGGGGATTCCCTATGCATCCTTGGATGGCAAGCCCGTCCATGTCATCGTCATGATCGCGGCCCCCGTCGATCAACACGATCAATACCTGAGAATCCTGAAGGTCATCACGCGAAACCTGAAGGACGAAGACGTGCGCAAACGCATCGTCAACTCGAAGGACCTGAAGTCCATCCACGCGGTTTTCAACGAGTTTGAGTACTAGGTCGACGCCGTCCGAGGATCGACCCGATGGCCGCAAGCACGAAGAGTTCCAGGGCCCAGATCGCCCGCTCCGGAAGCGATAGCACCTGAAACACGGCCCAGGCGCACCAAATCGGTCGGGCCCAACGGGGGCATGCGCCGGGCGGGACGGGCTCCTCCCGGACCACGACGTGCAACCGATCGCGGCGGCGAGTGAGCGCTTCCCACAGAGTTTGGTCCACCTCCCCATCGCTCTCTTTCCACTCGAGGAACGTCCACTGGGAGACGAGAGATCGTTTCCCATGAAAGTCACTGTTCGCGAGGGTCAAAAGACCGTTCTCCGCGGCGAAGCGCCGGAGAGCGGACTGACGTTCGAGAGCGTCACGATCGAATTCCTGATTCCTCCCCGCCACCTCGACGCCGTCCAGACCCGCGGCGAGCAATTCCGCGAGAGACGGCATCCGACGGGTATCGCCCCTCCACCCGTGGGAGAGAACGGCCAATCCACCGAATTCGTGGACACGAGCGATCACCCCACGCCAGTCTTCTCCCACGAGAAGCGGAGGTGGAGACTCCGCCTTCAGGTAGAGCAGAAGATGCAAAGGCGACGCGGAGGGGGCACCGTCGCTCCATTCCATGCCGAAAAGCGACGCGGGATGCCCCGCACCGTCCAAGGAGAGGACGACTCCACGGACCCAGACGTTGTGCCAGGTCGGCTGCACGAGGCGAAATCCGAGCTTGGAGGCCCGCTCCACACCCGCCTCCAGGGAGACATGACCGTCCACGGGATCGCCGATGTGGATTTGGAGGTCCACGGGAACCCACGCCGCGTCGACCTTGGGCGGAGGCTGGATGACGCCTCCCGTGAAGGCCAGAGACGCGGCCGCGGCGACCCAGGCCAAGAGAACCACCGCGGCCCACCGCCCCGCCCTGCGGCCCAGCACGACGAGGGCCAGCAGTCCGCCCCCGAGCCAGAAGGCCCCATCGAAGACGAACGCGCCGGCGTCGGGCAAGGACGACAACATCCGAGCAGGCCCGATGACGGGCGACGCCAAGAGTCCGGTCAGGTTCTCGGGGAAATGGATCCCCGAGAGAGGGGCCTCGGGGGCAAGGGGATCGATCCAACGCACCGGGTGCTTGAACAGCCACCCCAAGGCCAGCATGAGGGTCACGACGCTGACCGGCCAGAAGCGCCGGGGAGCTTTCCAGCGGTGGAGCGGGCCCTCGAGAATCGGGCCGGTCTTCCAGGCGAGGGCGCCCAGAGCCCATCCGATCGCCGCTCCGGCCAGCACGTCGCTCATGTAGTGCGCGCCCACATAGCACCGCGAGAGCCCGATTGACGTCGCGAACGCCAGAGCCGCTCCCCGAACCCACCGCCGCGGAAACGCCATGGCCACGACCACCGCCGCCGCGAAGGCGAAAGCCGTGTGTCCCGACGGAAAACTCTTCAAATCCGCCTTGTCGTAGAGAGCCCGGATGGTCTCGCCCAAGGCGTCCGGATGGAGCGGACGGGGTCGGCCGACGAGGCGCTTCAGCGATCCCACCACGATTTCTTCGACCATCCAGGCGAGTCCGAAGACTCCGAGCGGGCCCCGGAGAGTCGTCCAGCGGTGACCGACGAAGACCACGAATCCCATGAGAAAAAAGAGCAGAAGAATGAGTCGGGTGGACCAGTGGTCGCACCACAGCGCCAAGGCATCGAGGAGGGGACGAACCCGGTCCGGGTTCAAGTGATCCGCGAGCACGGCATCC
>Ga0256841_1002602_pt1 | contig 14232 bp, 11 predicted proteins | sample 356308metaG_FD_185971 | JGI IMG/M metagenome (GOLD analysis project Ga0256841, IMG submission 185971) | Hydrothermal vent microbial communities from Mid Atlantic Ridge, Atlantic Ocean - 356-308 | ecosystem: Environmental > Aquatic > Marine > Hydrothermal vents | place: Atlantic Ocean: Mid...
CAAAAGAATTTCAAGTTAATAACAGTTATTACATGTTAAGGATGTTATCTGATATGCAAAAAGTCCTTATTTGTAATGTAAGAGAAAATTTTAGTGAATGAAGGTTCTAAAATTCCGGGTATAGCAAATTAAAAATGATTAGTTTTGTAAGAAAAATCCGGACTTTTATGCACGCTCTTGAAGTTAAAAATTTAACCAAAACGTTCGACGGATTGACGGCAGTAGATAATGTCTCGTTTAACGTTCCTGAAGGTTCTATTTTCGGATTGATAGGACGAAACGGAGCCGGCAAAACCACTACTATTAGGATGATGATGAATATTTATCTGCCCGATAGCGGAGAGGTGATTTTACGCGGGACAAAAATAGGACAAGAATTTAAGAATAAGGTTGGTTACCTCCCCGAAGAACGCGGTCTGTACAAAAAAATGAAAGTCCTGGAAACGCTTCTCTATTTCGCGGAACTGAAAGGGAAAAAAGGAAAGGAAATTCAGAAAAAAGCCGAAGAATATTTAGAAAGATTTGAACTTGGCGATAGAAAGCAATCCAAAATTGAGGATTTATCAAAAGGTAACCAGCAGAAGGTCCAATTTATTACTACAATTCTTCACGATCCGGAATTCGTAATTTTAGACGAACCTTTTTCGGGACTCGATCCAATTAATACAAACTTACTTCAAGAAATTGTTCTCGAAAAAAAACAAGAAGGCAAAGTAATTATTCTTTCAACTCACTTGATGGATTTTGCCGAACGTATGTGCGACCATATTGCAATGATTGATCATGGTAAAATTATTTTGGACGGCGAGTTAAACGAAATAAAAGCAAGGTACGGACAAAGAAACGTGAGTTTAACTTATGAAGGCAACATTTCATTTCTTAATAACAATCCGATGATAGAGAAAATTGAAAACTTCGGAAATACAACAGGAATCCGCGTTAAGTCAGCAGACCAAACCCAAGAATTACTGAAACTTATTGTAGAACATGGCGTACGGGTAAAAAAATTCGATGCGAACGATATTTCTTTATATCAAATTTTTCTTGAATTAGCCGGCTCTGAACACAACGGAAAAATGGGAAGGCAACATGTTTAGTTCAAGAACAATAGCGGTAATGAAACGCGAACTTCGTGAAAAATTACTTTCTAAAACGTTTATTATTATGACGTTATTAATTCCCGTTTTCATGTTTGGCATATTAGGAATTCAAACTTTTGTTATGTCTTACGAAGGTGATCAAAATACTAATTTAACTGTTATAGCCGAAAGCGCCCGTATTACGAAAAAACTTCAAGATGAGTTTTCCAAAAGGAAGTTTGTACAGAACGGATATTACAAAATTACTTATGCCACAATGGATCGGGATGAATTTTCAGGGTATCTGCAATCGCACCGGAAAGATTTGTTGAATGAAACTTTAACCGGCATTGTTTATGTTCCTAAAAACGCTCTTACTAATAAAGAAGTTGAATATTATTCCAAAAATCCGAATAACAACGTTGTATTTAAAAAAATCGAATCGATTATTGATCATGCTTTGGTTGATATTTATTTCCAAAATAAATTTTTATCGAATGACGATATCAAATTCTTAAGCAAGCATGTAGATTTTAATTCGTACAGGATATCATTGGAAAAAGCAATTGAAAAAGAAGGATACGGAAATCTTGTGGTATCTTTTCTATTAACTTTTCTTCTTTATTTTAGCTTAATATTTTTAGGAACCATGATGATGAGATCGGTGGTTGCCGAAAAGACTAACCGGATTGTTGAGGTTTTATTATCATCTGTAAATTCAAAGGAATTAATGACCGGTAAAATAATCGGTACGGGAATTACGGGCTTGGTACAAATGGCAATTTGGATGTTACCGGTAGTTGTAGTAATTTCTACAAATTGGTTTGCGCTGCCCAAGGATTTTACACTTTCCATACAATTAGGTTATGTATTCTATTTCCTTCTGAATTTCTTTATCGGTCTGATTACATTCCTAGGATTATTCGCAATGGTGGGAGCAATTTTCGACAATGAACAGGATGCGCAATCGGGTTTGTGGCCTGTAATGCTGTTGGTTATGATTCCTTTTTTTATTGCAATTTCCCTTCCCACAAATCCAGCAAGTCCAATCGGTAAAATTGCATCGTTCATTCCTTTTGCATCGCTGTTGGTTATGCCTGCACGAATGTCTATTGTAGAAGTTCCGGCAATGGAAGTTGTTCTTGCATTTTTAATAAACTTGGCTACAATGATTTTATCGTTTTCTTTAGCGGGTAAAATATACAGAGTGGGAATTTTGCGAACCGGGAAAAAACCCAAATGGGCGGAAATTGTTCAATGGATAAGATATAAATATTAACTTTTAATCTTTTTCGTTAAAATACTTTTTCATCGGAGTAAAATAATAATCCCTCCAACCTTTTCTATATTTCTTTCCTTCCCCTTCCGGTAAATTTGTATGAACTATAGTTAATTTGGTTCCTTTTTCAACGGGATCAAAATTGATTTCTACAATCGAATCCGGAGAATCCTCGGAAAAATCTGTCGTACGCCATGTTTGATGAATCCTTTTATTCATGTGCAGCAAAGTATTTTCGCCTTGAATATAACCGTCGCCGGCTGTAAACCGCCCGCCTACTTTTCTTTCAATTGTTGCTTTACTGCCGGTAAAAGCCGAATGTTTTTCGCTGTCTAACCAGGCATTATATAATTCTTTTGGCGTTGTAAACAGTGTAACGGAAAGTTTAATTGCGTCTGACATTTTCTCCTCTTTTAATAACCTTTATAAATATAACATTTTTTTCACAATTTTTTTGAACATGAATAGTAACCGTGCAATAAAAAAATATTTCAAGGAACTTTTTGGTTAAAAACTTATATAATCAATATATTGATTTCGTAAAAAGAAAATACTCCTAAAAAAACCGTTCGGCGATTAATATTTTTTTATTTAAAAAAGGAGAATCCAATATGTTTGCAAAACATTTTATTTTAATTTTAATAAGTTTAATATTAACGGGAGTAGCAATGGGGCAGTTAAATGAGCAAAAATCTCTATCGGTTACGGTATACAATTCCAATTTAGGCGTTGTAAAAGATGTAAGAAAAATAAATATACCGGAAGGAAATTCCAAGATTGAAATAACCGATGTTGCACAGCAAATCGATCCTACAAGCGTTCATATAAAATTGGACGGAAACGTTATAGAACAAAATTATCAATACGATTTAATTTCACTCAATAAAATTTTGCAAAAATATTTGGGCAGAAACATTCAACTAATCGGAGAAAAAAACGAATTAATAGAAGGAACATTGTTATCTAATTATGGCGGCCAGATAGTTATAAAGAAAAAGGACGGCGGCTTGGTTATGCTTCCCAGCGTTGCAAAATACCGATTTAACGTCGGAACGCTTCCCGAAGGTTTAATAACAAAACCGACTTTGGTCTGGTTGGTAAATTCAAATTCTAACGGAAACCAAGACGTGGAAATTTCATACCAGACAAAAGGAATGAATTGGCATGCTGAATATGTTGCAGTACTTAATAAAGATGATAATCAATTGGACCTGAATTCTTGGGTAAGCGTGGAGAATACTTCCGGAACCACTTTCAAAAACGCAAAGCTTAAATTAGTTGCCGGCGATGTTAATCTATTACAAAACAGAAGTCCTTATCCAACACAGTACGATAAAGTTTACAAATCAGCTAATATGGCTGCCGAGCAGCAATTTAAAGAAAAAGAATTTTTTGAATATCATATCTATAATTTACAACGACCTACTACTTTGGCAAATAACGAAACCAAGCAAATATCTTTGTTTGAAGCTAACGGAGTTAAAGCACATAAAAAATATTTTTACGGAAGCGGAGGATATTACGGTTATCGAAATCAAAACTCAAAAGGTAAGGTTGCCGTTATTGTAGAATTCGAAAACAAAAAGGAAAACGGTCTTGGAATACCAATGCCGAAAGGTAAAATAAGAATGTACAAGTCGGATGGAGAAAGTCTTGAATTTATTGGAGAAGACTTAATCGATCATACTCCGAAAAATGAAAAAATAAAAATTAAAATTGGCGATGCATTCGATATTTTAGCCGAAGAAAAACAAACCGACCATAAAAGAATTACCGATCGTGTTTATGAAGAAGCATACGAAGTTACCATTACGAACAGAAAGAATGAAGATGTTACCGTGGAAGTGGAAAGAAATTTAGGATTCGATTGGGAAATTCTAAATTCCAGTTTGCCGTATAATAAAAAAAATGTATCTACCGTTACGTTTAATGTGCCAGTTAAAAAAGACAGCAAAACCAAACTGAATTACAGAGTTAGATACGTACACTAATAATTAAAATTAATCTATCGGAAGAAAGCAAAAACAATTCAGGTGTGAAGATGTTAACTGTTCTTCGCGCTTTATTATTGTTACCTTTAAGTTTATTTACATATACCTTTTTTACTATTCATATAAGTTTCTTTTAACGAATAGTGTAATTAACTAAAATTACCGATATTGACAGGACGCTGAAAAAACCGATTAATTATGATTTGCACTGAGGGGATGGAACACGGATAACACTGATGCAACAGATACTCACGGATAAAACTTTAACAAAAAATAAAAAACAACCTCAAAAGATTTATATTTATTTTTCATTGCGCCTTCGTGTCTTCGCGGTTAAAGATGGAACACGGATAACACTGATGCAACAGATACTCACAGATAGAATTTTAATTAAAAAACAGCTTTGAAATTTACTAAAGGTTTATATTTATTTCCTTTGCGTCCTTTGCGGTTAAAGATGGAACACGGATAACACCGGTATAACGGATTTTCACAGATAGAATTTTAACAAAAAATAAAAAACAACCTCAATAGATTTATATTTATTTTTCATTGCGCCTTCGTGTCTTCGCGGTTAAAGAAAGAACCCGGAAGCATAGAATTCATTTACGGAATGTTTTTATCCGCTAAAATTCTGCCTTTCCTCTTTGAAACTCTACTTAATTAATTACGATTCTGTATTTATAAATTTTTTATTAATTCTAATCGCTTAATACTTTCTCTTTTACAATCGAATTGGTAGTAGCTGTTTTTAAACCTTTTTTAACAAGCCCGTTAATAATTCTGATTTCATCGGACGGATTAACCGCTTTAACAGCATCGGTTATTAATGTTACCGGATATCCCCTGTTTAATAAACTTTCGGCTGCTGCTTTTACGCAATAGTCGGTAGCAACGCCATACAAATAAATTTTATCCGGTTTTAATTCCGATAAAAACTCATCAACATAAGGATTGCTGAAAACATCAAAAGTATTTTTAGTAAAAATCAATCCGTTAATATTTTCAAAATTAACTTCCGGTTTGGATTCATAATACCTAACCACAACCGCATCGGGAATGTAGGTCTCTTTAATTTTACGGTTGCCTGCGGAACCTGTTAAGCAATGAGGCGGAAATTGTTTAAATTCCGGATCGTCATCGGGATGCGAATCCGCCGAAGCAAATATTTTTATTCTGTTTTGCAAAGCAAATTCTGTCAATAATTTTAAATTTGGAATTATGGTCTCGGCACTTTTAACGTATAAAGCTCCATCCGGCATTATAAAATCGTATTGAGTATCGATATCGAAAAACAAAATTTTATTTTTTTTCATTTTATCCCCCTAATTATGTTGACGTTGAATATTTTTAAGCAAAGAATTCAACCTTCCGGAAAATTCCACTTTATATTCCACTTTATTATAGATATCCAATAAATTACGAGGTAGTAATTTCAAATTTTCATTTACATAAGTTTTAATATTTTCTAATGAAGGATAATCTTTAACTTGCTTTCCGTTTAACATCCATTGATGTAAAAGTTTTTTCCCTTTTACTGATTTATTTTCTTCCGCTAAATCCACTGTGTCTTTTTCAAAGCGACCGTTATTAATCACTCTGAAAACTTGTTTCCTTCCAGGATACATAATTTTGTGAGGACTCGTTTTAGCGCGAAAAATTCGATCGTTTCCTTTTTTAACCTCAACAAGTTTATAAACAACAGGCAAGCTGGGAGCATCGGCGGAAGTAGCCAGTTGAGTACCGACTCCAAAAGAATCGACCGGAGTTTTATTTTTGACAAGTTTATCAATTTTATATTCGTTAAGATCTCCGCTTAAAATAATTTTTGAATTTTTAAAACCGTTATCGTCTAATATTTTCCGCACCTTTTTGCTTTGCAATTCAAGGTCTCCGCTATCAATTCTAACTCCGTTAAAATTAAATCCGGTTTGAGTAGCGTGTTTAGCTCCTTCCAAAGTATCAAACGTATCGATTAAATAAATTGAGCTGTCCGGAAATACTTCGGAATACTTTTTAAAAGCCTCCAATTCACTATCAAAAGCCAACGTCCAAGAATGGGCGGCGGTTCCATAAACAGGTATACCGAATTTATATCCTGCCAATACATTCGAAGTTCCCACACATCCTGCAATATAAGCGGCGCGTGCCGCATAAACACCGGCTTCGGGTCCGTGTGCCCTTCTGCTGCCGAACTCCATTACCCCCCTTAATTTACCGTCGGAATTTGCCGCATTAACTATCCGTGAACTTTTGGATGCGATCATAGTTTGTAAATTAATAACACTTAGCAGATATGTTTCCAAAATTTGGGCTTCTATTAAAGGAGCTTGCACTTGCAGAATTGGTTCGTTCGCAAAAATTATTTCGCCTTCATTTACTGCATAAACATTTCCGGAAAAAGAGAACTTTGCCAAATACTCAAAAAATTCCGGTTTAACATTTTTCATTACTTTTAAAGATTTCAGATATTTTATCTCGTCTTTAGAAAAACTTAAGTTACCAATAAATTCAATAGCTTCTTCAATTCCCGCAACAATCAAATAATTTCTGTTTTCGGGTAAATATCTTGAGAACAGTTCAAATGTTACGGTAGGATTATAATTATGATGGAAATACCCCGCAGCCATTGTAAGCTCGTAAAGATCAACCATTAAAGCGGAACGCTCAACTTCGTTTTTCATTTTATCAACAGCTTTTATTGAATTGATTTTTCAATTTTATAAATTGCGGAAGTTAAAGGAACCGTAAACGAAAATACGGAACCTTTCCCTTTTTCGCTTTCCGCCCAAATTTTACCTTTATTTCTTTCAATCAATTCTTTACACAAAATTAAACCCAAACCGGTTCCTCTTTCTGCTTTTGTTCCCAGCGTAGTGTGGTGACTACCGATATCGAATATTGTTTCCAATTTGTCTTTCTCTATTCCCACGCCATTATCGCTAATACTTACAACAACAAAACCGCCGGAAGTTTTAGAAGTAATTTTAATCTCATCGCCCGGATGACTGAATTTTAACGAATTTGTAAGTAAATTTTGAAATACCGAGTTTAGCATATTTTGATCGGCATAAACAAATAGTTTCTCCTTTACTTTATTGCTAATTTTAATATCCTTATTCAGAGCTTTAAATTCGATATATCCAATTGTATTATCTATCAGTTTTTTAAGATCGAAGCTGGAAGGATTGTACTCAACTCTGCCGTTTTGAATTCGAGCCCATTCCAATAAATTTTGTATTAATTCATAAACTTTTTGAATTGATTTATTCATATTTGAAATCGAATTATTCAATTCTTCTTTAGAAAGATTATTTATCTCATTTTTCAACCATCCGGAATAACCAAGTAAAGAAGAAAAAGGACTCTTCAGATCGTGAGCTATTATCGAAAAGAATTTATCTTTATTTTGATTCGATTTAATCAATTCTTTTTCCGATTTTTTAAGTGCTTCTTCGGCTTTTATACGATCCGAAATTTCCTTTTCCAATTCGGCAGTTCTTTTCTTTACTAATTTTTCAAGTTTAATATTTTGAATTTCAACACTTTTAATTTTTCTTCTAAACATCCAAAAAATCAAACCGAGTAAAATAAGTCCGACAAGCACCCTAAACCAAATGGTTGCCCAGAAAGGCGGTATAATTTCAATTACTACCGAGGCTCCGTCTTCATTCCAAATACCGTCGTTATTAGACGCCTTAACCCTGAAAACATAAATACCGGGATCAATATTAGTATAATGAGCAATTCTTTCGTTGCCTGCATATATCCAATCTTTATTAAATCCTATTAATTTGTATGCATATTTGTTTTTTTTCGGATTAGAATAATCGAGAGCGGCAAACTCGATTGAGAAAGTGTTTTCGTTATAATTCAGAGATACTTTATCCACGTTATTAGCGTCTTTAAGTATTTTTAATCTTTTATTAACCTTTTTTACTGCGGTAATTACAACCGGAGGTTTTCTTTTATTTATTACAATTTGTTTTGGAAAAAATACAGTAGCTCCGCCCATACCTCCGATAAAAATTGAGCCGTCTTTACACATTATACCCGAAGAATTCAGTTGATTTCCGGTAATTCCGTCTTCTTCGTAATAATTTAAAAACTTTTCCGTTTTAAGGTTGAACCTCGACAATCCAAAATTGGTACATAGCCACAAATTGTTCGAAAAGTCGCCGATAATATTATTAACCGAGTTATTTGAGAGTCCGTTGTCCTCGGTAAATCTGTAAAATTTTTTTGAATCTATATCAAATTTATTTAGTCCGCCGCCCGCGGTGCCAATCCATAAGTACCCGTTATTATCTTCATAAATACTTTTAACGCTATTATTACTCAATGAAAATTTGTTTTCCGGATCGTATGTAAAATGAGAAAAATCGTTTGACATGGGATTGTATAAATTCAATCCGCCCGAATTAGTGCCGATCCAAATACGATTATCTTTATCCTGAAAAATTACATTTATTAAATTATCGCTTAAAGAAGTTGAATCGTTTTGATTATGAATAAAATATGTAATTTTGTTTCCGGTACTGTCAAAAAGATTTATTCCGCCGCCCCAAGTTCCAACCCAAAGGTTATGATTCAGGTCTTCGAATATTGTGGAAATATTGCTAAAACTAATACTCGTAGAATCTTTATGATTATGTTTAAATATTTTAAACTTTTCTTTCTTCTTATCAAATTTAGCTAATCCGTTATATGTTCCCACCCAAATATTTTTATTATGGTCTTCCAAAACCGACCAAACAATATTATTGGGTAAACTATTTGGATCTTTGGGATCATTTACATAAAGTTTAAATTCATTTTTAACGGAATTAAATCTATTTAACCCGCCGTTCCAGGTTCCCAACCATACGAAACCGTCGCTGTCTTCGCAAACGGATAAAACCTCACCTTGGCTTATTGTGTTTTTATCGTATGGATTATGAACAATATTGATAAATTTTTGTTTAAGCGGAGTATATTTTTCAATTCCCTTTCCCGTTCCGAACCAAATATTATGGGTTTTATCTTCTAAAATAGCATGCACCCAATTATCCTGCAAAAAGTCTTTATTCAATAAATTAGCGGAATATTTAGTTACAAGATTGGTTTTCCCGTCAATTTTTAAGATTCCATTATGATGAGTTCCCAACCAAATATTTCCGCTATCGTCTTTTAGTATTGAAAGGATTGTATATTTACCGAAGTTAAAATTATCAGCCGGAATGAAAGGAGACCAAGAATAATTATAAATATCAAAAACCAACAGACCTGCCTTTGTGCCTAACAATATTTTATGGTCGTTCAATTTTCGAATACTCTTAATTTTATTTCTTCCGGAAAAATCGTTTTTCCCATTGTCAAAACGGAAATGGATAAACTTATTTTTTTTCCTATCGAATTTATTCAAACCGTTTCCCCACATACCGAGCCACAAATTTCCAGCATCGTCAATATAAATTGCATTAACCGATCTGCTGCTTATTGAATTTGTATCGATTGCATTATGAACATAATGAGTAAACTTATTTTGGGAAATGTTAAACTTATCCAAACCGGAAGCCGTACCTATCCAAACCGTGTTGGAGTCCTCAACTTTAACATCCCAGACTCTGTTATTTAAGAGGGAATTTTTATTTTGCGATGAATGAGAGAAATTTACAAACATTTCTTTTTCGGGATCAAAAACAGAAACGCCTCCTCTTTGAGTTCCTATCCATAATCTTCCATAATTATCTTCGGCAATCGTTTCAATCCAATTATCTTGTATAGATAATGAATCGTTCGGATGATATTTATAAACCGTAAAGTTATAGCCGTCAAACTTGTTCAATCCGTCTTGTGTTCCAAACCATAAATATTCTTTCTTATCTTGGAATATCACATTAACAACGCTATTAGACAATCCTTCGTTAAGTGAAATTTGATCTAATTTGAGGTTTGAATCTTGAGCTTTAATAAGCGAAGCGAGAATAAAAAATAAAATGTTGATTACTAAAGGCAAATCTGATATTTTCAATTTTTCAAAATTCATAAATATGCCCCGGAAAGGAAATAATAAAAAACACAATTATTGAAAAACTTTGATTTAATTTATCAAATGATAATAAACATTTTCTCAACTTTTTTCAACAAAACAATAATTAAAATAATAAGAATATGAAGTTTGTTTGCATAAGATGTTATTCGAACATCTAAAGGTTTCCATCCGGAACAATCAGCTTGCTTTATTTATGTTGAATCTTCTTCTTTCGAGAGAATCCAGATATAGTTTTCTTAAGCGAATTGCCTTTGGGGTAACTTCCACAAGCTCGTCGTCTTCTATAAATTCGAGAGATTCTTCCAATGAAAACTTTACGGCAGGAACAATTTTAATTTCTTTATCGGAACCCGAAGCACGCATATTGGTAAGTTTTTTACCTCTTTGAACATTTACTTCCAGATCATTATTTTTCTTGTGTTCGCCCACAATTTGTCCCGAGTAAACAACATCGCCAGGGTCAATAAAAAAACGCCCTCTGTCTTGTAACGAATCGATTGCATAAGCCGTAGCCATTCCCTCGCCCATAGAAATAAGGACACCGTTTTGGCGGTGTACAATTATTCCTTTAAAAAATTCGTATTGATAAAATTGGTGATGGATTAATCCCTCTCCCGATGTTGCGGTTAATATTTTGGTCCTCATTCCCATTAATCCGCGCGAGGGAATATGAAATTCGAGGTGAGTTAGAGAGCCTTTGGATTCCATTTTAACCATTTCGCCTTTTTTCTTTGCAACAATTTCAATTACTTTGCCTGAGAATTCCGCGGGAACATCAACGCTTAATACTTCAATCGGTTCGGCTTTTCTTCCGTCTATTTCTTTATAAATAACTTTGGGAGCGCCAACGGCCAATTCGTATCCTTCGCGTCTCATATTTTCAATTAATATTGAAAGATGTAAAATTCCCCTGCCGGAAACTTTGAAAGTATCGGGACTTGAAGTTTCTTCCACTTTTAATGCAACGTTTTTTTCAAGTTCTTTAAATAATCTTTCGCGAAGTTGCCTGGATGTAACAAATTTTCCTTCTTTCCCATAAAAAGGGGAAGTGTTGGTTGTAAAATTCATACTGATTGTAGGTTCGTCTATGGCAACAATAGGAAGCGGTTCAAGATTATCCGATTCAACTATTGTATCACCTATATCTACATGTTCTATTCCCACAACCGCACAAATATCCCCGTTTTCCACAACATCAACTTCCTTCCTTCCTAATCCTTCAAATGAAAACAGTTGTTTTATTTGAATATTTTCAACGGAACCGTTTCTGTGGATAATCGATAATTTATCCGACTTTCTCAAGGTACCTCTATAAACCCGACCGATTCCGATGCCCCCGACATAATCACTGTAATCAATTGTTGTTATTTGCATTTGTAAAGAGCCTTCATTTTTTTCCGGAGGCGGAATGGAATTAACAATCGTTTCCAATAAAGGAGACAAATCTTTTTTTTCGTCTTCCAAATTAATAACCGCCCAACCGTTACGACCGCTTGCATAAACCACGGGAAAATCCAAAAGGTCTTCAGAAGCACCCAAATCGATAAATAAATCATATATTTCGTCTAGAACTTCCGCAGGTCTGTTATCCGGCCGGTCAATTTTGTTAATTACAACAATCGGAAGCAGATGAGATTCCAAAGCTTTTTTAAGAACAAATCTGGTTTGCGGCATAGGTCCTTCAAAAGAATCGACCAAAAGCAATACTCCGTCTGCCATTTTTAACACCCGCTCAACTTCTCCTCCAAAATCCGAATGTCCGGGAGTATCGACCAAATTTATTTTTACATCGTTATAATAAACTGAAATATTTTTAGATATAATTGTTATTCCACGCTCCCGTTCCAAATCGTTTGAATCAAGTATACGTTCTTGAATATTTTGGTTTTCTCTGAATATTTTACTCTGTTTTAATATTTGGTCGACCAGTGTAGTTTTGCCGTGATCAACATGTGCAATAATTGCTATATTTCTAATGCTCTTCATAGTTTCCTTTTTTACTAAAATTCAAGCGGGAAATTTAATAAAACTATAGTGATTAACCTACATTATTTTATTTTAAATAGTTACCTGTTATTTGCAGCATAACAGGATATTAGTTAATCTTTTTCTAATTTAAAAATCATTTTTACTAATTTAGTAAGTGCAGCCGTAGCTTTTTCCTGTATGAAAATATCTGTAATGCTGTTTGTGTATTTAGATTTTCCGGTATTTATTTCAATTATTTTTGCCCCATGTTCTTTTGCCACCCTTGGAACTAATGAAGCAGGCATAATTTCGCCTGTAGTACCGATTAAAATAAACAAATCTGCTCTTTCTGCTTCTGCAAAAGATTTTGAATTTGCCGGTTCGGGAATTCTTTCTCCGAAAAAGATAAAATCCGGCTTCAACACTCCGCCGCAATTGTTACAAACCGGAGGAAGTTTAGCAAGATTAATTTGCGAAACATTATATTTTTTCCCACACTTTGTACAAATTAAATTTCTGGAATTTCCGTGAAATTCATATACGTTTTTACTGCCGGCTTCCTGATGTAAATTATCTATGTTTTGTGTAATTATAGTATGCAATAAATTTTTCTCTTCCATCAATGCCAAAGCTTTGTGGGCAGCATTCGGTTTAGCTTTTCCAAAAAAATCATAAAATATTTCTTTAATCACTTGCCACGATTCTTTGGGTCGGGAATAAAAATAGTTTAGATCTAAAACAACAGGATCGTATTTGCTCCATAAACCGTTTTTACCGCGGAACGGAGGAATTCCGCTTTCTACTGAAATGCCGGCGCCGGTAAAAGCAACTGTTCTTTTGGAATTTAGAATTAACTTTGCTGCTTCATAAATTTTTTCATGCATATGGGATTAAATATCTTTAAAAATTCTAGCCAGCGGGTGACCCGGCGCCTGAATATCCAGATCCAAAAAATATCCGAACGGAGTTTGAGATGTTTCATAATCCGAGTTCTTCAGCCGTTCGTCCGCCCGGTCTAAAAGCGCTTTTGAAAAGTCGGGCGACGCCTTACTATCCGATAAATGATTAAACGAATGCAGCACTATTTTGTTCGTTTCGTTTTTTCTGGCTGCCCATTTAAGATTTTTTATAAGTTTGGTTTCCACATAAGATGCATTTTCTTCGTCCCTTTCTTCAACTTGAATAAATCCTACCAATACATCGTTTAGTTCCTTTTCTTCATTAATTTCCTCCGCATTCTCCAAACCCTTTTTGCTGGTTTTATATCCGAACTTTGTTGCGTAAATCATTAACAATTTCATATTAATTCCTTTTTATTCTTTTTTATTGTTGAAAAATAGGAAATTAGAGTTTGTAAAGAAAATTTTTACTTTATTCCGTGGCTTTGAATTAATGATGCATATCACAATTTTTAAGATTCTCTTCTTTAGTTTGAAAATAAAAAAGTAAGCCGGGAAAAGAAAATGGAAAATTATTTAGGCACAAATAACGAAGTTCCAAACGAATATATTAACTCCGGGGAACATTTACCACAAACAAAAAATAACATTTTGAACGAAATTAAGGTAATTTCCACAAGATTTTGTATAGCTTCCAAATTCGATATAATTGATTTTGTAAATTGTATTTACGATATGATAGAAAGTTCGCAGGGGAATTATTACAATCCGGTTAGCTTCCGTTATAATATGGATCCTACTTTTTGGATGGAATTAATAGATTCCTATTCCTCTTAAATTTTTTTTCAGATTATCGTAAAATTTGTAACGTGACGAAAATTTCCCGTTAACCGCGATTTATCATTCTCCTTCTAACGAAATAAATTTTTAGATTTAAATTAAATTCCTTATTATTTTTCCATAACCTTGAACTCCGGAAATA
>Ga0256841_1002603_pt1 | contig 14225 bp, 12 predicted proteins | sample 356308metaG_FD_185971 | JGI IMG/M metagenome (GOLD analysis project Ga0256841, IMG submission 185971) | Hydrothermal vent microbial communities from Mid Atlantic Ridge, Atlantic Ocean - 356-308 | ecosystem: Environmental > Aquatic > Marine > Hydrothermal vents | place: Atlantic Ocean: Mid...
CTTGCACCCTTTCAGGGTAACAAGGGCAATGGACAACACGCATATCATAGGAAGCGCACACAAAACACAAAGCTTCAGGCGCCAACTCAGATTGTCTGTACCAACAGCATGCCTGAAGGGCAGAATTCTTTCCTTGAGCAGTTAGACACTGCTCAAGGAAAAAAGAATATCCTTTTGCGCTCTTAGCTTGCCCCGTTAAATCTTGTAACATTTAACTGGGGCGTCTTAGCGGTTCAAACTTGGTTGCGACTTCGCTGCCTTAGCTTTTTGTGTGAGAAAATACTTGCGAAGAGCCCTACTAGTTTTAGAAATCTGAAGGTATAGTGAAATCAAGACGAGAGCAAAAGCTATTGACATAATGAAAAGTATTCGATAAATATTAATTTAATAGGGGGGAGTTTTAATAACCCGCCATAAAACTTAGATGGGAGGAGGGATACGAATTTAGCCTAAAGAAATACGCATGTTTTTTCTCAGCCCACCTGAAGTCCAAGTGTGTTGTAGTTGGTAGAGGCGCAGGGAATTTGCTATTTTCTGTGGTCTTGAGTTGCCTGATCTCCAAGGTAGGCTATTGGATGGTCTCCGCTGATCGTTGGTGACAAAAGGATAATTTTCATCGCGAAAAAAGGGGAGATACATTGAAGCTCTAGTCAAGTTCAAGTTACCCTTCCTGGCTTCCTTGATCATTTTAGTATTCTCACCTTTTTTCGGGCTCACGCTTTGACTCCAATAGGAGGAGGTGAATTATGGAAAAGCAAGGCAGGGTCATAGGTATTTTTGTACTTGTGATCCTACAGGTTTTCTTTTTGAGCTGTTTTTCCTGGGGAGGTGGGAGTTCTAGTGCAAATTATACTCTTCCGACGTCTGTTTTCTCCGGGGGAGGTGCTCCCATGCATTCCTCGAATTTTGGAACCATTGGAACAATTGGTCAGCCATCACCATTGATGGATCCTGCTGACCCTCCGTACTCTGATAGCTACGATCTTTATCCCGGGTTCTGGTACACGTTCGGTGCTGTAGTCGAATGCGGTGATCTTGCATCTTTTGCCGCCACATTTGGCCTGACGGCTTCTGAGGAGGGATACAATCCCGGGTGTGATTCGGAACGCGATGGTGACGTAGATGGAGTGGATCTTGCGGAGTATGCGGATACTTTCTGAAAGTTCCGCGATCCACGAATCTATAAATGGTGAAGCAGGATTCACGATGAAGAAAAGGAGGCAGAAAATGGAAAGTCGCAAATATTCATTAGTAGGCTTATGTATTATTCTTTTTTTACTTCTTCCCGGTATTGTTTTTGCGGTTCCCTGGATGATCAACTACCAGGGAACGTTAACAGACAGTGACGGCAATCCGCTCGATGGCACCTATCAGGTGCGCTTCTACCTCTATGATGCCCTAACAGGAGGCAACCAGCTCTGGGGCGAAGCCCAGAGCGTTACTGTCGCAGACGGGGTCTATAATGTGCAGCTCGGTTCAGTAAATCCCCTTACTACTAACCTTTTTTCATCGGACCAGGTCTATCTGGAGGTGGTGATCTACAACGACGACACCTCTACCTGGGAGACCCTCTCTCCGAGACAAAGGCTCACCTCAACTGCCTTTTCCTTCAAGGCGGCGGATGCTGAGACCCTTGAAGGGCATGCGAGCACTGATTTTGCCTTAACAACTCACCAGCACTCTGCTTCCGATATCACCTCCGGAGTGCTTGACGATGATCGGATCCCGGCAAGTATCACCAGGGACAGTGAGGTCTTTGGGATCGTTACCGGAAGCGATGGCTCGGGTTCCGGCCTGGATGCAGACCTGCTCGACGGGAAGGATTCCACAGAGTTTGGAAGCGCAAGCCAGGTGGCAACAAACCAGAGCAACATCTCTGCGCTCCAGAGCGCACTTGCCTCTCTGCAGACTACGGTCAACAGCCTGCAGGATGCAGTGTCAGACCTACAGGCCCGGGTAGATACTCTGGAGACCGAAAACGCGGAACTCAAGGACAAGCTCCAATATGTGACCGTAAACGGGACCGATATGTATATCACAGGGGCCAATCTCTATATCAGGAGCGGAAGCGGTTCCACAAATGGCACGGTAAATGGGCTTGGCAACTTGATCATCGGTTACAACGAGCCGCGCAGCACTTCTCCTGATCAAACTGGCTCCCACAACCTGATTATAGGGAAATATCACAACTACAGCAGTTACGGCGGCATTGTTGTTGGATCCTATAGTACTATTTCGGCACCATATGCCTCGGTGAGTGGAGGTTACGACAACACTGCTAGCGGGTTGTACGCATCGGTGTGTGGAGGAGCCCACAACATAGCCAGTGGTTCTTACGCATCGGTTAGTGGTGGTGCTGTTAACATAGCTAGTGGTTCTTATGCTTCTGTTACTGGGGGAGGCAGCAATGAAGCCGGCGGTTATCGCGCTTCTGTAATCGGGGGGAACAGCAACAAAGCCACTGGTTCTTTTGGATCGGTATGCGGTGGAAGCTACAATACGGCCAGCGGGTATTCCGGAGTGGTCAGCAGCGGTTCCCACAACCAGGCCAGCGGATCCTACTCATTTGTGGCAGGTGGTGGAGGACCGAACGGCTATGATGGAAACATCGCATTTGCCAACTATTCTGCCATACTAGGAGGGCTTAACAACCTGGCAGGGGAAGGGACGCGTTCCTGGAACAGTAACGCCAACCGGTATGTGGTTTCTCCAGGCAGCGACCATACAATTGGGGAGCAGGCAAGCGTAGGTGGTGGTACTGCCAACATAGCCAGCGGTGGTGAGGCCTCAGTAAGCGGTGGATACGAGAACATGGCCAGCGGTACTAGAGCCTCTGTAAGCGGGGGGCGGAACAATACAGCCAGTGAGAATTATGCGTCAGTGAGCGGGGGATTGAACAATATAGCCAACGGTGAAGCAGCGGCGGTTAGCGGTGGAGGATACAACAGTGCTAGCGGTTATGGTGCTTCTATAAGCGGAGGATACATCAACACAGCCAGCGGTACTTACGCATCAGTAAGCGGGGGATGGCAGAATGAAGCCAGCGGTACTGACGCATCGGTAAGCGGAGGAAATAGCCGCCAGGCCACTGGCTACAGTGACTGGAGGGGTGGTCAGTATTTCAGCGACTATTGATACAGCATCTATGGTAAGTTTATCCCGGGCGGGGGTACCCCCGACCGGTGCCTTTAAGCAAACAATAAATAACAGTATTCTTATAGCCGCGGAACGCCAGCAACAAGGATTGCAATCTATTTTTCAATCCAGTCAATGTCGACAAGGTGATTTACTGCCTCAAATTCGGGATCCCCGTTCAGGAAGGAGAATGACGATCCGAGCAGTCCCCCACCAAGAGTTGATTTTAATTGACCGTCATAAAGCGCCTCGTTTTATAGACAAGGGTTGTAAAGCGAATCGATTAACCTGATATTTCCTTGTAAATCCTTTTTGTTTCAAGGGAAGGATCAATATTTAATATAGCACGGAATACGTGTTCACAACGCTTGTAAGCTTTCAAGGCCTCCGCTTTTCGCCCGAGGGCCTTGTTGCACAACATGATTCGCTGATAAAAGAGTTCCTCGAGGTTATCTGCGGATAAACCTCTTTCGTAGTACTTAATTGCATCCTCAAACTCGCCTTCTTTCTCGAAATACTTCCCGATCCTCGTGATGGTACTTATGAACTTGTTTTTCAGATGCTCCCTAAGGGGTATCATCCAATGCTCCTCTGGTTCATCGGCGAGGAAGTGAGACCGGTAAATTTCCAGGGCTTTTTCATACAAGGTGATAGCACCCTTTTTGGCCCCCTGTTTCCACAAGGTATCCGCTTCGTCCAGCACGTCGTTGAATACCCACGTGTCTACCGCACAATAATCCCGGTCGAGGGTTAATTTTCCGTCCTTGAGGTGTAAGACGTTCTTGATACCTAGAAGGTTTCTCAAGCGGTTCAACGTTGTGGAAAAGGCATTATGGCCCATATCTCCATCGGAATCATACCAGAGAGCATCTATGATTTTATCCGCGTGTACTTCTATCCCACCGTATGCAATTAAGACTTTTAACAGCTTGACGGGCATTTTTTGTGCTTTTCTTGAAAAGCGAATCGGTTCATCATTTTTTATGATCTGAAAACGATCCAGGGTTCGTATTTGTAGAGGCCATGGCCAGTTATGAGCATCATAACGACAAGCGGGATCAGGTGTGAGCCTGTTTAGGCGTATCATTTTTCTGACGTATTCTACCTCGATGCCTTCGGCAAGGGCTTTTGAACAGAGTCTACCCACGGTCGGAGCATGCCACCACCATGCCATGGTGAAGAAGCCCTGGTTTTTGCCCAAGGTAAAAGCCTTTCTAAGGTGCCGGATTCCTTCTTTTTCATGTCCCTGGTCAAAAGCAATTTTTGCGCTAAGGGCCAGGCTCATGAACTCCAGTATTCGACTTTTCATCTGAACGGCTGATTTGTAGACGTGCGAAAGTTCTTCCCTGCTTCTTGTAATTTCTCCTAGTTCGGACAGAACATATGCCAACTGGAACCTGCATAAAAGGGTCGGCAAGATGTATGCGGTCTCTTCCGCTATCTTGACCGCGATTTCTGCATCTGCTTTCGCCTGGACCAGATTCCCCGTGTGCACGTTGTAGAGTGCCCTGAAATAGTGATAAACGGAAAAAATGTGGTAGTGTGATATATCGAGGATCGATTGGAATCTTTCCATAAACTTGCTTGCGGATGTAAGATCACCCACAACAAAAGAAATAAAGATTGCCGGCATCAGAAACAAATGCTCCCATATGTAGAGACCCGTTTCTTTTACGATTTCTAGAGCATCAGAAACTTCGTCTAGTGCAGAATCTATACCTTCCATAGTACAGGTGCGGGTTGATATATCAAGCCATTTCCAGTGTAGAAGCATGGCCGGTGTTGCCATTTTGGAACTGGTTAGCTTCTGTGTTTCTTTCTGGATAGCTTCTATTTTCGTGAAATCACCGGTCCATGCGCTATGTGTGATAGCCCATGAAATGGCATCCATGTAAAGATTCGTGTCGGGGATCTCTCTGGAAAGCGCAGTTGCTTTCTCCAGCAACGCAGAAATTTCCCCTTTATTTGGCCTTCGTACCACGAGCGCTGCTGCCCTGGTTATGGCCACTTTGGCCTCAATTTCAGGAGGTAGTTGTGCTTCTTTTGTAGATACGTGTTTCTCAAACCAGTCCAGCCACTGATCGAGTTTTTTGAAGTCGTTCCATTCAAAGATAATACTTTCGACAATCGACGACCATGAAAGAAAAAGCCCCGTGACGTCTCCTTGATTCTTGAAAAGGTCGAGTGCATCTTTAAGATACTTTCTTGCTTCTAAGGCAGAGGTGTGAAGAAAGCTAACTCCGAGCCAGAAAAGAAGCCAGGGATCTTCAATAAGAATATCTTCCGGGATTTTACTTATCCATTGTGCAAGGGTTTTATGACGGCCATGCTGAATAAGTTCTCGGGCATGTTCCAGGATGAGTTCTACGAGGCTTCTGAAATCCTTTGATTCAAAAAATATATCGATTGCCTCTTCGAATTCCCCGAATTCTCGGAGGAGCTGACCTGCGTGCCGTTTCAGGTTGTGGATCTGTTCATCGTCGAGTATCTCCGTAGCTTTCCTCTTCAAGAACTCTCGAAAGAGGGGGTGGTACTGGTACACCCGGGTGGGGCCGGGAAACATATCGGTAAAAAGGTGATTACGTCGTAGGTGAGACAGTATACGTTCGGCGTCGTTTCTATCAGTTAGGGTATTAGCCATGGAAGATGTCATTTTGGGTAGGAAGGCTGTTTTGAGTAAAAACTCTTTTTGTTTCTCCTCTGTTTTATCGAAAAGCTCAGATGCGAAGTACTGGAATATGGTTTCAGGAATAAAATTGTCAGAGATTACTGGGGTAGCATTTTGGTTTTGAGTGCTTTTTGCCATTAGAACCAGGCCAGCAGCCCACCCCTTTGTTATTTCATGCAAATTGCTGACAATTTTATCGGGTAATTTTTTCCCGGTTTGAAGTTTGAGGAGTTCTCTTGACTCTTCCAGGCTAAGCAGGAGGTCACTTGAACCTATTGTTCTCATTTCGCCGTTTGCAAGCATACTTGCGAAAACCTGGGGTGGTGCTACCCTGCTCATCACTAGAACATGAATTTCAGGGGAGATTCCAGAAAGGCAGCTCTTAAAGACTTCATGAAAGGGAGATTCGGGAGGAATCTCGTGATAATTGTCAAAAACAAAGTAAAATGGTGCCACAAGTAGACTGCAAAAATTTTCAAAAAAGCGTCGAGCAAATATCATGACACCCGGAAGATACTCGGGGGTTAAAACAGGCAAGAGTTCTTGCTCTACCAGGCCAATCTTTCCTGCCGAAATACCCAGGTAGTAAAAAAAAGTGGCAATATCTACGTCGCCTTTGTCGATTTCATACCACAGGCACGGGAACTCGCGGTTTTTCAAGTAGCTTGCAACCAGTGTTGTTTTTCCCGAACCTGCCAGGGATGATATCCATGTTACCTTGTGGTGCTTTTTCTGATCAAGCAAACGGAACACACCCTCTCTTAGAACTACATCAGGAAGTTCCGGCGGGTTGATTTTATTTATCGTTACACGAGTAGCCTTCATGCCGGCTTTTTCTTACAGTGGTTGGTATCTGATCCATGCCGTGGTAATGGGGAAACGTGGGCTTGATCAGACGTAAAGACTCAAAAATAAACAATCCTGTTTTAAAATTTTTATACCACAACGGAGAAGAGCGATGAAAATAATATTTCTCCAATGAGGGAAATGCTCAGGTAATGATAAAAAAATTCCAATCTGTAACCTATTTGTAACCCATTGTATGACAAAAAAACAGTGTAAAGCAAAATCGAGTGAGGATTCATCCGAGCGAGGAAATATCCGGATTAAAGCCTGAATTTTTAAACGATGCGCTGAAATGATGCGTTTATCTATAGCTTAAGCACTTCTTACGAGTTGGTGAAAGGATAAGAGGATTAAATGGTAGAAGTGTGAGGGCACAACAGGGGGGGAGCGGGAATGAGACATGAGCAAACCCTGGCGGGGGTCCGAGGTTTCATTCCCGCTTATTCTATTTAGGACCTCAAGGCGCCTGTCTGCCACAATTAAGGATGAAACTCAAATTTTTTCCTTCTACTATAAACTTTCCGTGTTAGCCAAACCCATTTTCATTTTTTCGGATTCACTCATTTCGCTTTTATTGGTGTTTTTTTCATGACAATCCTTCCAGGCACATGGGAAGCTTTTTTCAGCCGACCTTCCGACCCTGGTTTTTGACTAAGCCTCAGCAACGGGGGACGCCTGCCCCCTCCCCATTCCCCGCACCCATTTTTCAGATATCGCTTTCTAAGTATCCTATACCTGGTGTAATATTCACAGTGGCATCTGGTTACCCACAATCGTATAAAATGGGCGCGGTGCTGCGGTCTCCCCCGTTGCTGAGGCAAGGAAAAACAACGGGTCTTCAGACAATGGCTTCAAAAAGTTTCCCATGTGCCTGACAGGAATACATGCTGGATTTTCATCTTTTCGTTGTGGCGCGCAAGCGCCATGGGATGTTTTTCATGAAAATCGTCTCCAGGGACAGGGGAAGCTTTTTTTCGCCCGACTTTCCGACCCTGGTTTATCACTGGTAAAAAATAGCGGGTCTTCGGTAAAGGCTTTAGAAACCCTACTATGTCATCACACGCTGGCCACATTACTTTTCTTTCTTAGCGTACTTGCCGTATTGAGCGAAGCGAGCGGTTTGCTTTTTCAATCTCAAGGAATGCTGAGTACTTTTCTTTTTTCTTAATCAATGGGGAGACACCACGCAGTGAAAGAATGTTGCAAATGTTGTTTAGAATACTTCCCTATAAACATGTAGCGTTTTATCGTGTCATAATTCTTATACTACCAGTGTCCGTCATAAATGAACCGCCCGCTTCGCTTAAGGCGCGAAGAACGCGAAGAAGGAAAATATTGCGGCCGGCGGGTTAACGCCGCCCACAATGCCTTGCACCCTTTCAGGTTAACAAGGGCAATGGAGAACCAGCATATCGCAGGAGGCGTACACAAGACACAAAGTTTCGGGTGCCAACTCAAGGTGTCTGAACTGAATAGCATGCCCGAAGGGCAGGTTTCTTTCCTTGAGCAGTTACACACTGCTCAAGGAAAAAAGAATATCCCTTTGCGCTCTTTGCGTCTTAGCGGTTCAAACTTGGTTGCGGTTTCGCTGCCCTAGGGATAGATCCAGTAGGTTGCAGGTTTGCGGTCTTAGATTAATCTATTTTTGAGGACTAACCTATGGCCGCGTTCAGAATATAAAGTTATCATAATATAAAAGAAAGGAGGGGATAGTTATGGCGTATACGATTTTATGTGCAGTGGACAATTCTAGTTATTCGCAGGAAGCATTAAAGACGCTTGGGAGATGGTTTAAGGATTCAGATGAAGTTGTATTTAGATTAATTCACATCTCACCACTTGTGAAGCAGCTTCGACCAGGTGAGATAGCAAGGGTTTTTCCAGACACTGATCACCTGCAGAAGATGGAGATTACCAAGTGCGAGTCGGTTTTGCAAAACAGCAAAATTTTGCTTCAGGAAATCGGAGTTCCGGCATACAGGATAGAGAAGGTCTACAAGATAGATTCGGACAATATCGCGAAAGACATCCTTGAGGAAGCGAGGGTTAATGGAATCAAGACTGTGGCCATGGGTAGGCGGGGGATGAGTGAAGTAAAAAGGTTTGTCATGGGCGGTGTTTCAAGCCGCGTGGCACAAGAGGCAACGGAAGAGGCAGTATGGATTATTGACCGAGACGCAACGTCTACGCGTACTCTGATAGCCCTTGACGGAACGCCTGAGTGTTTAAACCTGATAGATCACTTCGCAGAGGTTCTCGTCCATATCCCGGGGGTCAGAGCAACGTTGTATCATGTGATTCCGCCGATTCCTGCCACTTACTGGGACGATGGCCATATCCTGGGGCCAGAGGAACAGAAGAAGAGGGAAAGAGAAATCGAAAAATGGTACGATTCTGTTACAAGCAAGGTCCAGAAGGCGTTCGAGGAGGGCAAGGAGAGGTTGATCAAGGCAGGGTTGGCGCCGGATTTGGTGGAATTCAGGATTGAACGGATGAAACGGGGACCCGCCCGGGATATTTTAGAAACCCTGGAGAGAGGTGGGTACGGTATTCTTGTGATGGGAAGACAAAGCATGGCTAAGGGCAAGCCATATGCCATAGGGGGGAGAGCCTTCAAGATTATGAACGCAGCCCGAAATTGTATGATCTGTATGGTACCTTGATTGGCACAGCAAATCGCCCCGTTAGCGTGACTACGAAACATGGGAGGCATTTTCCCACCTAGATGTCAAACCTGGTTACTCCTCGATCATATCAGTGGGGAATGCCTTCCCGTGGTACACTCCCACTGACGCTTTGTGCATGGTCGTTATAAGGTGGCAAGTTTTCGCAGAACTATTATTCTCACACGGCTACTTTTGGTTTCCCCCGTAAATTGCAATTGGCTATGGGCTCCACTTTCGTTGGTCAAGAAAAACAGTCTATTTCTAGCAAACGGATAGAAAAAACCTCCCGCATCCGTTTCTAAAACTGAGGATTTTCCTGCTACTTTCATGTGAACTTTGAACCTAAAGAATATTTTAAATCTTCGAACGAAAAGTAGCTCTGGTTTGTAAAGTGTGATTTGAAATCTGGCAAGTAGAGACACCTGTGATTTTTTTTCCTTGAAAGGTGTTTGGCAAAAATGTACATGTATTAAGCTATATGGCTGCCAGTTGAACAAGTGGAGACAGGAGAAGGTGTTTTCAAAATGGATAAGCCTGCTCTAGGGACTATCCTTTTCGTGGATGATGAACCTTCCTTAAGGGAGATAGGCAGAACAATGCTTTCTTGTCTGGGATTTGAGACCATCGTGGCAGCGAACGGTCAGGAATGTCTCGATGTTGTTGATGAGATGAAAAACTCTATAGACCTCATAATACTTGATCTTGTAATGCCAGGCCTTGACGGGCAAAGCACCCTGGAAGAGCTGCGGAGGAGAAATATAAAAGTCCCCGTTGTTTTGACGACCGGTTTTTCTTTGAATGACCTCCGGGGACGCCCCGATAATCTCCACTTAGCTCAAGCGGTTATTACGAAACCGTTTGACATGGATAGGCTTAAAAAGGTTATAGCACAGGTACTGCCTGGGAGGTTCCCTACGTCCGGCTGCAGGTCGAGCAGCTTGTAACGCGATTTTTCTTACAATAAAAGATAGAATTTTATGCAACCTTTTTGGGGGGACCCTGTCTAAAGTTGATGAAAGTTGATGATAGAGAAATAAACCGCAGGGAGCAGAACCGCGAAAAAGACGAGTTCGATGATAGCAAGATCATAGAGAGAATCCTTGGCGGTGAAGTTAATGAGTTTGCCATACTGGTCAAGAAATACCAGAAGGGTATATATAACTATGCCTTGCGAATGCTTGGGCATGAAGAAGAAGCCAGGGACCTTGCGCAAGACATATTTGTGGCTGCATACAAGGGCCTCCGAGGATTTCGGGGAGAGTCGAAGTTTTCAACCTGGTTATTCAGGATAGCTATCAACCAGACGAAGAACAGGATTAAATACCTTAGACGAAGACACTTTTTCGACGACGAACAGTACACATCAGAGGCCAAAGAAGTCCCCGATGCCTTCGCAACGCTATCGGGTTCTGAGGATAACCCGGAAGAAGCGTTCCTGAAAAAAGATTTTAGTTCGCTTATTATGAAGGGGCTTATGGAATTGCCGCCTGACGCAAGACAAATAATAATATTGAGAGACATTGAGGATTTTTCTTACGAGGAACTGAGCCAAATCATGGAATTGAACTTAGGAACCGTAAAATCGAGGCTTCACAGGGCGCGGCATGCTTTGAGGAAGGTAGTTGAAGCAAAGATGGCGCAGGGGAAGAAATGAACTGTAAGGAAACACAGAAAAAATTCTCCCAGTTCTTCGATGACCTTTTGAATGGGTATAAAAATACCGCATTGTTGGATCACATTTCAAAGTGTGAAAGCTGCAAGCGAGCCTGGAATAGGTTTATCAATATTGTCAATTCGTTACGATGTCTGCCCCATGAAGAGCCGCCCTTTGACATCACTCCCGGAGTAATGGCAAGAATCCACGAGCTAGAGAAGCGGGAATGTTGGTGGAGAAAACTGCTCGCGTTAGATAGCCTTGCACCACTGCTGGGAACCGTGGTGGTAATTATGCTGGTTCTGGGATCGGTAATACTTTACCAGAAAGTGAATAATACCAAGGGGGTTCTTGAAGTTACGAACGCTCCGGAAAGGCTAGATGTGAAAACCCACCCGGGGGACGGAATTTTGAGGAAAACTGCAATACCAAAGGGGAGATTTGCAGCCACTGTTTCTCCTCTGAGCGGAAAAAGGTATACGGTAGTCACTCTCTACGTTGACGACATTGACCAGGCGGAACGCAAGATAACTACACTGGCTTCCAGGGTCTTTGTGGACAGGAATTTCAGGACCAATCCCAACCAGGCACCACGAAAGATTTTAACTCAATACAGGATCGATATTCCTGCAACAGAACTTGATTCTCTATTAAGGGAACTTACCAAGATCGGGGAAATTAATCATAGTGTAAACCACGGAAAAGCTGCCATGGGAAAAGGTAGATACGCATTGGAGCCCGGTGCAATGGGAAGAATACAAGGTATGGAGATGCGCTTTGCGGGCGACACTCCGGAGGGTGCTGGAAATAGGCGCAAAATGGGACAGGGCCTTCATATCGATGTGCCTATGGTGCCGGTGAACGTGGTGGTGGTCTATAGAGGTCACAGGAGTAAAAAGTAGTAGTTCCCTCTCACCTGCTAACATCATGATCTCAAGTTTTTTTGATTTGTCTTGTGATCTCCCGCTTTTTTCTTTATTATCTAGCACGCAAAATATGCAAACGACAAATGTAGATGATGCTATTGACCGCGTGACCCATAAATTTTCATGAACATGGGTTACCAGTTACGATGGAAGAGAATGATTCCACCCGTTTATTCTCCCAGGTTTGAAAAAGACAGGAAGATTTTTTTTCTTCTTATATTCGGTTTCTTTCTCTACCTTGCTTACCGAATACTCGAACCTTTTTTAAATACCATAATCATATCGATCCTGCTCGCTTCACTCTTTTACCCCCGTTACACGAAAGTACTGAAATTGGTCAAGGGGAAGAAGGCCGTTGCTGCACTGACCACTTCATTTCTCATGGTTTTTCTCATTGTTGTTCCTGCAATAGTAATGACAACTGCGCTTGTGCAACAAGGGGTACAATCCGTCACCCAGGTGCAAAGGTGGCTTAAGGAGGGGAATCTAAAAAAACTGGAAGAGTCACCACGATTTGAAAAGTTCCGTAAGCTAACCAAGAAACATCTCCGTTTCATTGATTTTGATAAGCTTGATATTCAGGGAACCTTGATCAAAGCGAGCAAAAACTTTGGGCAGTACCTTTTCAGCAAAGGAGCTGGCTTGCTAAGTAACGTAGCAGGCTTTGTGATGAGGTTTTTCATAATGATTTTTCTCCTTTATTACTTGCTCAGAGACGGTCCTGACATGTTAAAACAAATAAAATACCTATCGCCGTTGCGTCCTGAGCAAGAAGACAGAATATTTGATAAGATAAAGGCGGTAAGTCGTTCTGCACTTTTAGGGACTTTTTTAACTGCCATTGCCCAGGGATTAGCGGGAGGAATCGGACTGGCTATTGCCGGTATTCCGGGATTCTTCTGGGGAGCAATGATGGGATTTGCATCCCTGATACCGGTCGTTGGTACTGCCATCATCTGGATTCCATCCTGTATTTACCTCTTGATTGTGGGCAAAACGAGCTGGGCAATCTTTCTCGCGATATGGTGCATCGTGGTGGTTGGTTCTCTGGATAATTTTCTCCGCCCGTTCTTAATGAAAGGCGAAGCGCAGATGTCTCCCTTCTTTGTTTTCCTTGCCATAGTTGGCGGCATACAGGTCTTTGGTTTCATAGGGATCATATATGGGCCATTGATCCTCGGGATCTGTGCCGTGCTAATCTACATTTATCAGGTTGAGTACGCCGAGATGTTAAAGGATGAAGAGTGATTCGTACAGAAATCCAGTTCCTCCTGGTCTTTTTTTAAATGCACCTAAGGAAAATATCACAAAACGTATTCGGATGGTGGATATCATCGGAATTGACGTAGACAATTGTTTGATGAGGGGTCATGGACAAATTCACATTGCGGTGAAACTTCTTCCCGAAATACTTCTCCTGGCATTCAAAGGCTTTCCACTGGAATTTAGCCGGAAGATACTCGCAGGCATCAGCGGACTTTTTGTTTTCCAGTTGAAGAAATCCTTGGGTACGGACAGTTTTAATTTATTTATTATGGAGTGCTTTGCTAGGACTTTGCAAGGGATCGACAGGGAACATTTTGAAGCAGCCATCGGAGCTTTCAAACGGTATGTGCGACCAGGTGCTGCGAAGGCCTTACGCAGCTTTCTAAATATGGCTCCAGTGGTGCTTTTGAGTCTTGGTTTAGAACCTGTGGTAAAATGGCTTCTCAGCCAGTGTCTCGTAGATACCGAAAGATCATCGGTTAGGGTGTATGCAAACAGGATAAAGTTTGACACTGTTTGTGGTAGAAAGGTATTTGCCGGATATGACAGAACATGGATGGTTAGAAACGGGAAAGAGAAATTAGAATTGATGGTTCGGGAAGCTTCGAGGATAGGTGCAAGAAGCCCCCTGGTCATAGGTCATGATGAAAATGATGTTGAACTGGTAAAATGGGCATCTGAACGTGGAGGGGTATCCTTGGGATTTATGCCAAGGAAAGATTGTAGGCACCTGTTTGATGTTGTGATAGATGAACCGTCATGGGATCGTGTGGTGGATTTTTTTCGTTGTTTAAGGGTCGATGAAGGATAGAGCTTAAGATTTTAGCCTGGGGCAGTTAAATCCTTTGGATCCAGTAGTGTTTTAGAATACTTCCCTATAAACATGTAACGTTTTAGCGTGTCATAATTCTTATGCTACCAGTGTCCGTCACAAATGAACCGCCCGCTTCGCTTAAGGCGCGAAGAACGCGAAGAAGGAAAATATTGCGGCCGGCGGGTTAACGCCGCCCACAATGCCTTGCACCCTTTCAGGGTAACAAGGGCAATGGACCACACGCATATCC
>Ga0256841_1002604_pt1 | contig 14220 bp, 9 predicted proteins | sample 356308metaG_FD_185971 | JGI IMG/M metagenome (GOLD analysis project Ga0256841, IMG submission 185971) | Hydrothermal vent microbial communities from Mid Atlantic Ridge, Atlantic Ocean - 356-308 | ecosystem: Environmental > Aquatic > Marine > Hydrothermal vents | place: Atlantic Ocean: Mid...
AAAATTTGGTGGAGCTTTCATCCCTGAAATGCTCTATCCCAATGTCGAGGAGCTTCGCAAAAAATACTTACTCATCATGCGCAAGCCCGAGTTTAAACAGGAGTTTGACGCATTGATGAGAGATTATGTGGGACGTCCTTCACCATTGTATTATGCCAAAAAGCTATCCGAAAAATACGGTACTCATATCTACCTGAAACGCGAAGACCTCAACCACACCGGTGCGCATAAGATCAATAACACCATCGGACAAATTCTCTTGGCGAAGGAACTGGGGAAAACCAGAATCATCGCCGAGACCGGGGCCGGACAGCACGGCGTCGCCACTGCTACCGTTTGTGCACTAATGAATCTACAATGCATCGTCTATATGGGGGAAGTGGATATAGCTCGTCAGGCACCCAATGTAGCTCGAATGCGGATGTTAGGTGCAGAGGTGCGCCCTGCCCTCAGTGGGAGTCGAACCCTTAAAGACGCAACAAACGAAGCCATTCGAGACTGGATCAACCACCCTTTGGACACCCATTATATTATTGGTTCTGTGGTGGGGCCCCATCCCTATCCCGACATGGTGGCAAGGTTTCAATCCGTCATCAGCGCTGAAATGCAAACTCAGCTTCTCGAGCAAACCGGAAGAAAATACCCCGATGCCATTATCGCTTGTGTAGGAGGTGGAAGCAATGCCGCAGGAGCTTTCTATCATTTCCTGGACAATCCCAAAGTACAATTGTATGTCGTTGAAGCAGCTGGGATGGGAATCAATAGCGGTCATTCAGCAGCTACCAGTGTACTTGGTACCGAGGGCATCATCCACGGCAGCCGTACCCTACTAATGCAAACACCGGATGGTCAAATTATAGAACCTTATTCGATATCTGCCGGATTGGATTATCCGGGTATCGGCCCTCTTCATGCACATCTGATAAATACTAAAAGAGCACAAGCTGTATCCATCACGGACAATGAAGCCTTGGAAGCAGCATTTGAACTCACTCGACTTGAAGGGATTATTCCGGCATTGGAATCCGCCCATGCATTTGCAGCACTGAAATACTTGAACTTCGATGAGGAAGACGTAGTAGTGATTAACCTATCTGGTAGAGGAGACAAAGATCTACAAACTTATATTGACAAAATGAATATTGAGAATGAATAAACTTCAGCAACTTTTCCAAAATAAACAGAAAAATATCCTTAGTATTTACCTAACTGCCGGGTTTCCTTATCTAGAAGCTACCGGAGATACTATTCTGGCACTCCAAGCATCCGGTGTTGATATGATAGAAGTGGGAATGCCCTACTCCGACCCGATGGCAGATGGCCCAACTATCCAAAACAGCAGCCAAACCGCTCTCCAAAATGGGATGACTTTAGAACGCTTGTTTATACAGCTCGAGCGTATCAAGGATCAAATCCGGGTTCCATTAGTCTTTATGGGATATCTCAATCCAATCATGCAATACGGAGAAAGAGCATTCTTCCAACGTTGTGTGGAAGCAGGCATATCGGGATTAATAATTCCGGACCTCCCGCTTGAAGTTTACCATTCTGAATATGAAACGGCCTTGGAGGGCTTAGACCTTAAATTGAGTTTCTTAATCGCTCCTCAAACGCCCGATACTCGTATTCGGCAACTCGATCAAGCTACTACCGGGTTTGTTTATGTCGTAGCGGACGCCTCTGTTACCGGCAAAGAATCACAAATCTCACCAGCCCAAAAAACATACTTTCAACACATCAGATCCATGCACCTAAAGCATCCACAAATCATCGGCTTCGGCATACGAGATAGCACCTCCTTCCAAACTGCCTGTGACTTCGCAAACGGTGCTATCATAGGCTCTGCCTTCATCCGTGCAATGGAAAGTGCAACTCCTGCTAACCTACAAAAATCTGTTCAGAGTTTTATAAAAACAATCCGATAAAACACCTTAGTTTTATATTTAATCGTGGAAATAGCCCTTTCTCTGGACAAGGAACTCGAGGTCGAAGATGCTTTAATTTTACTTTTTAAGCATTCGTTTGCATAATGAATAACGCGTACCTTTCTCAAGCCTGTACCCAATTTTCTCTATCCAATGTTCGGAAATGAATGGCCTCAGCTATATGTTCTGTCCGGATATCAGAGCTCTCGGACAGGTCGGCAATGGTTCTTGCCACCTTGATAATACGATCATAGGCTCTGGCTGAGAGTTGCAGCTTTTCCATCGCGGTCTTTAATAGAGATAAGCTTTCATCATCAAGTGTACAGCGCTCTCTAACCATACGGCTAGGCATCTGGGCATTGCAGAATACATGATTGTTGTCTAGAAAACGCTCTGCTTGTTTGCTTCGTGCTAAAACAACCCTTTGAGCTATATCTTTAGAAGTTTCAGATGCAAATTGACGAGTGGAGAGTTCTTCATAGGATACAGGGGTAACTTCTACATGAAGGTCGATCCGGTCCATCAGTGGACCCGATATTTTATTGAGGTATCGTTTGACAACACCTGGAGCGCAAACGCATTCCTTTTCAGGATGATTGTAAAATCCACATGGGCAAGGATTCATTGAAGCTACCAACATGAATCCGGCCGGATAATCCAAAGATACTTTGGCTCTTGAAATAGTCACCTTTCTCTCTTCCATAGGCTGGCGCAATACCTCCAGCACAGCCCGTTTAAACTCGGGAAGTTCATCGAGAAACAATACACCATTGTGTGCTAAAGATATCTCTCCGGGATGTGGATTGGAACCGCCTCCCACTAAGGCAACATCGCTTATAGTATGATGAGGTGATCTAAATGGCCGCTGGGTAAGCAGTGCTGAACCGGATATTAGTTTGCCTGCCACCGAATGAATCTTCGTTGTTTCTAGAGCTTCATCCAATGTCAATGGAGGAAGAATCGTCGACAATCTCCTAGCCAGCATGGTTTTGCCGGATCCGGGAGGACCTATCAAAATCACATTGTGCCCTCCAGCTGCTGCTATTTCAAGTGCCCTCTTAATATTGGCTTGCCCCTTAACATCAGAAAAGTCAACCGGATAATGTCCGTTCCCACCGGAAAAGAGTTGGTTCGCATCTAACTGGAGTCTTTTCATAGACACACCTTTATCAAAGAAATCTACCACTTCTCTGAGGTTATCTGCCTCATATACCTCTAGCCCCTCTACTATAGCTGCTTCCAAAGCATTGGCCTTGGGGAGTATGATCCCCTTAAAACCCAATCGCTTGGCTTTAATAGCAATGGACAACGCTCCCCGGATCGGTCGAATAGTCCCATCCAACGCCAACTCTCCCATCATCATGTATTGCTCGATGTCGGCAGATTCCAGCTGGCCTGTAGCTGCTAAGATACCTATAGTAATAGGCAGGTCATACAATGACCCTTCCTTGCGTATATCTGCAGGAGCGAGGTTGATGACTATTTTTATCCTGGGAACAGTCAAACCTATGTTTTTAATAGATGCGAGTATCCTTTGGTATCCCTCTCGTATCGCATTGTCAGGTAAACCAACCAAATAATATCCTGTCTTCCCCAAAGGTATACTCCCTCCGGCATTGACTTCAATGATAATTTTTTGTGCTTCGATGCCTTGTACGGCACCTGCAAAAGTACGTGCTAACATGTGCTCAATATTTATAGTGTGTTCTAAAACTAAATAATATGCTGCAAGATAGGAATTTCTCCGCACATAAAACCGTTTCTTGTTAGTAAATTTTCCTTTCTCCTTCCTTTTTTATCTACTGGCGTATTTTGAAATAATGCGTAACGCTACTTCCATCAGGAGTTACCACTGTCAAATTATGCTTTCCCTCCGCCAACTCCAATTCCAATTTAAATGGTTTTCGGTTGACTTGCACAATATCTCCATCTACAAACCAATAAAGCGAATCCACAGACTCAGACGCAGCCGCCACACAAACCAGTTTTTTAACTGATTCATCTACATCCTTAGGCAATAGGATATCTGCATATGGAGGAGGGTAAATGATATGCAACCGCTGGCTTTCCCCCGTATTACAATCGGGATGTATAGGGGGGAGCGAATAGGATTGACCGGTATATTTTTTATAATACGAATCGACGATGGGATCTAATATGAAATACGATCGCTCATGACTAGGAATATACCTATTACAAGGCTTTTTAATCCGGTAGGTCTCCGTCGCATCAACATACAACTTACAATGAAATGTACAAATAGGTAATGGCCCTGCATGCTCTGGAACATAGGTCATCTCCGTCTTTGGACAGGAAGGACTTGCCGCAAAACCGGAAGAAGAACAAATTCTTTTCTCCTTGTATTCATTGTAGGGTTTTGACACCTCAGAAGTTGCCGGAAGCAGGTCAAAAATAGAAAAAAGCACAGGTGCAGCCTTATCGATGCCCGTCAATCCTTTTCTCCCTTCACCGTCTGCATTGCCCACCCAAACCACCACGGTATATTCTTTTGTCACACCAGCAGCCCAAGCATCTCGGTAACCATAAGAAGTCCCAGTCTTCCAGCTAATAGGTTTTTGGTGAACAAAATACTGCCAACCATTTCTAATTGAGGGACGATTGACCCCTTGCAATATATCCAATATCTGACTACATGCAGCTGCGCTAATTGGAAAGGACTCCATCACAGATGAGTCGGAGCTGGATTGGAGTATGTGGGGTCGGATACTGGTCTTTTTTTCTGCTGTCCGCAATAGATTCGTATAAGCCGTTGCAACTTCCAGCATCGTTACTTCACAACCACCCAATATTAATGATAAACCATAATGATCAGCCTTTTGGTCCAGATGACGCATTCCCACCCCATGTAAGTCCTCAAGAAATGCATCTACCCCATATCGATAAAACAAATTGACCGCAGGGACATTCAATGAACGAGTCAATGCCTCCTTAGCAGGAACAATACCTCTAAATTTATGATCGTAATTCTTTGGACTAAAGCCATTGTAAAAAACCGGTATATCTTTCAATAAACTCTTGGTCGTGATAAACCCGGCATCCAGACAACAACCGTACAAAAAAGGTTTTAAAATGCTTCCAGGGCTCCTGAGCGAACGTATAATATCAACATGACTGCCACATTGCTCCGACGAACAGTTGGAATTGGCTACATAGGCTGCTATACTTCCCGATGAACGCATGACTAAAACCGCTAGGTTATCGATTCCCTGTCCACTATATCGATTGGCAAATTGCTGAACCGTCTGTACTGTTTTACTTTGTAAAAAAGGATCAAGGGTTGTCCTAAATTTATTAAATGTATTATTGCCGGACTGTTTAAAATAACTTAGGAGGTGGGGGGCAAGCCCGGGGAACCTGTGCTTTCGGGTAGGAACACCTTCCTTTAGTGCAAGATGATATCCCAATGAATCTATCCACCCATGTTCTAATAATCGTTTTAAAAGGGAGTCCCGCTTCCTTATAAGGGTCGCTTGCCCCTTGCCGGGGTAAATATTTGAAGGAGCATTGGGCAATACCGCCAATAACGCAGATTCTCCCCAACTCAATGCTTCAGGTGCCTTGCCATAGTACAATCTTGAAGCGGCTTCATATCCTATGATATTACCTCCAAATGGAGCATATTGACCATATAATTGTAATATCTCCTTCTTCGAATATCTCATTTCCAATCCAAATGCCAATAGGATTTCCTTTAGCTTCTGCCAATACGTCCGCTTGGAATGATGATAATAAAGTCTTGCCAATTGCATGGTCAAAGTACTCCCTCCTCGCACGATGTGTCCCGCCTTATAATTATCTCGCGCCGCTTCTAACAAAGCAACCGGATTCACTCCCGGATGATAATAAAAATATCTATCTTCAAATAAGCGGATACAAGTAGCAAGTTTGTCGGGTATCTTGTCAGCACAATATATTCTCCATTGGCCATCTTTAGCCACTGAAGCAGCAAGAATCGTACCGTCTTTAGCATAAACCACCGGAGCAAAATCTCGATTAAAAACGACCTTATACCCTACGAAGTAGAATAGTAAAATACCGAGTATTACTAGAATACCCATTATTTTGAATCCTTTATATTTTAGAAAATTTATCCGCATTGCGACCATAAATATACCCTCCTAAAAAGTATAGTACTTTATAAAAACATGCCCCAATACACATTTACTAAAGAGGTTGAGAAAGACCAATATTATCTACTACCTTCTCTTATTTATTTTTTGCTCCGTCCATTCTGTAAAACGATCCGCTAAATCCCTTATCTCTTGCTCTGCACGTGATACTATATTCTCCAAGGTAATATCACTGCCTTGCATCCGCATTTTTTCGGCACGCGTACTGGCAGGAGGTATCAAAAACCACAAGAGGATATAGAATACCAATGGAGACCCGACCCCGGGCACTAACCCTATAAAAAATATAACTCGAACCAACCAGACAGGTACATCAAAGTATCTAGCTATCCCCGCACATACCCCTGCTATAAATCTATTGTCAACATCTCTATACAACTTCTTGGGACTCCGATAATCATGATCTCTAGGATGTGCTCTTTGCTCAGCTTCCTCTCCCTTAAAATATGTGCCGGATTCACCCGTATCAAAATCGTCCGGCATCCCCATCCTTTCGATCGCTTTTCGTACATCCACTAAAGAAACGATTTTACGTTTACCCAATCGGGTGACAAGAATATGAGCTAAGCCATCTTCAATATCTTCAATGATTTCACCGGAACCATCCGACCTTTTAAAATGTATTCTCAAATTATCAATATACTTTTCTAATGCTTCAAAAGCATCTTCATCAATGACAAATGGATGCCCGCCCAGATTAATATGGATTGTTCTTTTCATAATAAGATTGTATTATACGTTTATGGTATGAAATAGTTACTTATTTTTTTTTCCTTGCGCAAATAAGTGTTCAACAGACTGTGTCAGCTCCGCCCAACTTTCTTCCAAAGAATGGAGTACTGTTCTACCGGTCTCCGTTAATTTGTAGTATTTTCTAGGTGGACCCGATGTGGATTCTCTCCATGTATGCGTCAAAAGACCTTCATTTTTAAGGCGATTTAACAAAGGGTATAAGGTCCCATCTACTACTATGAGTTGCCCTTCCTTAAGAATATTTGATATTTCGGGCGGATAAGCTTCCCCCTTTTCCAGAATACTTAGAATACACATCTCCAATACGCCTTTCTTCATCTGCGCTTTAGCATTTTCAATCTTCATAATAGTTGACTATTTTAATATAGTATATTCCTATAAACAGTACTATGTATAAAATAGTTCCATAAATAGTACAATTTTCTGCTGGACTAATTCGTAGGGAGGTGCATTTTGACAAAATAACAGGTATTGGCCGAGGAAGCATAGCGGACAAGGACGACAAGGTCTAACGCTTAATTTTGAAGCCAGTATGAAAAGCAGTAGAATAACCGTTCGAGGTTAGATGAAAACTAATATTTGTCGTGAATAGAGACGTAAAAATGTTGCATTTGTCACTTGAATCTAAGTTTATTAATAAATGGTCTAATGCATGTTTTGGATTGAATAGGATTTTTTTAACTATCAAAATGAAAGTAAAACCATATGTAATCCCTTTTTCGGGCCATCCTAAAATCTCTCCCATTCATACCCGATAATATTGCGTTGCTCCCGGCTAAACTCGATACCTATGAGATAGATGTTTTCATAAGATTGGTATTTTTCATAGTAGCGCTTTTCCTTAATCTGCTTAAGAGCATTACCGGGCGCCTTTTCGGACAGTTTGAATTCAATGATAAAGACTTTGTCCTCATACTGCAGGGTGAGGTCTATGCGCCCGAGGTTGGTGATATCTTCCGGGATAATCCGCGCCCCTAAACTCGCCAAATAGGCATAGACCACACTGGCGTAATACCCTTCGTATTCGAGTAATTTGTTGTTGGTAAAATGGCTATAGGGAATGGCAGCAAAAAGGGTGTAAAGCGCTTCTTTTAACCCGTCCAAATCTGCATTTTTTATTCTATTCAACAAGCTTTTTTGAAAACTCAATTTCTCCATGGTCTGAGTTGTCAAATAGGTTATAAACAGGCTGTTGAGGGATAGCTGAATTTCTTTGTTGGGGACACCTAATCGATAATTGACACCAAAGTCGTCGGTAATCCTTTCTTGAATCGTCAAATACCCGGTTTGCCACAGTAATGCGATGAGTTCAATATGATCCACATCGAATGTGTCTAGGATCTCTTCGCTAGCTGTAAAATGCTCAAGATGGGGGATAAAGTAATTTCGGGTTTTAAGCATGTCCAATAGAAAACTGGGATTACCTGTCGACCACCAATAATTCCTGTAGTCATGACTATTGGAGATAAAGAGCAAGATATCGAAGGGGTTGTAGACCCTTTCTCCAAAATAATTATATCCGTTGTACCACAAGCGTACCTTTTCCATATCCGCCCCTTCCAAATGTTCCTTAAATACGGTCAATAAGTCGTCGTGTGTATATCCACAGATATTGCCGTATCTGGCATTCAAGGTGATATCCTCGAGATTATTCAATCCGCTGAATAGATTCATCTTAGAGAATTTGCTCACTCCTGTGATAAAGACGAAGCGGATATACGCATCATTGTCCTTTATGACCGCGTAAAAGTTTTTCATGGCATCGCGCATCTTACGGGCCACCTCGCTATCCGTTATATTATCGAGTATGGGCTTGTCGTACTCGTCGATCAGAATGACGACCTTCTTTCCATATTTTTCATGCGCTTTTCTAATCAATTCCTTAAAACATACCACCGGGTTTTCGGAATCGCATTTTATCTTCAAATCATCTTCCGCATCCTCCAATATCCACCTAAGGCGAGGAAAAAGTTGGTTGATATCCTTTTCCACTCCGGAGCCCAGGCTCACCCGTAGTACGGGATATTGGTCTTCCCAATCCCATCGGTCGTAGATCGCAAGTCCTTTAAAAAGGTCTTTTTTGCCTTCAAAGATATCCTTCAGTGTATCGAGAAACAAACTCTTGCCAAATCGCCGCGGGCGCGATAGAAAGTAATATTTTCCACCTAGAATCAAATTGTGGGCGATCTCCGTTTTGTCTACATAGACAAACCCTTCTGTGATGATATCCCTGAATGTCTGTATGCCTATCGGTAGTTTCTTCATGCTTGTTTCGTACTAATAAATCATTTATTTTCAAATCTCTCCCATTCATACCCGATAATATTGCGTTGCTCCCGGCTAAACTCGATGCCTATGAGATAGATGTTTTCATAAGATTGGTATTTTTCATAGTAGCGCTTTTCCTTAATCTGCTTAAGAGCATTACCGGTCACCTTTTCGGACAGTTTGAATTCGATGATAAAGACTTTGTCCTCATACTGCAGGGTGAGGTCTATGCGCCCGAGGTTGGTGATTTCTTCAGGGATAACCCTCATCCCTAAGCTCGCCAGATAGGCATAGACCACACTGGCGTAATACCCTTCGTATTCGAGTAATTTGTTGTTGGTAAAATTACTGTAGGGAATAGCAGCAAAAAGGGTGTAAAGGGCTTCTTTTAGCCCATCCAAATTCTCCCCTAATAGCATATCCAGAACACTTTCCTGATAGCGCAGTTTTTCAGCTGTCTGGGTGGTCAGATAAGTTATAAATAGGCTGTTTAGTGAAATTTGGATTTCGTTATTGGGAATGGTCAACTTGTACTTTACGCCAAAGACGGATTGCATCTTCTCTTGAATCGTCAAATACCCGGTTTGCCACAGTAATGCGATGAGTTCAATATGATCCACATCGAATGTGTCTAGGATCTCTTCGCTAGCTGTAAAATGCTCAAGATGGGGGATAAAGTAATTTCGGGTTTTAAGCATGTCCAATAGAAAACTGGGATTACCTGTCGACCACCAATAATTCCTGTAGTCATGACTATTGGAGATAAAGAGCAAGATATCGAAGGGGTTGTAGACCCTTTCTCCAAAATAATTATATCCGTTGTACCACAAGCGTACCTTTTCCATATCCGCCCCTTCCAAATGTTCCTTAAATACGGTCAATAAGTCGTCGTGTGTATATCCACAGATATTGCCGTATCTGGCATTCAAGGTGATATCCTCGAGATTATTCAATCCGCTGAATAGATTCATCTTAGAGAATTTGCTCACTCCTGTGATAAAGACGAAGCGGATATACGCATCATTGTCCTTTATGACCGCGTAAAAGTTTTTCATGGCATCGCGCATCTGACGTGCCACTTCACTATCCGTTATATTATCGAGAATGGGTTTGTCGTATTCATCGATGAGAATGACGACTTTCTTGCCGTATTTTTCATATGCTGTCAAGATCAAATCCTGAAAGCATTCGACAGGGTTTTCTAATTCAGAGTTTATCTTTAGATCTTTTTCCGCCTTTTGTAATATCCATCGAAGGCGAGGAAACAATTGGTTAATATCCTTCTCCACTCCGGAGCCGAGGCTCACCCGTAGCACGGGATATTGGTCTTCCCAATCCCATCGGTCGTAGATCGCAAGTCCTTTAAACAGCTCTTTTTTGCCTTCAAAGATATCCTTCAGTGTATCGAGAAACAAACTTTTACCAAAACGCCGGGGGCGGGATAGGAAGTAATACCCGCCCTCTTGTATTAACTCAAGGGCAATTGGTGTTTTGTCGACATAAACGAAGTCGCCTTCGATGATCTTGCTAAAGGTCTGTATGCCTATTGGTAGTTTTTTCATTGCAAATCCCTTTAAAATACAAACATACAATATTTCTATGTTATTATCTTATATATTAAATCCGTGAAGATGAAAGAATTTCTGTATAATTAGATAAACCCAGCTTCGAGAAGAAGCCAATGATATATGATAGAGTCGATCTCTGTAGAGTGATTTTCCATACTCACTTTTTTCAGATCTTATAAGCATTAGAAATCACAGCTTGGGACATTGGCAGAGCAAAATCACTCTCTATAATTTAGACAGTTTCTACATCTAAATACATCAATTATCGTTCAATATGAAATTAGAAATTGTAGCCATTTCACCTGCCGCCCTACCTCTACCTTTGGACTACATTAATATAGAAAAAACTTCTACTCTCTCAATTTTCGTCGCAGTATTTTACCTACGTTGGATTTGGGCAAATCCTTTCGAAATTCGATGTGCTTTGGGACCTTATATCCGGTTAATTGCTCTCTGCAATAGGCCTCTAGCTCTTTTTTATCCAAACTATCGTCCTTCTTAACCACAAATACTTTGACTACTTCCCCTGATTTTTCATCCGGCACCCCTATGGCAGCAACTTCTAACACCTTGGGATTTTGAGCTATAACATCTTCTATTTCATTGGGAAAAACATTAAATCCAGAGACCAGAATCATATCTTTCTTGCGATCAATTAACGTAAAAAACCCATCCTCATCCATATACCCTATATCGCCTGTACACAGCCATCCATTGCGAATGGTTTTAGCCGTCTCATCCGGACGATTGTAATATCCTTTCATAACTTGAGGGCCTCTTACCTGCAATTCCCCGGGTTTCCCAATCGGTACTTCCTGGTCATTTTCATCAGCGACGCGAACTAATGTCGATGGAACCGGCAGCCCTATCGTCCCGATTCTAGCGGTACCATCTACCGGGTTGACCGTAACGACAGGTGAAGCCTCTGTCATTCCATAGCCTTCACTCAATACGTTGTTCGTAATCTTAAACCATTGGTCAGCCACCACTCGCTGTACTGCCATTCCACCTCCTACCGTAATTTTTAAAGTAGAAAAATCAATAGTAGAAAAATCCGGATGATGTGTCAATGCATTAAAAAGAGTATTGACACCATCAAAAATCGACACTTTATGCTTCTTCCATTCTTTTATCAACCCCTTAATATCTCTCGCATTGGGTATGAGTACATTATTAATACCCAAACTAAATAATGCCATTGCGTTAACAGAAAAAGCAAAAATATGGTATAGAGGAAGCGGACATAATGCCGTTTCACTTCCTCTTTTCAGCATACCTTGCATCCATGCTTCTATCTGAAGCATATTGGCGATTAGATTGCGATTGGTTAATTCTGCTCCTTTTGAAACACCGGTTGTTCCTCCTGTATATTGGAGCAATACCGTATCATTGGGCTTGGATTCAAAGGGAGTGATTTCAAATTTTTTACCTACCTTCAAAGCCTCCTTTACCGTTACTACATTAGGGAGAGTATAAGAAGGAACTAATTTTTTCACTCTCTTTACTACAAAATTTACCAAACTCCCTTTTACCGTGGACAACATACCTCCCATCGATGCTGTCAGAATGACCTTTATCTCCGTCTTGTCCAATATCTCTTCCAGCTTCGATGCAAACATGTTCGCGATGACTACTGCTTTTGCGCCAGAATCTTTAAACTGATGAAGCATCTCCCGAGGAGTGTAAAGCGGATTGGTATTCACTATTATCAAACCCGCCCTTAACGCTCCGTACATCACAATCGGGTATTGCAATATGTTAGGCATCATCAGTGCGATGCGATCTCCGGGTTGCAATCCTCTCGAATGCAAATACGCCGCAAAGTTAGATGACAATACATCAATTTGCTTAAATGTCAGTGTTTTCCCCATATATGTGTAGGCTACCTTATCTTGATACCGGTCAAAAACCTCATCGTAAAATGCCACAATACTCTCGTATTTATCCGGATCAATGTTCGCGGGTATTCCGGCAGGGTAGTTGTTATTCCATGGTCTATTTTCGTATATCGACATAAGCTTAATTTATTTTATGAAATGGTAAAGGTCTCGTTTGAGGGATAAATATACAAAAAAAGCATTAATTATAGACAAGTCAACCATTTCATACCCTCAAAAATAGATTATTATCTCAACAATTTCTCGAATTCTATAAAAAATCAATCCCAAAAATATAACTACCTTTGAGTCCGAATTTAAATTAAGAAATATGGATTTTACGCTTACCGAAGATCAACTCGCCGTGCGAGAAGCAGCGAGAGATTTTGCTCAAAATGTGTTGTTGCCCGGCGTCATAGAACGGGATAGAGACATGAAATATCCCACTGAAGAAGTTCGTCAGATGGGAGAACTCGGATTTCTCGGTATGTTTATTGACGAAAAATACGGTGGAGCAGGAATGGATACTATGAGTTATGCCCTCGCTATGGAAGAAATATCCAAAGTAGATGCTAGTTGTTCTGTGATTATGTCTGTCAACAACTCCCTCGTGTGTTGGGGTATCGAAGAATTTGGAAGCGAAGAACAAAAACAAAAATACCTCCCGAGACTTACATCCGGAGAATGGATCGGTTCCTTCTGCCTCTCTGAGCCGGAAGCCGGCAGTGATGCCACCGCACAAAAAACAACAGCAGAGGACAAAGGAGATCACTACCTAATCAATGGAGTGAAAAACTGGATTACCAATGGTGGAACTTCAAAACTTCACATCGTTTTTGCTCAAACTCATCCAGAGTTGGGTCATAAGGGAATCAATGCATTTCTCGTCGAAACGGATTGGGAAGGTGTTGAAATCGGGCCGAAAGAAGATAAAATGGGTATTCGTGCCTCCGATACCCATAGCATTATGTACACCAATGTCAAAGTACCCAAAGAAAATCGAATCGGAGAGGATGGATTTGGCTTTAAGTTTGCAATGAAAGTACTTGCAGCAGGCCGCTTGGGCATCGCCTCTCAAGCCTTAGGTATCGCAGCCGGAGCTTATGAACGCGCCGTAGAATATGCCAAGGTTCGTACCTCCTTTGGTAAACCCATCGGGCAACACCAAGCCATCGCATTCAAATTGGCCGCCATGGCTACTGAAATTGAAGCGGCTCGTTTGTTGGTGTATCGCACTGCCTGGATGAAGGATAATCACATGGACATCACCGTCGCTAGCAGTATGGCTAAACTCATGGCTGCTGATGTCGCAATGAAGCATACTACCGAAGCAGTCCAAATACATGGTGGCTATGGTTATGTCAAAGAATATCACGTAGAAAGACTGATGAGAGATGCCAAAATAACTCAAATCTATGAAGGAACTTCTGAAATTCAACATATCGTCATTTCTAGAGCTATCCTCAAAGGTCAACTCTATCAGCCTATGTTCAAATAATACGTTCAGCTTGTATTAGATTTGGAACAAAAGTTGGAAACAACTACAGTAGACCTGTCCTTCTACTTGTACACCAATACCCTCCCTTGTAAATACCCCCCTCACCTCTGAGCTATTTACCTATAGCACGGGCAACCTTTTTATGTGTTTCTCGTTTTATTTCTAAACTTACGTGACCTT
>Ga0256841_1002605_pt1 | contig 14218 bp, 11 predicted proteins | sample 356308metaG_FD_185971 | JGI IMG/M metagenome (GOLD analysis project Ga0256841, IMG submission 185971) | Hydrothermal vent microbial communities from Mid Atlantic Ridge, Atlantic Ocean - 356-308 | ecosystem: Environmental > Aquatic > Marine > Hydrothermal vents | place: Atlantic Ocean: Mid...
TTCTATCTCTGTTCCCAGGGATTTGCCCATGAAACCGCTGAAGAGCTCTCGGCACTCAGCGCCGATCTGGCCACCCTGCACGAACGCCATGCCGGTCTGCTGAAAAACAACCTGGGGCTTCGTTCCAACGCTTGGGCCGTCGTCGATGCTGCCGGCAACAGCGAAGTGGGGTTCTGGCCCATGTATATAGGAAAACAGCGTTTCGTGCTGGTGGTGGGAGGTATGCCACGCCTCAATCAACCAACCTTCACCCACCTGATATGGGCTCTCAGCATCCGTTATGCTGGCAGCTGTTAACCCAGCGACAATATAATCGTATTCAGCCGTGGCGCGCTGGCCCGCAGGCTGCCTACCCATCTGGCGGTAGAGCAAGCAGTAAAGGGCTCGCTTCGCTGCGAACCGGCACGCTACCGCCAAATACGGTATATTGTTTCCGGGTAATATAATGTTAAAGATAAGCAAATAAGCGCCGATTAAGATGCTTAATTTCCATTTTTGATAGAAAATACCCCCCAGAGACAGGAGAAGGCGCCAGCAGCCACCCGGAAGCGGCGGAAGATACCCCCGCTTCTGTGATTGTACAGGTGGAGTGGACGGCAGCAGGTTTGTTATTTTTTCATATATCCAATTTCATTCCACCAGGAGTAGAAACCCATGCGTGAAGAGATGCTCAGTTCGATACTAAAGGAACTCAATGGTACCTCGGCCGATATCGAGGCCTCGGCCGTGATATCCACCGATGGCTTGATGATGTCCAGCGTTCTGCCGGCAGAGCTGGATGAGGACCGGATGGGCGCCATGAGTGCCGCCATGCTCTCCCTTGGAGACCGCACCTCCCAGGAGCTGGCCCGCGGAACCCTGGAGCAGACCCTAATCAAGGGGGACAAGGGGTACATCCTGATGACCTATGCCGGGCCGGATGCCGTAATCACCGTGCTGGCAAAACCACAGGCCAAGCTGGGATTGATCTTCCTGGACGTGAAACGCGCCGCAGAGAGCATCAGCAAACTGATCTGAACAGCCGCAAAAGAGCATCGGTTCGACCCTGCTGGCACCACCGCTTTCCGGTGGCGGTCACGCCATCTGCTGCATCTTCCGCCCGCTGGCGGGTGCAGCAGACGGCATCTCCCCGGCTGGCGAACACCGCACAGCACTCCTTAGTGCGGATGCTGCGAAACCATCGGCCCCTGGCCCGCTGCCGCGGCAGCAGCTACATATCCATCCAGTATTCGTAGGGCATGTCCTTGGCAAGCTCCAGCCCGCCCCGGGCCCCGGCATACAACGGATCGTCCACGACGGTTACGTTGCAGGGGCCCATCTCGGAGAGAGCCTCCATCAGGTAGGAATCGATACCGGCTATCTGACTGCACCCTCCCGCCAGTATGATGTTGTTACGCACCTGATCCTGATACTCCGGATCGAAGCGCGCTATCATGTCCATGGCGGTCTCGGCAATGGCGGGGAGAATACTCTCACAGGCTCGCCGCATCTCGTTGGTGATATCGTGAACCACGAGACGCCCCTCGACCCGAACCTCCACCTCGACCTGGGTGAGAGAATCGCCCACGAAACCATACTCCTCCTTGAAGGCGCGGATGATGTTCATGTTGAAATCGGCATCGGGATAACGCTCGGTCAGCAGGCCAAGCAGCTGTTCATCGATATAGTCGCCTGCGGTGGTCAGGCTGCGCTGGTCGTCCACGCTCGGCATGGTACCGTGCATGATACAGAAATCGGTGGTCCCCGCACCCATGTCGATAATCATGGCATTGTCCAGTGCCCCCATGCCGTAGGCAACGGCAAAAGGTTCGGAAACGACTATCAACTTTTCGGCATAGTCGGATATGGCCTCCCGAATAGCCTGCTTGTTGACCTTGAGCGCTTCGGCAGGAACCCCCACGGCGGCAAAGATCTTCTGCCGCGGTCGAGGTCCGACCAGATCGATCAGATGGCCAATCAGCTCGGCAACCGACTCCTCGTCCTTCTCGGTTCCCGACTTGATGACCCCTTGGGCGAGTGGCCTGACCACATCCAGCGAGAGGCGATGCTCATTCACTTCGTCACCGAACAGCACCCGGTCCCCAAGCATCTTGCGTGCGACGAAATCCTTTGGCCAGCCAACCAGGCTCTGTACCCAGTCACGTTTTCCGTTGCTGGCCGCAATGGCCGAGCGGGATGTGCCCAGATCGATTCCGATCCGCAGCGCCTTGTCCTGCTGGCTCACCTTAACTTTTGCCATAGGTTGTACTCCATTGCCGGGGCGGCCGCCCCTGTTGCCGACCTGACTGCTTCAGGTAGGAGAGAATGCCCCTCTCCAGGGCTCCTGCTATTTTATCGCGATAGGCAGGTTTTGCCAGACGGGCCTCCTCCTCAGTATTGCTGATACAGGTCACCTCGGCAAGCACACTAGTGGTCTCCGCCCCCAAAAGTACCACAAAGGGGGCAGTCTTGATCCCCACATTGACGATATTGCGGTTACTGCGATGCAACGTCCGGTAGACGTTTCTCTGAATGTGTGCCGCCAACCGCCGGGACTCCTGCTGTTTCAGCGTGTCGCTCAGCCCGGCGATCAACTCACCGAACTCTGCCACCATGTAGTCCGAACGGCGGTTCTCTTGCTCCGCCGCCTTCAGACTGTGCTCATCCGCGGGCGGACCGAAATAGTAGGTCTCCACGATGGTCATCGGATCGTTCGGAATGGTGTTCAGATGAATCGAGATCAGGAGATCGGAACTGTTCTCCCTGGCAAACTCAACCCGGTGCTTGAGCGACAGCGTGACATCCGAGTCCCGCGTCATGAATACCCGCAACCCCTCCCTGCGAACCAGTCTCTCATAGAGCAGACGGGCAATCTCCAGGGTGATATCCTTCTCCAACATCCCGCTTGGGCCAATGGCGCCCGGATCTTCCCCTCCATGCCCCGGATCGATGACGATAGTACGCACCTCCAGTCCAAACAGATCTGCCAGTGCTACCGCCGGCCGATCGAGCAACACACGATAGTCGCTGGCGCTGGAGATGCCGCCATCCGGCACCGTCCACTCATCGGGCCCGTCGCTACCGTCCAGTGGGGCAACAGCACCCCTGCCCGAGAGAAAAGCCCGTCTGTGAGGAGCCATCGGAGTGGAAACCGGCATCTCTTGCGAAGAGGTCACGCCGGCATTGGCATCATCGATCAGAGGTGGCAGGCCGCTGTTCCAACCCGCAGCTGCAATTTCGACGGCCGCGCTCTTCCCCGGCGGGAGGGAATCGGCACCACCTGGAAAAACCGAATGGGCACCACTCCCCATGAGCGGCAGGATCACTACCAATCCTGCAACGCGCACCCAACGCCCCATTCTCTGGCGCCGCTGGCCTCGCTGCTGCAGGGAGAGGAGTTTCTCCGCGCTCAGATTGCTGCGGTAGACATCATGCAGGATGGTTCTCTTGAACGCCTGCTGCCCGGTTTGCCCGTTGTTTCCCATAGCCGTCCAGTCTGTGTTGGCAAAGCAGATTTTACTTTTTTTTACATTACGTCACCATAGTGACACTCCGCGATATCGGGTTCTTTCTCCGCCTGCCCGCTGGAATATTGAGTCCAAAGGGATATCCGGATATATTCATCGGGCGGCTCTTCATCGAGTCGAATGGGTAACACCAGACCACCGCGCAGCGGCACTGCCCTTGACAAGGATGGCCCGGTTTCACCCACTCGACTTGATTGAGAGTCCACCAGACCGGATGCTTCTCACCGAATCTCTGCATGAAACCATCGCCACCGACCACCGAGCAGGAGTTGCTGGAACGTGCCACCGCCCTGGCCGGAATGACCATGGCGCAGGTCGCCACGTTGGCCGGCTGGCCCTGCCCTGCCGATCTGCATCACAACAAGGGGTGGAGCGGGCAGTTGCTCGAGTACGTACTCGGCGCCAGCGCAGGTTCACTGGCCGAACCGGATTTCCAGGCTATCGGAGTGGAGCTGAAGAGCCTGCCGGTGGATTCCCGCGGCCTGCCAAAAGAGTCCACCTACGTCTGCAGCGTACCGCTGGAGAACTCGCCGGGAGGTTGGGATGACTCCTGGGTAAACCGAAAGCTGCGCCGGGTTTTGTGGTTCCCCGTCGAAGCCGCATCTACCATCCCCCTGCCGCAGCGGCGCCTCGGCACACCGCTGCTGTGGAGTCCGGACAGACAGCAGGAAGCGGCACTGCGCCAGGACTGGGAGGAGTTGATGGATATGGTCTCTCTGGGAGAGCTGGAGAAGATCACCGCCCGCCACGGTAGCATCCTCCAGATTCGGCCCAAGGGGGCCAATGCCAAGGCGCTCACCTGGGGGATCGACTCCTGCGGCAACCGGATATTGACCACTCCTCGAGGGTTCTACCTGCGCAGCCGCTTTACCGCAGAGATACTGCGGCAGCACTTCGTCACACCAGGCTGAGGCGCTCCGCCGAGGAGGCTCCCCCCGCTCCCAAAGCCTCTGATCGACCGAATCACCAACCAATGGCAGCGCGGCCGGGGAGCTTTCGAATCGCCATGTTCAGGTGGTACGGCAGCATGACCAGACCGGTGGCGGCGATGGCCTTGAACCCCGCATATGCCACCCTTTTCTTCAGACTGCTCCGGTTACGGGTTCGCTTGTACCAGATATCGATGCCATCCCTGATTCCCGGCGGCAAAAGCCGCTCGGCATCGCCCGGCAGCAACGCCATAATCTCCCGCTCACTGCCGCCCCGGATCCCGGCCCGGAGCAGATCTTCCCAGCTCTGCTCCTCTCTCACCTGGTCACTGAAACGCTTCGCGATCCACTCCACCGCCGGTTTTGGCAGGAAATTCAGGCCAGGAATCCCCCCGGTGGTGTGGATCTCGACGGGAAACCAGCGATTGGGGGTCTGGTTGATGAACAGAACCGCGCCCGGTTTCATTGCCGACCACAGCAGCTCGAGCAGCGGCCGACGCTCGCTCGGCAACAGATGTTCGAACACCGCCGACAACATCACCACATCGAACTCGCCCAGATCATCCGGCAGGCGGTTTGCTGCCGGCGAGAGTTTGAAAGAGATATTGTCGAATCCGTAGTACCGCGCACGCGCACGCGCCACCTCCAGATGCCGCGCCACCAGTTCCACCCCTACGATCTCCCCGATCTCGGGGAACATGCGAGACAGTATCATCGCGGAGGCACCCGACCCGCAGCCGAAATCCAGCAGGCGCTTGCCGGCGAAGGTCTCATCCGGCATGTGGAGGAATATGTTGTTGCGCAACTCCTTTTCGACATAGTCGGGATCCTCATCCCGCCGGATGTCATCGATTAGGTAGGGACCGAAGATATCGAGCTCCTTCTCGATCAACGAGTGGGGATAGCTCGTCACCCAACGTGAAAAGGGAATGAAGACGTCCCGAAGCGGCTCCACCAGGATCGACGTCCTGCCATCCTGCGTACCGGTCAGTGTGACGCGGACATCGTTGGACTGCAAAGTTCTCATAACAGACTCCTTTCCGTTGAATACATCAGGGTTCCAGTAACCCGTATGCTCGCTCTCATCCTGATAGCGGGAATACTTACCCTGCAGAGCGTCCTGACTCAGGACGGAAACCGGCGCTACCTACGAGGCAATTGTAGTGAATGGCCATACCGCACAACTACCGGATTGCTCCCGAGCAAAGCGGAAAAAGCCGATGTTTCTGCCAAACAGAATGTCCACTAGTCTGCAGCAACTGGGGACACCGGAGCGACCTTCACAAGGGAACGCCCCCTGCCTGAAGCCCTGAATGCGGCATGGCATATATTGTTGCCAGGTCAATAGTATATTTTATGATACAACCCCCTGGCACACAATATGGCCTGAAGGGGGAATCCACGCGCCTGCCGGCACTGCGCTACCGCTTCTCAGACCCCGGAAACACCGCTTGGTCTCAGCTCAGACAGAGGGGTTCCCAGGGTGGGTCGGGGTTCTGCCCAGCAGCTGACCAAATGCCCTGCCCTGCTCCGCTGTATCTCTCCTCGCCCCCTGTTCACTGCGCTGGAGTATCGCGCCGATGGTCTCGATACGGGCCTCAATATCCTCTTCGAGCTCTTGGGCGAACCGTGGATTTGCTTTCAACACCTTTTCCACTGCGTTCCGGGCCAGCTCGACCACCTGGACATCGCTGGCGGCATAGACACTGACCAGATTCCTGCTGCGCCTCAGGGCAGCCACGATGCCGATCAGGTCACCAGGCTCCGCACTCCCCATCCCCTGTTCACGGCCTTCGCGATCCGTGACATACCGCTGTGCAGTTCCAGTGAGTATGACAGAGAAGTCGTTGCACTCCACCCCAGCAGCCAGAATCTGCTCGCCGGCGCCGAACCGCTGAATACGCGCCCCACGGGTGATCTCCTCCATTGCGTGGCGGGAGAGACTGAACACTTCCAGCTCCAGCAGACGTTCCACCAACTCCTCCGGCTTGACCAGATCATCACTGCCCAGATTCATCTCCGAACCGGCAAAGTGGTAGAGCTGGTAGTCCTCATAGGGGAACACGATGTTGTAGCGTTTGGCCGCATACCAAGCGCGGGTCAGAAAGGCATCGCGGATCTCGTCCACCTTGCCGTAGTCGTCGAAACAGAGCAGCGCCTCATAGGCCCCCGCATCATCCGCCAGCTCGCGCAGAATCACCCTGGGGGCGGGCTCCTCGAGTACTCCGGGCGTGGCTTGCGCCGCCTCCAGCAGCGCCTTGCGCACCAGATTGGGGGGGTGCTCCTCCCAGAACCGGATGATGACGCGCTCCATATGCACCGGCGAGGGGTGGCTGTAGTTACGGAAAGTGTCGCGCGCCAGCACCGAGTTCGGGATCACCAGCAGATCGTTCTCCAGAGTCCTGAGGGTGACCGAGTACCAGTTGACCGTCACCACCTGTCCGGTCACCTCGCCGGTCCTGAGCCAGTCCCCCACCTTGAACTGGCGCGCCGAGATCAGGGTGATGCCGGCGAACAGCCCGCCCAGGGTATCCTGCAGCGCCAGTCCCAATACGATGGAACCGACCCCCAGCGCCGCCAGCATCTTGCCCAGGTCTATCCCCCATACCGACGACATCACAAAGGCGACGCCGAGCAGAATGAAGAACAGCCGGGCGATGTTCAGCACCAGGGAGGGGATGCGGCTCTGCCACCCCTCTCCCGCGCTGTGGGAGGACCAGAACAGGTTGAAGGCGGACAGTGCCAGATAGATGAGGCTGATCCAGAAGACAGAGGCGGCGATGCGCACCCAGACGTTGCCGTCGGGTAGCTCCAGGACGTTGGTCAGCAGCAGCCACACCACCAGGCTGGGAAGCACAAAATACAGGGTACTCCCCAGCGAGCTGCGCGATCTGTCCCCGCCACTCTCGATGCGGGAGAGCATCTCCCCGAACAGGATGGTCAGCAGCGGAAAGCCGATCAGTAGCCCCACCCCCCAGGCGAGCCAGCTCTCCTGCGGCATCCAGTCAGGCATCGGCCGGCTCCTTGCCCACTGGGACCAAGCACCAGACCTGCATGCTCTCCCCCCCCTTGATATGCACCTGTCCGGCCTCGCGGAACCCCTCCCGGTCATGCAGTTGGGAGTACATCTGGCCGGAGATACAGATGGAACCCGGCGCCGCGACGGAGCAGATTTCACTGGCCAGATCCACTGTGCTGCCCCAGATGTCATAGGTGAAACGATGCCGCCCAATCACCCCGGCAAGTACGGTTCCGGAGTGGATGCCAACCCGCAACTCGAGTTCCAACCCACACTCCTGACCGATGCGCCGCACGCTGCTCATCATCTCGCGGGCGAACTCCAGCGCCCGCTTGTCGTGATCCAGCCTCGGGGTGAGCAGGCCGCAAGCAGCAATGTAGTCATCTCCGACGGTCTTGATCTTGTCCACACCGTGGGCCTCGGCAGCGTCATCCAGCTCGGCAATCAGGTGGTTGAGGCGCGCGATGGAATCTGCAGGGTCCTCGTCCTCCCCAGGGCTGCTGAGACCGGTCAGCATAGTGACAATCACCGACACATTGGGAATGCGATCGACGATCTGCTGCTCTCCCGCCTTCATGCGCTGCGCCACCGATTCCGGCAGGATGCTATGCAGCAGCAGGGCGTTCTCCTGCTCCTTGTCCTCGATGATCTGCTTCTGCTGGCGGATCCCCTCCACCATGGTGTTGAATGAATCCGCCAGCTCACCGAACTCGTCAAGGCTGTCCACCTTCACCCGAACCTCGGACTCCCCGCTCCCAACCCGGCGCATCCCGGCCACCAGCGCGTGGATCGGACGGGTGACATAGCTTGCCAGCAGCAGCGCCAGCAGGGTGATCACCACCCCGAGGATGGTGGCCGATACCATCACGTGACGCCGGAACCGGTCGATGGGGCGATTCACCTCGGCGATATCCATCTCCGAAAGGATCACCCAGTCCATACCGCGCACCCGAAGGGGAGCATAGGCACTCATCACCGGTACACCGCGGTAGTCGATCACCTCCTTGGTACCGGTTTTGCCACTCAGGGCCAGATCCACCGTTTCGCCGTGCACCGGCTGGAACAGGATGGTGGTATCGTTCTTCTCGATGCGCCGGATCTCGTCGGCGGGCATCCCGATTCCACGCAGCATCTGCAGATAGCGTTCACGATCCTGGATCAGAAAGCGTGAGTCGGAGCGCATCAGGTGATTGCGCCCCACCAGATAGACCTCGCCAGTCTCACCCATACCGCTGCGCTCCCACTCGCGGTTGCTGGTCATGACGTTGTTCAGCTCATCGCTGGGGACCTGCAGAGCCAGGATCCCGGCGATCTCCTTCCCGTCGAATACCGTCACTGCCACAAAGGCCGCCGGTGCTCCATAGGAAGGGACATAGATATCGTAATCCTGAAACCGGACCCGGCCCCGCTCCCTGGTGCGCATAACCTCCTTCACCAGCCGGGCGAAGTTGCTGGAAGCGTAAGGGCCGTGCAGCAGACTGGTGGCGAAATCGGTCTCCTTGAACACCGAGTAGATGACGTTGCCGCTCTCGGGATCGATCAGAAACAGATCGTAATAACCGAACTTCTTTATCAGACTGCGCAGACTCTCGTGATAGCGCTCATGCACCTGGGCATAGTAACCGCTGTCCCCCGTAGCCCGAATCAGCTCATCCTTGCTCCCCACCTGATTGGGATTGGCGGCGATGTAGTGGTACTGAAGCCATACTGCAGCGGCACCGTCTGGAAGGTAGTGTTTCACCTCCGGCTCACCACCCATGCGGTCCTTCAGACGTGGAATGAACTCCTTGCGATAATAGTCGGCAAGCTGCCGCCGTTGCGCATCCGATACGGATTCACGTTCGGCCAGATTGTAGGCAGTACGAAACTCGTTCAGTGCCTCGATGATGGTGCGGTTCTCCGCGAAGGCCAGCACTTGATCATGGATATCGGAGAAGTAGGCCTGTACCTGCTGGGTCTTGGCCGCCCGCAATGTCGTAAGCTCATTGTAGATTGCCTCATTGAGGGCATCTCTGGCGGATCGGAACCCCTGATAGCCAACCACTGCAATACTGGCAAAGCTGGCAAGCAACAGCAGGATCACCAGCTTGGACCGAATACTCAAACGCCCGCTGAAACTCATCCGATACTCCCTTCGCAACCATAAAGCCCCTGCTCCCGATGCCATTATACAGAAACAGCGTCACGGCTGAAGGAAACTAACTGCACGTTTTTTCGCCATTTTCTGTCCCTCCAGCCGAAAATCTGATATTTTGTACTACAGTTGTATAGAACCCTGAGATAACTTTCACAACAAGGGCGCGTCTATGCAGGACAACCGCATTCGATTACATTTTTCTATAGCGATATTTTTACTGTTCATCATCCCTCTATGCAGTGTGAGCGCAGCACCCGATGGCGCCAGGCTGTTCGCCATGAACTGTGCAGCGTGTCATGGCGACCGCGGAAACGGCGGGATCGGCATCCCTCTCTCCCTGCCAGATTTTCTCGGCAGCGTCACCGATGAATTTCTCTTCCAGACCATCCGGCACGGACGGCCGGGGCGTATCATGCCATCCTTCCGGCATCTCTCCAATGAACAGATCGATGCCATCGTCAGCTACATCCGCAACCTGACACCGGTAAAGGTGAATCTGTTACCGGAGGGGGCAACGGGAGACCCTGAAAAAGGGCGGGATGTCTTCGCCAGAAAATGTGCCCGTTGCCACGGTCCGTTGGGGAAAGGTGGAGCAGGCACGGGAGTAAACTTCACCCGTCTGCACAACCTGCCCATCGTTGCGCCGGGACTGAACAATCCCGGATTTCTCGCCGCCGCTTCGGATCGGATAATCAGGACCACCCTCCTTCGGGGGCGCAGTAAGACACCCATGCTGCCCGCCGCAAAAATGGGGCTCACTATCCAGGATGTGGATGATGTGGTCAGCTACATACGAAGTTTCGAGAAGGGGTTTCAGCAATCGAAGAATTCCGCTACCCGCTCCATCGAACCAACCCTTCTGACGAGCTCGAAGCTCCCCTTCGATGCAACAGTCGAAAAGATAAAACGGGCCATATCCGCCCAGCGATTGCGCATCATCCGGAGCCACTCGCTGGATGACGGACTGGTCCCCCAAGGGAGCGAAAACAAGAAACGGCAGGTGATCTTCTTTGGCAATCTTCACCAGATAAACACTCTGCTCGCAATCGATCCGAGAATGGGACTCTTTCTTCCCAATCGTATCACCATAATGGAACAGAGTGACGGCAAAGTGCTGGTTGCGGCAGTCAATCCGCTGCGCTTCGGCCAGCTTTTCAACAACGCCAATCTAGAGTACACCGCCAGAGAGTTGCACAATACCTATTCCACCATTCTCGGGGAGATCACGGAATGAAAACAGGACCTCTTCCACGCCACCTGCTCTCTTTCCTGCTGCTGATGCTGATTTCCCTGCCGCTGCATGCAGATCACCTCATCATGGTCCGCGCCCACAAGCCCCTTGCTGCCACACTGGGCCAGCTGAGGCAGGCGATTCAGAAACAGGGGTATACCGTCTCCCGCGTGGATATGGTCAACATCGGCCTGCTCGGTATGGGCTATACGAGCAACAAATACCGGGCAGTGTTTTTCGGCAAAGCCGGAGAGCTCGACGAGCTTGCCCAAAAATATCCGCGACTCGTCCCCTACCTGCCACTGCGCATCGCCGTCTTCGCCGAAGGCGACAGCACCCTGCTGGTCACCATCAACCCTTCCACCTACGGCAGCTTTCTTCCAGCAGAAAAACCCGCAGAGCTCCTGAACCGTTGGCAGAAGGATATCGAAGAGATTCTTTCCCACGTATCCCGATAGCCAGTGGCTGTTCCGCCTCCCCCGGAAGCTGGCTGGGAAGAACTGGATCGACTCTGAAAAAATCGGGGCTGGGAAACCGAAACCGCGCGACCACGTTCCATGCCTGACGGCGCAACCAGTCTATAGTCCCTTTCATCCCGAGCTACGGATCTTTGTCTCCCCCGTCTCCCGATCAATATCAAACACCAGTTCGCAATACTCCTCATGGGCCTCCACCGGTGTCGGGTCATCGATGCAGCAGCTGCCCGAGACAATCCCGCGAAAAAACAGACCGGCCTTGACATATAGCCGCCCTCCCTCCTCCCATCTGCGAAGAACCATCAGCTCAAAACCATCATCCAGAGCCACATTTCCCAGACGAAGTTGCTGCTGCAACGGCAGCTCATCCACTGACAACGACTCCACCTCACTCTTGAAAAATTTGACAAAATCGGGACTGTCCCACGCCCCCAGGCTCTCTTTTAGTCTCATCACCTTTTCCTTTTCACGTATTAACCCGGCAACAATATGTGTCGCATTCAGGGCTTCAGGCAGGCGTCGGAACAAGGCGCAGTGCGCAGGTAAGGGTCGCTCCCTTGTCAAGGTCGCTCCAGTGCATCCATGCACTCGCGACACTCGGACATTCCTGTCCAGCGTGCTGGAACGCGGGGCCGGTGCCTGCCTGAAGCCACTGACCCCATGATATTCAATGACAGGCCGCGTTACCCCATCTTGCTGTAGAGTGGCTACAACGGCGATGGGCCGCCTTGCTGCGAACCGGCACACCACGGCTGAATACGATACATATTGTTGCCGGTTAAAAATATAAAACGGCTTCACCCAAACTGCCGCCGGAACCGCCACACCCCGAAACCGAACACCACGCCGCCGAGCAGGGTCAGCTGCAGCATCGGCGGCCAGAGGATCTCCATGCCGGCCCCCTTGAGCAGAATGGCGTAGGCCAGTTCGGTGTAGTAGAACAGCGGGGAGAGGTGCATCGCGTGGCGCAGCAGGGCGGGCATCGCCTCGGGCGGGGTCCAGGCGCCGGAGAGCAGCAGCAGGGGCATCATGATCAGGATCACCAGCATCACCACCTGTCCCAGGTTGCGGCTCAGGGTGGCGATGAACAGGCCGAGGCCGGAGGTGGCGAAGACGAACAGGGCGGTGGCGAGAAAGAACAGGGGGATGCTCCCCGCGATGGGTACCTGGAAGATGGGCTCGATGATCAGGAACAGGCTCGCCGCCACGCCGCCCAACAGCGTCAGCCCCATGGCCAGCACCTTGGGCAGCAGGATCTGGGTGGAGCTGAGAGGGGAGACCGCCAGCTGTTCGATGGTGCCCCGCTCCTTCTCGCGCACCGCCGCGGCGGCGGGCAGCATCAGGGAGAGCATGGTGAGGATGGTGAGCAGCTCGGAGATGGACATGAACCAGGGATCGGACTGGTTGGGGTTGTAGTAGACCCGCTGGCGCTCCTCCACCACCGGCAGCGCCTGCAGCTGCGCGCTCCCCATCCCCCGCTCCGCCATCTCCTGCCCGAAGCGCGCCACGATGCGCGCCGCATAGCTGGTGGCCAGGGTGCCCAGGGTGGCGTTGCTGGCGTCCACCTGCATCTGCACCGCCACCTGCCGCCCGGCCAGCAGGTCACGCTGGAGGTTCTCCGGGATGTCGATCACCGCCAGCACCTCCCCTTCGTCCAGCAGCCGCACCGCTTCCCGGTCACTCTCCACGGCCTGCTGGAAACGGAAATAGGGGGGCTGGAAACGGTAGATCAGCTCCCGCGAGGCGGCGCTGTGGTCGCGATCCATCACCGCGATGGGGGCGTTGCGCAGGTCGATGCTGACCCCCACCCCGGCGATGTAGATGTCGGCGGTGAAGAAGTAGCCGATCACCACCAGCAGGATGGGGTCGCGGGAGAGCTGTTTCAGCTCCTTGAGGGTCATCACCGCGACGCGATCCAGCCAGAGAAACAGGCGCTTCATCGCCGCGGCCGCTTGTGGAAGGCGGCGAAACCGATGCTCCACAGCACCACCGCATAGAGCATCAGCGCCAGCACGTTGCCCCACAGTACCGACCAGCCCAGTCCCTTGAGGAAGCTGCCCCAGACGATCTGAAGGTAGTAGAGAGGAGGAAACAGATGCGCCTGGAAGCGGGCATCGTTGCTCAACGACTCCACCGGCACCAGCAGGCCGGAGTAGAGCATCGCCGGGATGAAGGTGATCACCAGGGTGAGTAGTGCGGCGGCGGCCTGGGTGCGCACCATCAGCGACACCAGCAGGCCGATGCCGGTGGTGCAGATCACGTAGATGAGGGAGGCGAGATAGAAGAACAGCGGGTCCCCCTTGAACGGGGCGCCGAACAGCCAGACGGCGAAGGCCCACAGCACGAAGATGTTCAGCGCCGAGATGAACACGTAGGGCAGCAGCTTGCCGAGGAGGAACTCGCCGCGGCTCACGGTGGAGGCGTAGATGTTGTAGATGGAACCGTTCTCCCGCTCCCGCACCACCCCCAGCGCGGTGAGGAAAGGGGGCGATACCATCAGCACCAGCATGATCAGCCCGGCGCTCATCGACCAGGTACTACGGATCGCCTGATTGTAGAGATAGCGGGTCTCCAGCCGCACCGGCTCGATGCGCCGCCGCGCCTGCGCCTCGCTCATCCCCCGGCTGCGAGCCAGGTGGGCCGCCAGCAGGGAGGCGCTGAAATCGGCATTGATGGCCGCCACATACCCCTTGGCCACCTGGGTGCGATAGGGGAAGATGCCGTCGATCAGCGTCTGCACCGCCGCGGGTCGGCCAGCCTGCAGCCGCTCCCCGAACCGCGGCGGGATGATGATGGCGAAGCGGATGCGGCTCCTGGCCAGCAGACGATCCAGCTCCCGCTCGTCGCGCGCCTCTCCCTGGTAGTCGAAGTAGCGGGAGTCGATGAAGCGGTGCAGGTAGTCGCGGCTCAGGGCGCTCCT
>Ga0256841_1002606_pt1 | contig 14208 bp, 7 predicted proteins | sample 356308metaG_FD_185971 | JGI IMG/M metagenome (GOLD analysis project Ga0256841, IMG submission 185971) | Hydrothermal vent microbial communities from Mid Atlantic Ridge, Atlantic Ocean - 356-308 | ecosystem: Environmental > Aquatic > Marine > Hydrothermal vents | place: Atlantic Ocean: Mid...
AGTCGGCACGAACGTGCTGGAAGTGATGGCCGGCGTGCGCGCCGCCGTCGCCCGTGTGAACGAGGAAGTCCTCAACGCCCGCAAGATGCGTCTGCACCTCGAACAGGTCTACGACGAAACCGTCTATATCGACCAGTCGATCGCGATGGTCCAGCAGAACATCATCTACGGCGGCGCGCTGGCGGTTATCGTGCTGCTGCTGTTTCTGCGTAACGTCCGGGCCACCCTGGTCGTCGCACTGGCGATTCCCATCTCCGTGATCGGCACCTTCATGGTGGTCGCCCTGCTCGGACGCACGCTCAACGTGATCTCGCTGGCGGGCATCGCCTTCGCCGTCGGCATGGTCGTGGACAACGCGATCGTTGTGCTCGAAAACATCTACCGCCACTACCAGCTCGGCAAGACCGTCCAGCAGGCGGCATTCGACGGTGCCCGCGAGGTCTGGGGCGCCGTGTTGGCCAGCACGCTGACCACGCTCGCCGTCTTCCTCCCCGTCGTCTTCGTGCGGGAGGAGGCCGGCCAGTTGTTTCGCGACATCAGTATCGCCACCTCCGCCGCCGTCGCGCTCTCGCTCATCGTCGCGGTGACCGTGATTCCCACGCTCTCGGCCCGACTGCTGGCGGCGCGACGTGGCGGCCAGCGGTCCACCGCCCCCGCCGACACCCGGCACGTGACGGGTCGCCTCCCCGCCCTCGTCAGCGGACTCGTCGACCGTGCGAACCGCTCGACCCTGGGACGGGCGATCGTCATCCTGGGGATGCTGGCCGCGGTCGTCCTGCTCACGCCCCGGCTCGTTCCCGCGACCACCTACTTGCCCGCGGGAAACCGCAATCTCGTCTTCGGCTTCCTGCTGACGCCCCCGGGCTACAGCCTCGACGAATTCAACCGCATGGGGCACATCATCGAGGCGACCTTGCGGCCTTACTGGGAGGTCCAGCCCGGCACACCCGAAAAGAGGAAACTCGATCAGCGCTGGGTCCAACAGGTCCACGCCATGATCGACGCCGGCGCGATCCCCGAGCTGCGCCCCGACGCCAACTCCAAGCTCTCCGCACTCGAACGCGACCGGTTGCGCCGCGAGTGGCTCACCCCCCCACCGCTGATCGACAATTTCTTCTTCGTTTCGTTCAACGGCGGCTGCTTCATGGGCTGCACCAGCCGCGACCCCCAACGCGTCAAACCCCTCAAGCGCCTGATGGAAACCGCCGGCGGGCAGATCCCCGGCGTCTATCCGATCTTCTTCCAGACCCAACTGTTCTCCTTCGGCGGGGGGAACACGGCCGAGGTGCAAATCCGCGGAGACGACCTGGAAAAAGTCACCCAGGCCGCCATTGCCATGTACCAGGAAACCAACAAGCGCTTCGGCCGGCCACAGCCCAACCCGGCCAATTTCAACCTCGGTCGGCCCGAGCTGCGCATCATCAGCGATCGCGAGCGGGCCGCCGACCTTGGGATGACCGTCGCCGATGTCGGCACGATCGTCGAGGCGTGCGTGGACGGCGCCTACGTGGACGACTTCCGCGAACAGGGTGGACGCACGATCGACCTGTCCCTCTACGTGCAGGGGCAGCACGGCAAGACAACCCGCGCAGTCGGCCAGGTGCCGATCTTCACCCCTTCCGGCCGGGTCGTTCCGCTCAAGGCACTGGTCCGCATGCTCGACACCACGTCGCCCGAACAGATCAACCACGTCGAACGCCAGCGCGCCGTGACACTCACGGTCCATCCGCCCGAGTCGGTGGCCCTGGCCAGCGTGATCGGCCAGATCCGCAACGAGATCGTGCCCGCGCTGCAACGCGCCCACAGGATCGATCCAAGCATCCTCGTCTCGCTCACCGGCAACGCCGACAAGCTCGAAAAAGCGCGGACCGCGATGGTAGGCAAGTGGGAAGGGTTCAACTGGCGCTCGCTGCGCAACTTCGCCAGCAGCCGCTTCTTTTTGTCGATCCTGATCGTCTACCTCCTGATCGTCGCGCTCTACGAAAGCTGGCTCTATCCACTGGTCATCATGTTCAGCGTGCCGCTGGCGGTCCTGGGCGGGTTTTTGGGCCTTTCGATCGCCCACTGGGGCACGCTGCTGACCACCGACCAGCCCGTACAGCAGCTCGACGTGCTGACCTTCCTCGGGTTCGTCATCCTCGTCGGCATCGTCGTCAACAACGCCATCCTGCTCGTCGATCAGGCGCTCCAGAACCTGCGTCTCCACGGGATGAGCCGCCAGGAGGCCGTCCGCGAGGCGGTGCGGGTCCGCGTGCGACCGGTGCTGATGACCAGCCTGACCACGTTCTTCGGACAACTCCCGCTGGCGCTCTTCCCCGGCGCCGGCAGCGAGCTCTACCGCGGACTGGCCGCCGTCATGCTCGGCGGGATGCTCGTCGCCACACTCGGAACCCTCGTGCTCGTGCCTACCGCCTTGGGGGTCGTGCTGGACCTTCGCGCAGCCCTGGCGCGGCTGTACGCCGGCCGCTCGGCCACCCCCACCCCCTCGAAACCCTGACGCCGGTACCGCGGCACCAACGTTCGTGTAGGCAACCGGCCCCGGTGAGTCTTGTGCCCCGTAACCGCCGCTGTTGCCCTGCCAACGCTCCCGTCGCGCAGCGCCAGCCCTACCAAAGGCCGCGGCATCGCGCACACCTTGCGCAACCGCGGCCGGTATCCGCGGTTATCGGTGTCTTACGCGCTGCCCCGTCGCACCCCGGCTCCTCCACCCCGTGACAGGAACCCACCGTTTTGCGTTTCCGGCGGCTTTTGAGGGAAACCGCTTGCGCGATGTTGACGATAAAAAACACATCGCCGCACATGCTGCGGGATCGGATGGTTCGTGTTGGTCGGCCGCACGTCGCCGAAATGGGGGGCGGTTGGCCGGACTGCTGAGGAGTAACGGGAATGACATTGCAAAACCGCTTCCTGCTTCCGGTATGTGGCGTCACGATTGTGGCCAGCGTGGGCGCCTACCTCTTGGCCAACACGCTGCTGACGCGGCTCGTGCAAGACAACGCGCAGCAGGAGATCGGCTCCAAGATCGCCGAGATCAACGCCTACCAGAAACAGATCGAGCGGGAGTGTCTCTCGCACGCGGCGTTGTTTGGGCGGATGCCGGTGGTGCAGGAGGCGTACCAACTCGCGCTATCGGGCAACATCGACGACGAGAACGACCCCAAGGTCGAACAGGCCCGTGAAATGCTCCGCAAGGAGTTCACGCCGATCGCCCAGAGCTACCTCGCGGTGACGGGCGCGAAACGTTACGGCCTGCACTTCCATCTGCCCAACGGCCGCAGTTTCCTCCGCGTTTGGCGAAGCAAACAGCACGCCAGCGACGACATCTCCGGCTTCCGCAAGACCGTGCTCGACATCAACAAGGGCAAGCATCAGCCGATCATGGGCGTGGAAGTGGGCCGCGGCGGATTCGCAATCCGCGGTCTTGCGCCGGTCGTCGGGCCCGACGGACAACACCTCGGCTCGGTCGAAATGCTTTCGGCATATACGCCATTGGTACTCACCGCGAAGACTTCCGACACGCAGAACCTGGGCGTCTACATGAACGCCGACCTGCTCAAGGTCGCTCGGAAACTGACAGACCAGAAGAAATATCCGCGTATCGGCGGGAAGTATGTCCAGGTGGCCAGCACGAACAGCGACATGGTCCGTGACCTGATCTCGTTGGGCATGCTCGACGCGGGAGAGCACGGATCGCACACCGAGCAGACCGGGAACTATGCCATCACCACGTTTCCGGTCCGCGATTACGCGGGCAAGCCGATCGGCGTGATCGCGTATGTGCTCGATAACAGCGAGGCGTTGGCAGCGCTGACGACCGCCCGCTGGTCGATCGGGCTGGGGGCCCTGGGCCTGCTCGTACTGCTGACGATCACAACCAGCCTCGTGGGATACGGCGTGGGGCGCAAGCTGGATAAGATCACCACGGGACTCTACGACGGCGCCAACCAGGTCCAGAGCGCCGCCGAGCAGGTCGCCGGTGCCGCGCAGAATCTCGCCGAACACGCCAGCCAGCAAGCCTCGTCGCTCGAACAAACCAGCAGCGCGCTCCAGGAGTTGGACTCCAACGCGGGGACGAACGCGCAGAAGGCCGAGCTGGCCCTGTCGCTGAGCTCGGAAACGCGCGCCGCCGCCGGCAGCGGCGACCAGACGATGCAGTCCCTGAACCAGGCCATGGCGGGTATGAACGACGCCTCCAAACAGATCAGCCGGATTATCAAGGTCATCGAGGAGATCGCGTTCCAGACCAACCTGCTGGCGCTCAACGCGGCCGTCGAGGCCGCCCGCGCCGGCGAACATGGCAAGGGTTTCGCGGTGGTAGCCGACGAAGTCCGCAACCTGGCCCAGCGCTCCGCCGAGGCCGCCAAGGAAACCACGACCCTGATCGAGGAAACGGTCAAACGTTCGACCGAGAGCACCCGCGTCGCGGGCCAGGCCGCCGACACCTTCCACGAAATCATCGACAAGGTTCAGAAAGTCGCCGAGCTGATGAAGAACATTTCCGAAGCCAGCCAGACGCAGGCCCAGGGTGTCAACCAGATCACCAGCGCCATTTCCCACATGGACCAGATCACGCAGCAGAACGCGGCGGCGGCCGAGCAGTCCGCCAGCGCTTCGGAAGAACTCAGCGGCATGGCGATTGCGCTCAAGGACCAACTCGTCGGCGAGCTCATAGCGTTGGCCAAGGGCTCACGAAGGAAACACGATCGCCGCGTCGCCGTCGCCCCGACGCAGATCGAAACCCCAACCCACGGCACGATCCAGGGGCAGACACACGACGTTTCCGCCGGCGGCGTCGGCGTACTCGCCGACCAACCCATCAACGTCGGCACCAAGGCCAGCGTCATGGTACCGGACGAGCACGGCAACAGCCGCAAGGTCACCGGCACCGTCGCCCACTGCACGCCCAAAGGTGGCAAGTACGCCGTCGGCATCAAGTTTGCCGGGAAAGCCAAGCCCTCCAAGATGCCCAAGTCCGGCGGTCTCCAGAAAGCCGGCTCGCCGAAGAAAACACCGGCCACTGTGACGAGCGCAGCTTCGGCAGCTTCGAAGTCCTCCCCGAGCAAGGCCGCTCCCAAGACCGCCGACAAGCCGGCACCGCTGGCACCATCCGATCCGGGAGGTGATTCACCCGGGTACGAGTGGAGCGCCGCCGAGGAAGCCGCCCTCGACGAAGCCACGCAAGATCTGGCGGATTTCTGATTCGCCGCCGCTGCCGGTCTGCCACGCACGTTCACCGCGGGCCGACGACCTGCCGGGCTCCCCAAGCCGCGGGTTGTCGGCCCGCCTGGCGTTTACCGAGGCCTTGCCAGCAGCGTCCGGTTGCGTCACAGTGAGGCGTGATGTCAGTCCTCCGCGAACAATTCGAGCGCCTGCTCGCCAGCCCCCGCCAGGAGCTGGGGCGTTGGGCCCGCTTGTTGCGCTTTCAGATCGAGCTGTGGCGCTATTGCGCCCGCCGACTCCACGCCAACAACGTCACCGCGATGAGCGCCGCCCTCTCGTTCCGCACGGTCTTCGCGATGATTCCCGTGCTCGTGCTCGTCGTGCTCATGCTCAAGTCCGTCGGCGCCTTGGAAGACAGCAAGCGCAGCCTGCGCCGTTTCCTCGAAGCCTCCGGCTTTCGGCAGATCGCCGTCACCCAGCCGGTCGCCCGCCCCGAAGACGGACCTGCACCGGCCAGCACGCCGGCGGTCGGCGTCAACCTCGCCGACCAGGTCGAAAAGCTCGTCACCAACGTCGAACACAAGCTCACGTTCCAGCGTATCGGCCCTGTCGGGGGGGTGCTGCTGATCTGGACCGCCCTCACACTGCTCACGACCATCGAGCGCGCCCTCAACCGCATCTTCGAGGCCCCGCGCAGCCGCGCGCTCGGGCGCCGGGTGCTGCTCTACTGGTCGGCCATGACACTCGGACCAATCGTGCTCGTGGCGGCATCGTATCTCGGACGCAACGTGATCGAGACCTTCCAGGATACCGCGGGGTTATCGTGGCTGCTCATCCTGCTCGGCCAGGCCGGCCCCGCGCTCGTCGGAATCATCGTCCTCGCCGCGGTGTACAAGTACCTGCCCAACACGCAAGTACCGATGCGGTCGGCCATCGGCGGAGCGGTCGTTGCCGTGCCGGTCTGGTTGACGGCCAAATGGGGATTCTCGCTGTACGTGCGGCATTTCGTCGTAACGGGCAATCTCTATGGGCTGTTGGGCGTGCTGCCGCTGTTTCTCTTGTGGCTCAACTTGTCGTGGCTGATTTTCCTGTTCGGCGCGGAACTGGCCCATACCGCAACCAATCTGGGCCGCATGCGACTGGCCGAACGGGCCGAGCGTCTGCTGCTCGGTCCCTCAGACATGCTCGCCGTGCTCGTAGCGGTGGCGCGGTCGTTTACGCACGGACGGGGCGCCGTGCCATTCCAGGAGATCTCGGGGCGGCTCAACCTGCCCGGCGAAGCCGTGGCCCGGTTGCTCGATCACCTCGTCGCAGCGGGGCTGATCGTTCCCGCCGGCGAAGAAGAACACATCGCCTACACCCTCGGACGGCCCCCCGAAGCGATCACCGTGGCGCAGGTGCTGGCGTTGGCGGACCCTCACGCGGCCGACGGTGCCGTGGCGGCTTTCGCACCCGAAATCGACGCCGCCCTGACCCCCGTTCGCGCCGGTCTGCTGAACGCGCTCGACTCGATGTCATTGGCTGACCTGCTCGCGGCCGGTGAAAACGCCGTGCCGCCACCTGCGCCGCGCTGATCCGCAACCGCCGCGCATACCCGCACACCGTCAGCCGGCAATCGGTCAGTGCCCGACGGCGGGCGAACCCGTGCGTCCGAGCGGTTCAGAAAGCGTCTTCGATCTGGTCCAGCGAAACGCCGAGCACCGCTTGCGCGATACGGTCGAGCGTGTCCTCGTCGCCCTCGAAATGGTAAGTGCGGTGTATGTGCGTGAGGTGTGCTCCCGGAGCCAGCGCCGCCGCCGGCGACGACGTTTCCAACTCGTAGAACGGGCCAAGTTGGTCGCCGTTGTCGAGCGGACCGTCGTTGTAGCTGTTGACCACGTCGCCGCCGAAGGGCTTGTCCTGTAGCTCCCACATCGAGTTCACGTAGTCGCTGACGCCTTCAGGCAGGTTGTACTGCACGATCGTGAGCACGTGCTGGTCGGCGTTGTAACTGCCGAGCACGGGTTTGGCCCGCAGAGGCGAGATGCCGATCTTGCAACGGTGTTGGCCGTCCCCCTTGAAGAACAACACGCCGTCACCGATCTTGAGCCGATCCGCCGGCACCTTGCCGAAATAGGCATCGTTGACGATCGGGCCGAGCTCCGACTCGGGACCGGGTTGGAACGGGATCACGACCGTCGTGTGCGGCGACGGCTTGAACATCCCGAGAATCCAGATCGACGGCAAACCGCCACGCTTGCTCCACGCCACGCTGCCCGTATTCGTGATCGTGTTGCGGCTTTCATACGCGACGGCGGCCACGTCGCCAGGATCGACACCCAGGTTCGCAACGATCGCGTCGTGATCGAGCAGGGCGATGGTCCGCTCGATCCGAAAGTCGAACGTTGTCCCGGCGTAGTTGGTCAGCCGGCCGGGATGAGCGAACGCGACGGCCGTATCCGAGCAGCTCGTGACCTCGTAGGCGTCGGTGTCGATCAGGGCCGGCGTCTGCCAGTGCTCGAAATCGAACGGAGCGCCTTTCTCGAAAAAGACCGCGTACTGCCCCCCCTCCGGCCCGATCCAGAACCGATCCTCACCGCCAAACGGATTGATGTGCGGGCGAACCTGCCCCGAGGCGATCAGATCGTAGTTGATCCATCCGTAACTCAGGCCGGCGTCACCATCCGCCGCGCTGGTCATCACGCGCCCCTGGTAAGCCGGCACGACGACCACCCGCGGACCGTCCGCCCGCTTGCCCAGCACGACGACCTCCTGGTGCTGGCGAAGAAACTCGACATCCTGTTGGAAATTGCGTTGCTGGTGGGCGCAGCCGACGGTCATGGCAAAACTCGCTGCAAACACGAAGATGAACCGGGTCCGGAACGTAGACATGTCATCCTCCTCGATCGGCGCCGCCGAGAGCGGCCCGGGCGTGTCCGCGCAACCGCATCGCCGCGCGTGGCCGGGCGGCCGCGCCCCGTCAAATCGGCCCCATCTTCCGCGCGTCCGTCACCGGCGTCAAGCGGGCCGGCGCGCGGTGTGAAGCTGGGACACGACGACCCCGCCGAGCATGAGCGCGCCCCCGAATACCTGCCGCCCCGTCAGCGTTTCGGCCAGGAACAGCCCGCCAAAAACTGCGGCGAACACCGCTTCGAGACTCAACAGGATCGCGGCGTGCGCTGCTGGGGCATGCTGCTGGGCGACGACCTGGAGCGTATAGCCCGCGCCCACCGCGACGACGCCACTGTAGAGAATCGCGCCGCGGGCAGCCCACACGTCCGCCGCCGTTGGCCGCTCGAAGACCAGTCCCGTCACGGTCGCCAGCGCCGCCGCGGTCAGGAACTGTATCGCCGCCAGCCGGATCGGGTCGGTACGCGGCGAGAAACGTCCCACGAGCACCACATGCACGGCCCAGACTACCGCGCACGCGAGCACAAACGCGTTGCCGATTTCCATCGCCAGCGATGCGGTCACGCTCAGCAGATACAGTCCGGCGATGGCCAGCGCGGCGCCGAGCCAGATGAGCCATCCCGCCCGCTGCCCCAGCGCCAAACCGATCAGTGGCACGAAGATGACGTACAGGCCGGTGATGAACCCCGCCTGGCCGGCGGTCGTAGAAACCAACCCGATCTGTTGGAGCGCCGCGCCGGCGAACAGTACCAGCCCCAGCACGATTCCACCGCGCCACACCGCACCGCCGGCAAACACGCCACGTCGCCACCGTGAAAACACTGTCTCGGCCGGGAAACCCTGCCCGCACACGTCGTCGGGCACGGGCGTTGCGCGCGCGGCGGAGACGTTTCGCGTTCGGCGAAGCACGATCGGCAGGAGCACCAGCGTTCCGACGGCGAAACGGGCAGCGGTGAACGTGAGCGGTCCGACGTGGTCCATCCCCAAACGCTGGGCGACAAAGCCGCTCCCCCAGACGACCGCCACGAGCAGCAACAGAACATCGGCCAGCAGTGCCGCCGCCGTCATCGGTCGGCGGGCCCGCGACGGGCGGGGGGCAGGCGCGACGGCGGGTTAATCCTTCCAGTCTTCGTCATCTTGCTCGGGCTGGCTTTCGTCCTCGTCTGCGGGCTCGACGATCTTCCACAAGGCGATGGTCGTGTCGCGCGAACCGCTGGCCAGCGTCTTGCCGTCGGGGGCGAACGCCAGGCACAACACGCGATCGAGGTGTCCCCATAGCCGCCAGCGCAGCTTGCCCGACTTGGGTTGCCACAGTTTGATCGTGTGGTTCGCGCCACCGCTGGCGATCGTGCGCCCGGTCGGGCTGAACGCGACCGCGAGCACGCCGTCTTGTTCCGCTTTGATCTCGAGGGTGCGTTTGCCCGTGCGAACGTTCCAGACGTGGACCGTGTCGTCGGTCGCGCCGCTGAGCAGCAACTTGCCGTTGGGAGAGAACGCGATCGAGCGGATGACTTTCTTGTGTGCCTTGATCGTGTGCAGGAGTTTCTTGCGGGCGATGTCCCAGATGTAGATCCGCCGGGGGCCGGAAGCCGCCAGCCGCTTGCCGTCGGGACTGACGGCCATGTTGGTGACCGCGAGGCGCTTTTCGGAAAGCTCGAACGCCTTTTTGCGCGTTTTGAGATCGAGAAAGACGATTGTTTCGGCCCACCGGTCGGGGTCTTGGACACTATAGATGAGGTACTTGCCGTCGGGGGTGAACGCGAGGCTGCGCACATGTTGCCGGCCGTGCAGCAGCTCGGCCGTCGGCTCGCCCGTTTGCTTGTTCCACAAGCGAACGACGGTGTCGAGCGTGGGCTCGACCGCGGACTCCGCAATGGTCTTGCCGTCGGGGCTCAACGCGATGCAGTCGATACGCCGGCTGTGAGGACCGGTCATCAGGTTCGCGTCGACCGCCCGCTCGCGGGGGAAGATCTGCCGTACCAACTCACCACGCGCGACGTCCCACACGTATATCCGCCCATCCGCGCCCGAGCTGACCAGGCTCTTTCCGTCCGCGGAAAAAATAATCTGCTCGACCGCGCCGCGCTGGCCGCGGAAATCGCGGAACGGCCGGCGATCGGGGTTGTCCTGGTTCTCATCGACTGCCCAACCCGATGTTGACAGCGTGAACACCAAGAGCGTCATCCACAGGTATTTCATGCACAGACTCCCACGGTTGGACGGGCGGCTCGTGGCGCTGACCGCGACCGGCCCGCACGCATAGGAGTCTATGGCACCAACCCGCTCGTGCCAAGCAAAAGCCACCAACCGCCAGCTACACGCCGCCAGAAAGACGCCATCACGACACGCGCATGGATGCCTGCGTCGATCCACCTTCAGGCTGGCCGCAAAGCCGTAAGTGCGGTTATGATTCCACTTCGGCGGACACGCGACCCGCCTTGCAGATCGCGTTCCCGGTTTCGCAAGGAGCGAGCAAACCCCATGGCGATCCAGTTTCGTTGCCCCGGTTGCGAGCAGCCGATCGAAGTGGATGACGAGTTCGCAGGTCAGACAGCGGCCTGCCCGTACTGTCGGCGAGTGGTTCACGTGCCCACCGAATCGACGCTCGACCAACCCGTCGGCGGCCCCGCCCGCCCCAGTGACGGCCCACCCGCTCCCGAAACGAAGCAGCCGGGAGGTTTCGCGCCGCCACCATTACCACCGCAGGGACCATACGAGCAGGGATTGCACGTCGGCCCGGCCGAACCCTCGCGCCAGGAGCGGGCCGCTCGGACCTATGGAAACTACGCCCTGCTGTGCACCATCCTCATGGCGTTGATGTTCGGCACGATGGCCGGCTACAGCGCAGTACGCATGGCCCGCGAAGTGATGAAACACCCCGGTTCCCAGCCCTCGTCCCAACGCATCGCGGAAATACAACGGGAGATCGGCTCCAGCCCGTGGATCATGGCGGCAAACATCGGCATGGTCTTTTTTTCACTCGCGGGCCTCGCGCTCGCCATCGTCAGCCTCACCCAGAGCCGCCAAAACAATTGGCGGGCGATTGTCAGCCTCGTTTTCTGCGGCCTTGCGGCGTTGTGCATATGCGCGGGGACTATCATGACCGCCATGAGCGGACTCGGAGCGGCGGTCGGGGGTTGACCCGCAGGCGACGTCGCGATCGTCGGCGTACCGACAGGTTCCCGTCCCTGTCATGCCCCAAACGAAGCACCCGCCGCGCCAGCCGGTCGAACCAGACCGACCCGCGCGACGGGCCATGCCACGACAAGTACAATCCCTCCCGCACGATTTTGTCTGCTGCTACATACCAGTCCCGTAAACACTCAGCAGTGCCGCAAGGTCGTCCAGATCCACGTTTCCGTCAGCGTCGATGTCGCCTTGGGCATAGGTGGCACCTTCGGTTGTTCCGTAACCGGCCAGCAATTGGGCCAAGTCTCCCAAATCCACATCGCCATCGGCATCGAGATCGCCGGGCGTGATCGGCGTAAGTAGGACGGCGTACTGAGACCACGGGAGGGTTCGCAACATCCCAACACACAGAATCTGCCCCGCCTCGTTGATCCCTACCACATCGACAATACTCCACGGATGCGCAACTGCCAGAAGATCGTTGAGATCGTGAACGCCTGTAGCGGGATCGAAAAGATACCCGAAGGTCTCGTAGGTATGGTCATCCAACTGGACCAGCAGCGTCTCACCGGCTTGATTGGCCACGGGGGGCGGCATGGCCCAACCCGAACCCAGATTCAGCCCCATATCCACCATTCCTTCTGCCCCCGTGTAATAGAACGCCCGGTTTGCGGCGCCATCATTGGACACCCACCAACCGATGATCAGGTCCGAATCACCGGCGATCCAGGTAGCATGACAGCTTTGAGCATCTGGCGGGCTAGGCAACAACGTCATGGTGTCAGTCGATGTGTCGTAGCGAAAGGCACGCATCGTACCGCTGGCGTCCTTGGATTCGCCGACCACGACACCCTGGTCGTTGATGTAGTAGGCGCTACTCCAGTCACCCCCACCCGTGCCAAGGTCGTACATCACGCCGTCTTCCCACAAGAAAGCGTGTACGTCCCAGTCATCGGTCCACGAATCGCCGACGATCTGACGGTTTTCGTTGATATCGCGAGCGTGACTTTCGTACGTCCCGAGCGTGCCCAAGTCGATGAGGCCGTCGGCGGTGGTATAAAGGAAGGCATGGTATTGGCCGGTAGGGGTTTTCCATTCGCCGACCACATCGCCGGCCTCGTTGATGTCCAAAACTCTGCCATAGGTACCGCCCAACGAGCCGATGTCAACCATGCCTTGCTCGGGGGTGTAGTAAAAGAGCGTGTATGTTCCATTTTGGCGTCGCATGACACCTGCGATGACGCCGTGGTCGTTGATAACCTGGCCCTCGCTCGACCTGGTTCCGGGGATTGTTTCGATGGACATGATCGTGCCGTCGGAATACCCTAAGTATGCGTGCTGGCTGGTATTTACGGCGCCGCCGCCGGATTTGCCGGTGGTGTATCCGGCGTTGTTGAGGTCGCTGGGGGTGGTGACGCCGTCGAGCAGGATATCGAACTCGATGGCGTGGTAGCGGGGTGGGATTCCGCCGGCCGCGGCGGCGAGCGTCGTCGTCGCGGCGGCGGTCAAGATCGCGGTGCAGGTTTGTTTCCAGGTGTTCATGTTGATTCCTTTCTGTCACGTTTGGTCGTGATCGGGTTCGCGTTCGGGCGCTGCTCACGCGTGGGCACGTCGCGGTAGAGTGGTGTCACGCGGTGTGCCAACCGGGCGTGTCGGGCGCACATTTTTTAAGTGATTGTTGCATATGGTGTTATGTTGTTATTGCAGCGATCATGTGGATGGGTTGGGGGCGGGGGCCCGCGAAATATCGTGGGGCCACGAAATATGGCGGCGTAGCCGTGAATTATCGTGGGTGGTAGCGGGCCCGCGCGAGGCCGAGCCGTTTCATCCGGGAGCGGAGGGTCGAGGGGTGGAGTCCGAGGATGCGCGCGGCGCCGCGGGGGCCTTCGACGACCCAGTGGGTGGCGGAGAGAACGCGTTCGATGTAGCGCGCCTCGATTTCGTGGAGGGGTCGGAGGATATCGCCGTCGATGTCGGGTTCGTGTCGCGGGGTGTTCGACGGGGTTTTTTCGGCGGAGGGGATGGTAAGTATCGGTGGGTCGCACAGGATCATGGCGCGCTCGATGACGTGTCGCAGCTCGCGGATGTTGCCGGGCCAGGGGCGGTGCATGAGGCATTCGAGGGAGTCGGGGTCGATCGCCTCGAAATGTTTGCCCATGCGCCGGCCGAAGTAGCCCATGAATTCTTCGACGAGCAAGGGGATGTCGTCCGTTCGTTGCTGTAGGGTCGGGACGTGGATAGGGAAGACGCTGAGGCGGTAGTACAAGTCTCGGCGGAAGGTGCGGGCGGTGACGGCGGCAAGGAGGTCGCGGTTTGTGGCGGCGACGATTCGGGCGTTGCTTCGGCGTGTCTTGCTGCCGCCGACGCGTTCGAATTCGCCATCCTGGAGGACGCGGAGCAGCTTGGCCTGGACGGCGAGCGGGAGTTCGCCGACCTCATCGAGGAAGAGGGTACTGTCGTTCGCGAGCTCGAAGCGGCCGATGCGTTGGGCGACGGCCGAGGTGAACGCACCGCGTTCGTGGCCGAAGAGTTCGCTTTCGACCATCGCTTCGGGGATCGCGGCGCAGTTGACTTTTACCATGGGCTTGTCGGCGCGTGATCCGGCCTCGTGGATGGCGCGGGCGACGAGTTCCTTACCCACGCCGGTTTCTCCGGTGATCAAGACGGTGGTGTCGGTCCGGGCGACGCGGGCGATGGCCTGGCGAACTTTCTGGAGTGCCGCGCTGCGCCCGATGATCTGGCCGTGTACCTGTTCGGTTCGGATCTCCTCGCGCAGGTAGATGTTTTGCTGGGCAAGCTTTTCGGACGCCTCCTGGAGTCGGCGGAACTGTCGGGTGTTCTCGATGGCGAGCCCGACCTGGAGCGCGATCGTCTCGTAGAGCCACACGTCGATGCGCAAGGGGGGGTGGGGATCGGTCGCGCCGACGAGCAGGGCCCCGATGACCCGTCCGTGGGCGATCATCGGGGTCAAGACGTACCGCCGGACGCCGGCATCGCGCAGGCGATCATCGAGGGGTAGTCGTGTGGTCT
>Ga0256841_1002607_pt1 | contig 14196 bp, 14 predicted proteins | sample 356308metaG_FD_185971 | JGI IMG/M metagenome (GOLD analysis project Ga0256841, IMG submission 185971) | Hydrothermal vent microbial communities from Mid Atlantic Ridge, Atlantic Ocean - 356-308 | ecosystem: Environmental > Aquatic > Marine > Hydrothermal vents | place: Atlantic Ocean: Mid...
TGGTGGATCATGAAAATCCCGCCAAACCCCTGAGCGATCAAAAAATCTCCAAACTGCTCCAGGAAAAAGGCATCAATGTCGCCCGGCGCACCGTGGCCAAATACCGGGAAGCTTTGGGGATCCCGTCATCCAGCCAACGCAAACGGCTTTTGTGATGCAATTGGTATTCGTCAGCGGCTTATCGGGATCTGGCAAAAGCATTGCCCTAAGTACGCTGGAAGATTGCGGCTATTATTGTATCGACAACTTACCAGTCCGGTTAATCGAAACTTTCATACGCGATACTTGCCAGAAAAATCCCCAGCTTTACGACAAGACGGCCATCAGTATTGACTGCCGCAATCTGACAGGCGATGTCGAACTTTTCCTGCAGGTACTCACTATGCTGAGGCAGTTTTCCATCGGCTGCCAAATCCTTTTCCTCAGCGCCGACACCAATACCCTGCTCAAACGCTACAGCGAAACCCGCCGCAAACATCCGCTGAGTCATGCCAGCCTGGACAGCGCCGGCCTACCCTTGGCAGATGCCATCGAAGAAGAACGCAAGCTCCTGGAACCGATCGCCACGCTTGCCGATTTACACCTCGACACCACCCGCACCAATATTCACCAACTCCGGGAACAGGTTTGCCAACGCCTGGGACAACGCAATACCTTTCAACTTTCTCTGTGTTTCGAATCCTTTGGATTCAAATATGGCCTTCCCCTCGATGCCGATTTCGTCTTTGACGCCCGCTGTCTTTCCAATCCTCATTGGGAGCCCAGCCTCAGAAATTTAACCGGGCGCGACCCGGCCGTCGCCGCCTTTCTGGAAAACCTGCCGGAAACCCGGCAATACTTGAATACCATTCAATCTCTTCTGGAAACATGGATTCCCCAGTTCCTCCATCAGAACCGCAGCTATCTCACTGTTGCCATTGGTTGCACCGGCGGACAGCACCGATCCGTATACCTGGCTGAAAAACTCGGTCAACGCTTCAGCAACTCCCCCTATCCCGTCCTTGTGCGTCACCGGGAATTGCAATAATGCCCGCTCTCCCTGTCAGCTGAAAACCATACCCTCCCAATCCGGGTCCTAAGGATAACCAAAACTGATACGATAGCCATGTTGCAAACCAGCAGGAGATTGTTGATGCGCCTATTTCTTACCTTTATACTTGGTTTTTACCTGTCACCTACCATTTATGGGGCAAGCTCGATGAATGATTCCGAACACTTGCAACAAGCCACCTTCGCCGGCGGATGTTTTTGGTGCCTGGAAGCGGATTTTGAGAAAGTTGCGGGCGTGGTGAAAGCCGTCTCCGGCTATACGGGCGGCGATATTGACCACCCGACTTATGCACAGGTCTCCTCCGGGACCACAGGGCACCTGGAATCGGTTCAGGTCACTTTCGATCCCAGTAAAATCACCTATCAGCAGTTGCTCGAGGTGTTCTGGCGCCACGTCAATCCCACCGATCCCGGCGGCCAGTTCGTCGACCGCGGCCCGCAATACCGAACCGCCATCTTCTATCACGATGAAGAGCAAAAACAACTGGCCGAAGCGTCCAAACAAGCGTTGCAGCAGTCGGGGAAATTCGACCGCCCTATCGTCACCGAAATCCTGCCATTGAAAAAATTCTACCCCGCCGAAGACTATCACCAGGATTATTACCGGCATCATCCGGTAAAATATAAATTCTACCGGCTCGGTTCAGGCCGGGACCAATTCATCCAACAAGTGTGGCACACGATGGATAAATCCAGCTCCCAAAAACCCGATCCAGAAACCCTCAGACAAAAACTGACGCCGCTGCAATATCAAGTCACCCAGGAAAACGGTACCGAACCCCCCTTCAAAAACGAATACTGGGATAATAAACAGGAAGGGATATATGTGGATATCGTGTCGGGGGAACCTCTGTTCAGTTCCTTGGATAAATTCGATTCCGGCACCGGCTGGCCCAGTTTCAGCCAACCCTTGGAGCCTGAAAATATCGTGGAAAAGCAAGACAATAGCTGGTTCATGCGCCGCATTGAAGTACGCAGCAAGCATGCCGATTCCCATTTAGGCCACGTCTTTAACGACGGGCCGCCCCCCACCGGGCTGCGCTATTGCATCAATTCCGCCGCCTTGCGTTTTATCCCCAAGGAATCGCTGGAAAAAGAAGGCTACGGGCAATATCTCAAACACTTTCAAACGACAGAAAAAAACAACAAGGAGTCTGCCCCATGACTACCATTTTCGAAAAAATCATCGCCGGCGAGCTGTCCGCCGATATCGTGTACAAAGATGAGCAGGTGACTGCCTTTCGCGATATCAATCCGGCCGCCCCGACTCATATCTTGATTGTCCCCAACAAAGCCATCCCGACTGTCAACGATATCCAGCCAGAAGACGAACCGGTGGTAGGACACATGATTTATGTCGCCAAATTACTGGCGGAACAGGAAGGCATCGCCGAAGACGGCTATCGGCTGATTTTCAACTGCAATAAACACGGCGGCCAGGAAGTGTTCCATTTGCATCTGCATTTGATCGGCGGCCGGCCGTTGGGGCCGATGGTGGTCAGAAAGTAGCCTGCCTTGTTATCAACCCGGCAATCTTTCTTGCGGGGTTGAAAATTCCCCTGTCATTCTCAATCAGGGAAAGGGCGATTTTCCGATTCCTCCCTTTTCAATGGCTTACGGCCATTGAAAAGGGCGATGCATCCCTACATCGCAGAAGGTGTCGCCTTTTGCGACACCCTCCCCCAGGAAGAAAAACCACCCCCACACCCGCATCTGGCGCAGTTTTGACGGTAAGAGAATGCATGGTCAGTGCCGGAAATGCCGCATCCCGGTAAATACCATGGCAATACCAAACTCATCGGCGGCGGCGATGACTTCTTCATCCCGAATGGATCCCCCCGGCTGGATAATGGCGGTCACCCCCGCCTCCGCCGCAGAATCGACGCTGTCACGGAAGGGAAAGAAGGCATCGGACGCCATCACCGATCCGGTGATTTTCAAACCTTCTTCCTGGGCCTTCATGATGGCGATTTTGGCGGAATACACCCGGCTCATCTGGCCGGCGCCAATACCAATGGTACGCCCGTCCCGGGCGTAAACAATGGCGTTGGATTTGACATATTTCACCACTTTCCAGGCAAACAGCAGATCCCGCCATTCAGTTTCAGAAGGTGAACGCTGACTGACCGCCTTCATGGCCTCCCGGTCCAGCATGGCGATATCCTTCTCCTGCGCCAGCATTGCCCCGGAAATCCGTTTGTATTCCAGTTCCGGCTGGGGTTGCTCCCACATGCCGCAAGCCAGCACCCGCAGATTGGCTTTGGCCGCCAAGACACCTTCCGCCTCTCGGGTAACGCTGGGAGCAATGATCACCTCGACAAATTGGCGCTGTACAATCGCCTGGGCTGTTTCTTCGTCTAAAGCCTGATTAAAGGCGATAATACCGCCAAAGGCCGAGGTGGGATCTGTCGCGTAAGCCCGGTCATAGGCTTCCAGCAAGGAAGATGCTTGTGCCACGCCGCAAGGATTGGCATGCTTGACGATGACGCAAGCAGGTGTCTCGCGAAAAGTCTTGACGCATTCCAGCGCCGCATCGGCATCGGCCAGATTATTGTAGGACAAAGGCTTGCCTTGTATCTGGCGGGCGTGGCCCAAGGTCCCCGCCGGCGCTTCGCCATCCTGATAAAGCGCGGCCTTTTGATGGGGATTTTCGCCGTAGCGCAAATCTCTTGTCTTTTTTAGACTCAAATTGGCCACTACCGGCAAGCCCGCCTCTGGATTATGAACTTTTTCCAGATAAGCGGCTATAGCGCTATCGTAACTGGCGGTATGTTGAAAGGCCTTGGTCGCCAGCTCAAGCCGTAACACGTCGGGCAAGACATTCAGGTTCAAACGCAGGGCCTCTAAAACCTCACCATAATCCTCAGGATCCACTATGACCCCGACGGCACTATGATTTTTGGCGGCGGCGCGGATCATGGCGGGTCCACCGATGTCGATATTTTCGATGGCCTTGCTTAAATCACAATCCGGTTGTCGAATCACTTGGGTAAAAGGGTAGAGGTTGACGGCTACCAAGTCGATGGGCTCGATACCGTGCTGCGCCATCACTGCCTCATCGATGCCGCGGCGGCCAAGAATGCCACCATGGATTTTGGGGTGGAGGGTTTTCACCCGTCCCGCCATGATTTCCGGGAAGCCAGTCACTTCAGAGACTTCTGTCACCGCAATGCCGTTATCCTGCAATAACTTGGCTGTCCCGCCGGTGGATAAAATGTCTATCCCCAATGCCTTGAGTCCCTCGCAAAATTCCACCACCCCTTTTTTATCCGAGACGCTCACCAGCGCCCGCTTAACCTTGTGCATCTTATTCAATCCTGTATTGTTGCATTTTCTTGCGCAGCGTACTGCGGCTCATCCCCAACACCTTGGCAGCCTTGCTTTGATTACCGCCGGTGTGGGCCAGCACTGCCTCCAGCAACGGCTTTTCCACTTCCGCTATCACCATGGCATAAAGCCCGACCACCGTATGGCCATCCAATTGGAAAAAATACTGCTCCACGGCGGCGCGTACTTGTTCTTTTAGGACAATGCCTTCCAAAACAGGTCTCTCACTTTCCTTGTTCATCCACCGCTTCCTTTATATTTATGTTTTTATTGAATTTTGGAAACATACTTCCCCGTTTTTCTTGAAAAACAAACATCCCCCTGCTTAATGATACAAATGATCATTAAGCAGCTTTTCCACTTGTTGTAATTGAGTCTGGGCGTCTGACAATCCGAGAATAAAACGCCAACCTTCCTTCGCCAAACCCAGGTGACTCAAATACCAGTTGATATGCTTGCGGGCAATGCGGACACCTTGCTGCGGGCCATAAAACTCATGCAAAGAAACGAGATGGCCAATGACAGTATCGACAATCTCTTCCCTGTTTAACCCAAAAGACGAACCCTCGTTCATCAGACCTTGACTGACTTCCCGAAACAGCCAAGGCCGCCCTTGTGCTGCCCGCCCGATCATAACGGCATCGGCGCCTGTCATCGCCAAAACTCGTTTGGCTTTTGCGGCGGAGTCAATATCCCCATTGGCAATCACCGGAATCTTCACCGAATATTTTACCGCAGCAATGGTGTCATATTCAGCCTTCCCTTGAAATCCGCAAGCCCGGGTCCGGCCATGAATCGCCAACGCCCGGATGCCACTGTTTTCCGCGATTTTGGCAATGCTGATGGCGTTTTTATTTTGTGTGTCCCAGCCGGTGCGGATTTTAAGTGTCACCGGCACCGCCACGGCGCTCACGACCGCTTCCAAAATGGAAGCGACTTTTCTTTCATCCCGCAACAAGGCGGAACCTGCCGCCACCCGGCAGACTTTCTTTGCCGGGCACCCCATATTGATATCAATAATCTGTGCCCCGGCATCGACATTACGGCGGGCACATTCAGCCATTTCCTTGGGCTCGACCCCCAAAATCTGGATGGACCGCGGCGGCGGTTCTCCCCGATGATCCACCCGCAGCCGGGTACGGGGATGACTTTGCAGCCGGGGACGGCTGGTAATCATTTCCGACACCGCCAATCCTGCGCCAAACTTCCGGCACAACCGCCGGAAAGGCAGATCCGTCACCCCCGCCATGGGCGCCAGAATCACCGGGGATGACAGTGTATAAGGGCCAATCCGCATAAACCGTGCAGCGTAAAGTTCAAGGGCGGATCAGTTTAGCGCAACCCAAAATTTTTTCCCAAGGATTTTGCGTATTTTTTGATCTGGAGTAAGTTGCATTACACCGTCACTTGCAACAGTTCCGGCAAGTATTTGACGATCAGGTCAGGCTGCAACCTTTGGCAGCGGGGGTCCTCCTCCCGCAAACGCAACGACCTGGCATCGCCGGCAAATAAAGCCGTAACCAGGCCAGCGTGGGCGGCTGGCCAAATATCCTTCAACTTGTCGTTGCCGAGGTACATCACTTCGGCAGGCTTGATGCCAAGTTCCGCCAAACGGCTAACGGCCTGCTGAAACAGACGCTGGCTGGGCTTGGCCTCTCCCAGCCGATAGGAGAAAATGCACAAATCCTCGTCAAACCCGATTGCCTTGAGCGGTTTTTTCAGGAAGGCTTCCAATAACAAGGGGGTGTAAAATTGGGCATTGGAGATCAACCCCATTTTTATTCCTCTGCTTTTCAACCCTTCCAACATCTCTTCCAGGCCGGGCATGGGCCAGACGGGATTGCTGCGCAGTTCATATTCCAGGGCAAGCTGCTGTAATTGATCGTGGGTCAGTACAACCCCGGGCATAAGAACAGTCACTACCCGGCGCCAGATTTGCACAATATCCACTTCCGGAAAGTCTATCCCTTGCGCCCGCTTGCGCCGATGATCGGTCTCGATGGCTTCCTTCAGCAACCCGGCGTTTCCTTTGGGCGGCAACCCCACCGCTTGCAGCGCCGCTCGAAAGGCCTGGTCATTGTCCACCGCCATATCCACGCCGATATCACCGGCGGCAGAAATAAACAAGGTGCCGTAAATATCAAACAGCACGGTCTTGATTCCCGTCAAGGGCAACAAACGGGGCTGGATATCGGTTGGCTGAGGCTTGAGAGGGCGTGACAGCGCCAGTATCCTTTTTACCAATCTTTCCGTGTTCATAACCTTAACAAATTCAAACGTTCCGGCTGGAGAAAAGCGCGCAGTAACTCCTCGCAGTTCAATCCCGAGACAGGCCCCGGCGAAGATTGCACAAGCCCTTGGTAAATGGCCATCAACCGCTCACCATAGGCGGGCAGACTGTATTGTTCCTGGATAACCCGGCGGTTCTGAGCAATCACCCCTTCCCCGGCAACCGTCAATCGGGAGCGGGACAAAACCTTGCGGGATTCAGGATGACGGCAAAGATGACGGATCACCTTGGCCTGCAAGTCTTCATCCAGACAACCGAAGTCTATTTGATTGTCCTTCACCCACGCATTCCACGCCCGCTGGAATTCAGATTCCCGTGCCGGCGGGAGCCGGTAATCCGCATATAATCGGGTCAACGCGCGGCGCAGGCGGGTTGTAATTTCCCCGGGGTCAAACCAGTCCAAGGGAACTGGCAGGCGATTATAGAGATGAGAAAGGGCCACCCCTGAAGACTCAAAATCCCGGGTGATTTCCGGCAGATTCCGGCCCGCCACCGGCCGGTCCAGCAGCCACGGCTCCAGAAAAGCCATGCCGAAGCCCTCGGCAACGCTGGTGGTACCCAGACAATAGGCACTACGCAACAAGGTGGCGAAAGACAGTTGGGTCCGGGTGGCCAAATCAAAGCTGACTGGCAGATTGCATGCTTGCGCCAACCTTACCCAGCCGCGATAACGTTGTCGTTCCCGGGGATTTTCCGGCGCCAGGGAAGTGGCGAAATGATCTTCTGAATCCGCCAGCGCCGACCACAACAGCCACTCTCCTATATTTTTTCGGCGGATGGCACGGGTCGGATACAACCACAACCGGTAAGGCCAATCGGGTATGTCTTCCGTGGCAGATTCCGGCACCCAAACCGGATTGGGAAGCAGGTGCAAACCTTCGTCGGGCACGCCCGCCCTGGATAAAAAACGCCTGTCGCGGCCATTCAAAACGCTGTATTGAACATGGGCAGCCTGAGGGTATAAAGTCTCGGCAAATTGATCCACCGGAATAAAATCGCGCAAGCGCCGGTAATTATAGCCACGAAAGTCCTCGGGAAAATCATGGATCTGCAGCAGCAGTTTTTGTCCAGCCTCTGCCAGCTTCGACACCACCACCGGCAGCGCCAGATTTTTCCCCAAACTGTGGTTGTGGATATGCCAGAGATCCACCCCGCCCCCCAAGGCTTCATGGGCGGCCGCTTCCATTTGCCGGTGCAATGCCAACGGATCGGCCGACGCGTCACCTTCATCATAAGCCAATGCCGGCACTTGCCGGACCGGGCAAGGAAAATCCCCTGGCAAATCACCACCCGCCAATACCGCCACCGAAACGCCACGGGTCATCAATTCCGTGGCCGCATGGGCAATCACCCGGGTTACCCCGCCAGGACGCAAATGATAATGAACAATAACGATGCGCATCATAATGGTAATTTTACCGTTTACCTGACCATCAGTGTGTAAAATTACCTGACACTAATGCAACATAAAACCGGGAAACAAATGCGCTTTGACATCCATTTTCATATTATTTAATATCGAAACTATTAGATTAGAAACATAGAGCACTTAATGGTTTTAAAGTGATTTACTCATTTCAATCTTGAGAAATCCAAAACTCATTACAGCAAAGCTGCTCCTCCCGGATAAAAGCCAAGGCCGATAGTCAGTTTTTTTTACACAATACGCCATAGCCGCGAACACCGACAGGAAACCTGGCATTAACCCATTAATATTTATTAATTTATTTTGTTTGGCATGGATGTTGCTTAAAGCTATTGGGGAGGCAAATTTTGATTCCCAAACTTACTACAACCAAGTTCTCTATAGTTCTTAAGGAGATTTTCAAATGAAAAAGAAACTTTTGGCAGCAGCAATTACTCTGGGAATGGGGGTTGCGGGCGGTGCCCAAGCATTGGTAATCGACAGTTTCGATGATCCAGCCACGGCTGAAATCGGCAGCCGGGACATCTCGATCACCAAAACCGGCCCTTTGGATGCTAAAGCCCAGGTCATCGCACCTCCAGGGATTTTCTCTCACAGTGCGGATGCGTTGACTAGCGCCACCAGCGTCATTGATTGGGGCCTGAACCCATCACCCCAGGACCTGACCGAAGGTCTGGTGGATGGTGCGTTTGTTCTTGATATCCTTAGCATAGACCAAGGTGCTATGGACCTGATTATTTCCGTTAACGGCACCGAGGTGACTCTAAGCGGTTTGGGCGTTGGGCCGCAAACCGTTCCTTTTGCCGACTTTGGCGGGGTGGATTTCACGAATGTCAGTTCACTATCCCTCACCATCGTGGGCTCAGAATCATCTGACCTTACGCTGGATCAATTCGCCACCACCGGCAACCAACCAGCACCACCACCGGCTCCTGCTCCAGAGCCTGGAATCCTGTTCCTGCTGGGCGCAGGTCTGCTGGGGATGTTTGGTGCCCGCCGCCGCAGCGCTTGATTAGCTGCGCATCCCTGGGGTAGTCTCTGACTTTCCCCACCGGGAAAAAGCCGGTATTCCTCTTTGGAATACCGGCTTTGCTGTTTCTATGGTGGTGCGCAATGGCTGGAAATTTGGCCCTTCAATGCCTGAGTTGACCGGCCACTTCCAACAAACCTGGCCGGAATCTGCTCATTGCACTAATCTTTATTACCAACCCGACAAGAAACTTCACTGACCACCAGGCTTGGATTAGATTTGATGGCGGAAAATATTGGTTTTGTCTCTACCCGGTTTGCCGGCACCGACGGCGTTTCCCTGGAATCGGCCAAGTGGGCCGAGGTGTTGTGGGAAGATCAGCATATCAGCTTTTGGTACGGGGGGCGTTTGGACCGGGCGCCGGAGATCAGTCTGTGCATTCCCGAAGCCTATTTCCATCATCCGGATAACGAGTGGATCAACCAAAAACTTTGGGGCAATACCCGGCGCCTGCCGGAAGTGAGCCGGCGGATCCGTGATCTGGCGGAATATCTCAAGGAAACCCTGTATGAATTTGTCAACCGCTTCGAAATCACCCGCCTGATTGTGCAAAATGCCCTGACAATCCCCATGCATGTCCCCCTAGGGGTGGCCATTACCGAATTCCTGATGGAAACCGGGCTCCCGACCATTTGCCATCACCACGACTTTTACTGGGAGCGGGTCCGCTTCCAGATTTCCCCTATTGCCGACTATCTGGAAATGGCCTTCCCGCCCCGCCTGCCGGGCATGCAGCATGTGGTGATCAATCAGGCCGCGCGGGAAGAGCTTTCCTGGCGCAAGGGACTGTCTTCCATCTTGATTCCCAATGTCCTGAATTTCGACAAACCCGCCCCTCATATCGACGATTACAATGCCGATATCCGCCAGGAGCTGGGCCTGGACGACAAAGACATTCTCATTCTTCAACCCACCCGGGTGGTGCCGCGCAAGGGAATCGAGCATACCATCACATTGCTGCGCATGTTGGGCGATCCCCGCTGCAAGCTGATTCTTTCCCACGGCGTTGGTGACGAAGGGGTGGAATATTTCCAGCGTATCATGCAATTGGCGCAGGACGAGGGCATCGATGCCCGTTACTTCGGCGACCGGATCAACGACAAGCGTCATCTCGATGACCAGGGACGGAAAATCTATACCCTGGACGACCTGTATCTGCACGCCGATTTGGTCACTTATCCCAGTCTGTACGAAGGGTTCGGCAATGCCTTTCTGGAAGCGGTGTACTACCGGGTACCGATTGTCGTCAACCGTTATTCGGTGTTCGCCCGCGATATCGAACCCAAGGGTTTCCGGCTTCCCCTGATGGACGGCTTTGTGGACCGGCACGTGGTGGAGGAAGTGCGCAAAGTCATCAACGATGCCGATTACCGCCAACAAATGGTGGATCACAATTTCGCCCTGGCGCGGGAATATTATAGCTATCCGGTGCTAAGGTATGGCTTGCAGACCCTGATGAGCAACATCATCCATGCCATGTAAGCGGTTTTATGGTACTTTGCTTATGAGACCAGAAAACTTCCTCCGTGGCCATGAAAATTCTGCCCAGCGAAATCCTTCTCCGCGTAGAGCAACGCTTCGCCCGTCTTTACGGTGATCATCACGCCCCCAGGCTCAGTGCGCGCTTGGCGCAATTACTCAGCCGCTACCCTTGCTCGGAAAAACCCCCGCTCCCTGCTTGGAGCCAACACGATACCCTACTGGCGCTGTTTGGCGACAGTCTTTCCAAACCCGGGGAAAAACCTCTCCGCACTCTGCAGATTTTTCTCCGGGACTATATCGGCGACCACTTTGCCGGCCTGCATTTATTGCCTTTCTTCCTTGCCGAGGAAGGTGAGGAATACGCCATCCAGGACCACCGTATCGTCAATCCAGGATTGGGGGATTGGAACGATATCGAGGCATTAACGCGCGATTATTCGTTGATGTTCGACTTGGTTTTGAATCACGTCTCCCGGAACAGCGCCTGGTTCCATGACTATGTGGACGGTATCTTCCCGGCCCGGGGTTATTTTGTTTCCCTGGAGCCGGACAGCAATTTACCGGCCGTGGCATCGCCCTGCGGCACGCCCGTTCTTTCCCTCATTCAGACCCGGCGGGGAGAGCGCCATCTTTGGAGTACCTTTGGTGGCGATCAGTTTGATCTCGATTTCCGTAATCCCGATGTATTATTCGAATTTCTCGATATCATGCTGGGCCGTGTCAACCACGGCGCCTCCATTCTGCAACTGAATTCAGTACCGTATCTATGGAAAGATGCGGACACTTGTTCGCTGGATCTGGACGAAGATCACCTACTGGTGAAAATATTCCGCGACGTTCTGGCCATGAGCGCCCCCGAAGTCTTGCTGTTGGCGGAAGCCCCGCTTTCTCACAATCGCAGTTGGCGTTATTTCGGGGAAGGTGACGAAAGTCACTTGCTTTATACCCACGCCCTGGGTGGCTTGCTGATTCACGGCCTGCTGAGCGGCCGGGCGGACTTTTTACACCAGTGGCTGGAGAGTCTGCCCACGCCGCCGCCCGGGTGCGGTTTTGTCAATCAAACCGACGACGCCAACGGCATCGCCCTCAATCCCTTGCGGGGATTATTGCCCGATGCCGAACTCGGCCAGCTGGTGGATTGGCTCCAGAAACGGGGCGCCCACATCTCTCCTTACCGCTGCGGTGATCGTTCGCTGCCGTTTGAAGCAAATATCAGTTTTTTCGACGCGCTGACCGATCCCGGTCAACCCTCGACGGAATTGGCCATGGCCCGCCTGCTGTGCGCGCAAACCTTGACTCTGGCGTTGAAAGGCATTCCCGGCATCCATTTTCCCAGTTTGGTAGCGGCTCATAGCGATCGTCAACGCTTTGAAGTCACCAACAATCCCAGAGCCGCCAATCGCCCCCGTTGGCGATGGGGTGATTTGATCCCCCTGCTGGAAGACCCAGCCACCGCCCCGGCACAAATCTTTAACGAGCTATTGCGGCGCATCCAGATACGCCGCCAGCAAGCGGCCTTTCACCCCGATGCCCCCCAGCACCCCCTGCACTTGAATGAGGGACTTTTCGGTTTCCGCCGGGTGGCCTCCGATGGCCATCAAACCATTGCCGTCGTTGGCAATCTCACGGCAAAGACCCGCCCGATAACGCCCGATGCCCTGATTCCGGATCTGCTCCGTTACCCTGCCAGGCAAGAACTGCTCAGCGGTCAAACATTGGAAGGCAGGGAAAATCAAAAGTTACCGATAGGTCCTTATCAAACGGCATGGATTGCCGCTGCCATTCCCGCCAACAAGTCTCAAGTATCGTAATTGCGGCCGTAGAAAATTTCCGCCATTTCTTGCTGGACTTTTTTCTGAACTTCCGCCCGCTCCCCGGGCGTCAACAGCACATCGTCGGGAGAAAAAAGATAGTCATCCAGCTCGAATTGCTTGAGCATCATTTTGGTGTGGAAGATGTTTTCCTGATAGACGTTGACGTCAATCATCTGATATTGAGACTTGGTGTCTTCGGCAATGAAATTTTGAATGGAAGTGATCTCATGATCGATATACAACTTCTTGCCATTCACATCGCGGGTGAAGCCGCGGACCCGGTAATCCATGATCACGATATCGGACTCGAAGCTGTGGATCAGGTAATTCAAGGCCTTGAGAGGCGAAATCTTGCCGCAGGTAGCGACATCGATATCGGCGCGGAAGGTGCTGATGCCAAAATGGGGATGGCTTTCCGGGTAGGTATGCACCGTGATATGGCTTTTGTCCAGATGGGCCAACACGGTTTCCGGGAGTGGCCCCGGAGATTGGGAATTGGATAAACCGGCGTGGCTGATGGCATCCTCGGAAATCAGCATGGTCACGCTGGCCCCTTGCGGATCGTAATCCTGGTGGGCGATATTCAGGATATGAGCGCCGATGATATTGGCCACATCAGTCAATATTTGGGTAAGGCGCTCGGCATTGTAGGCCTCGTCAATATATTCGATGTATTTCTGCTGATTGGCCGCACTGGTATAGCAGATATCGTAAATATTGAAACTCAAGCTCTTGGTGAGATTGTTGAAACCGTGAAGTTTCAGTTTGTCAATCAATCTTTATCTGCCTCCTAAGCAATCAACTTTCGCTGGCCCCAACATCGACCACCTGAAAATCATGGGTGACTTCAGCGGCTTTGCCCAGCATGATCGATGCCGAACAATATTTCTCGGCCGACAGTTTCACCGCCCGCTCGACCGCACTTTCGCTCAACCCCCGTCCTTTGACGATGAAATGGAGATGGATGCGGGTAAACACCTTGGGCACGGTCTCGGCCCGTTCGGCGCTGATCTGGACTTCGCAATCTTCCACCGGATGCCGGCCTTTCTTCAGAATATGCACCACATCAAAGGCGGAACAACTCCCTACCCCCATCAACAGCAGTTCCATGGGGCGTACCCCCAGATTTCTACCACCATGTTCCGGCGGGCCATCGATGACAATGCCATGGCCGCTGCCCGACTCGGCCAGAAATAAAACATCTTCCACCCATTTTATCCGTGCTTTCATCCAGATCTCACCCCTGTAAAAAGGTGCATAAAAATACCATAAAAGCTGCTGGGCGACTATCCAAAAAATTGTTTATACGCCTCCACCGACCACGGGGCAATACCGCTTTGGACTAACAGTCTGCCCGGGAGCATCTTTAAAACCTGGTTCGTTGATATATACTATTTCGCGGTTTTGTGGATTGAATGCACTGTACTCTATCTCCACCCCCATCGGCCTGCCCTTGGCATCAAAACCCGAGAACTTGACCTCAAACTTCACCTCGGCCCCGGCCTTGACCCAGTCGGCCAGTTCGTTTTCCATCACCTTGCAGGCGCTGCCTCCTTTGCCTTCCGGCGGGAGGGTTATCCTTATTCCCTCTCCCCCCCGGGGGAGAGGGCGGGGGTGAGGGGGAAGCCGCAGGCTCAGTCCCGGGGCGGACGCAGGAAGTTGGCGTAGTCGGCCATGTCCAGCGAGACCTTCTTCAGCGACCAGCGCCTGGGGTCGTCGTATTCAAACTGGATGTTGATCTTGTAGTCCGGTTTGGTGATGTGGATCAGGCATTGCT
>Ga0256841_1002608_pt1 | contig 14193 bp, 11 predicted proteins | sample 356308metaG_FD_185971 | JGI IMG/M metagenome (GOLD analysis project Ga0256841, IMG submission 185971) | Hydrothermal vent microbial communities from Mid Atlantic Ridge, Atlantic Ocean - 356-308 | ecosystem: Environmental > Aquatic > Marine > Hydrothermal vents | place: Atlantic Ocean: Mid...
GATACAGCAACGCCAGTTTGGCGCCGCCCCGCTGCGCCTGCACCAGGGCCAGACCCAGCCGGTCCATGAACAGCTGGCGGTTGGGCAGGCGGGTCAGGGTATCGTAGTAGGCCAGGCGGCGGATACGCTCCTTCACATGCGGCTGATGACTGAGATCGGAAAACATGCCCACATAGCGAAAAGGGTTTCCCTTGTCGTCACGAAGGGTACTGATGCTCAACAGCTCCGAGTACACCTCGCCATTCTTGCGACGATTCCAGACCTCCCCCTGCCACCGCCCGCTTTCCCGCAGGGTCTTCTTCATCTCCTGATAGAACGCCGCATCGTGCAGCCCGGACTGTAGCAACGCCGGGGTACGCCCAATCACCTCCTCTGGCGAATAGCCCGTGGTTTCGGTAAAGGCCGGGTTGACCGCCACGATGGTCTCGTCCGGCAGGGTGATCATCACCCCCTCGGCCGTCTGCTCGATAATGCGCTCACCCAGCAGGGCCCTCTCACGCGCCGCCTCGCGCTCCTGCAACACCGTGCCGGCCACCAGCGCGGTAATGGCCAGCACCAGTAGATAGAGCTGGGCCCCGAGAACGGAATCAACGACCGAGGGGCCAACGAAAGGGCCGATCCCCCGGATCACGCTCCACTGCACAAACAGCGCCACGAGCAACAAGGCAAGGGTGATGCCACGCATCCGGAAACGCAAAACGGCCCAGACCAATGCCGGCGTCACCAGGAACGTGAGACTTTGCGGCCCCTCCGGAAGCAACGGAAGATAGCCGTAGGCGACGGCGGCGGCAAGGCAGGTGAACAGGACCAACAGAGACAGCTCGACCACCGCGCGCCAGCCCAGGGGCACGCGGGCGATATCCCGCCATGCCAGCACCAGGGGGGTGGCCAGAAGAATCCCGAGCGTCTCTTCGAGACCGCGGGCCGAGCCGGCAATCAGCACGTCGTCAGGCCAAGCGCCGGTGGCGAACCATGTGATGGCGATCGAGGCGACGATCAGCACCGGCACGACGACACCCCCCATGAGGAGAAAATAGAGCGTATCGCCTGTACGCCCGAACCCGGCATCCTCAGTCCCCGTTCGTTGCAGCCCCCATCTGCCGACGAGCAGCGCTAGCGTATAACCGGAAGCAAAGGCCACCGAATCCACCCAGCCTATACCGCCATACCCCTTTTCGAGCGCACAGGCGGCCACCCAGATCGCCGGCCAGATGCGGGGACCGACGAGCAGCAGGGCCGCGAAGGCGACGCCGGTCGACAGGCTGATGGGGGGCATCTCCTCGTCCGTAAAGGTCCAGGAGACGCTCAGGCGCGCACTCGCCAGGTAAAGCAGGGCGAACAGTATCCACGAAAAGACCTGCTTCCATGCCCTGGGGGATAGCATGGTGTCCGCCCGGCCGATCGATAGCTCTTCCGGGTCGGTCATTTATTCTCCATTGTTTTGTATTCAATCTAGACCGGTATCCGCAAAAGCTCAAGACGGGCGCCTGCGCATGGGGCCAAAAGAAAAGACCTGTTGGTCGATTTGCGCTATCGTGCACTCTCCATTTGCAACCGTTTGAGTTATGAGCGAGACAGCACCCAAACCCTTCATCCTGGTGGACGGTTCCTCCTATCTCTACCGCGCCTACCATGCCCTGCCACCACTGAGTAACGCCGAAGGCGCGCCCACCGGCGCGGTGGTGGGGGTGACCAACATGCTGCGCAAGTTGCTGGATGACTACGACCCCGAGCACATCGCCGTAGTGTTCGACGCCCCCGGCAAGACCTTCCGTGATGAGATGTTCGAGGCCTACAAGGCCAACCGGCCGCCCATGCCGGACGATCTGAGTGTGCAGATCGAACCGCTGCACCGCATCGTCCGCGCCCTCGGCCTGCCGCTGCTGATGGTGGAGGGGGTGGAGGCGGACGATGTCATCGGCACCCTCGCGGTACAGGCGGCGGAACAAGGCATGGAGACCCTCATCTCCACCGGCGACAAAGACATGGCGCAACTGGTCAACGATCACATCACGCTGGTCAATACCATGACCAACACCCGTCTCGACAGAGAGGGGGTGATCGAGAAATTCGGCATCCCGCCGGAACGCATCGTGGACTACCTGGCGCTGGTGGGCGATACCTCCGATAACATCCCCGGAGTCCCCAAGGTGGGGCCCAAGACGGCGGTGAAGTGGCTCACCCAATACGGCTCGTTGGACGAGATCATCGCCCACGCGGACGACATCAAGGGCAAAGTGGGCGAGAACCTGCGCGCAAATCTGGACCAACTGCGGCTCTCCCGCGAGCTGGCCACCATCCGCACCGACCTGGAGCTGCCCTGGCGTCCCGAGGATCTGAAACGCACCGCCACCGATGAGGCGGCCCTCCGCGAGTTGTATGGCTGGCTGGACGCCCGGCGGCTGCTCGCCACCCTGGGCAAAGGCGGGGATGATGCCGACGCCGCGTCCCGAATCGGTGAGGACGACCACTACGACACCGTGCGCGACGCCGCGGCCCTGAAGAGTTGGGTCGAACGCCTCGAAAAGGCCGAACTGTTCGCCTTCGACACCGAGACCACCAGCCTCGACTACATGCAGGCCGATCTGGTGGGGGTCTCCTTCGCCACGGAGCCCCATCAGGCGGCCTATGTACCCGTGGGCCACGACTACCCCGGCGCTCCTGGCCAACTCGACCGCGACACCGTGCTGAAGGAACTGCGCCCGCTGCTGGAATCCGACACCCGGAAAAAGGTGGGGCAGAACCTCAAATACGACATGAGCATCCTCGCCCGTCACGGTATCGGGCTGCGCGGCATCGCCTTCGACACCATGCTGGAGTCCTACGTCCTGGACAGCACCGCCACCCGCCACGACATGGACTCGCTGGCGCAGAAATACCTCGGCCACACCACCATCAAGTTCGAGGAGGTGGCCGGCAAGGGAGCGAAACAGATCACCTTCGACCAGATCCCACTGGAGCAGGCCGCCCCCTATGCCGCCGAGGACGCGGACATTACCCTGCGACTGCACCAGGCCCTGTGGCCGCAACTGCAGCAGACCGGCAGATTGGCGGAGGTCTTCCTGAACATCGAGATGCCGCTGGTGCCGGTACTCTCGCGCATGGAACGCCGGGGCGTGCGTATCGACCGCGAGATGCTCGCGCGTCAGGGCCAGGAACTGGCGGAACAGATGCACGCACTGGAACAGCAGGCCTACGCGGTCGCGGGCCACGCCTTCAACATCGGCTCGCCCAAACAGATCGGCCAGATCCTGTTCGAGGAGATGGGCCTGCCGGTGGTGAGCAAGACCCCCAAGGGCGCCCCCTCCACCGCCGAATCGGTGCTGCAGGAGCTGGCCGACCGCGGTTTCGAGCTGCCGGCGCTTATCCTGCAACACCGTGGCCTGGCCAAGCTCAAGTCCACCTATGTGGACAAGCTGCCGGAGATGATCGACCCCGGCACCGGCCGGGTACACACCAGCTACCACCAGGCAGTGGCCGCCACCGGCCGTCTCAGCTCCTCCGACCCCAATCTGCAGAACATCCCCGTGCGCACCGAGCAGGGACGGCGCATCCGCCAGGCCTTCGTGCCTGAACCCGGTTGGCGCATGCTGGCCGCCGACTACTCCCAGATTGAGCTGCGCATCATGGCCCACCTCTCCGGCGACGAGGCGCTGCTGCGTGCTTTCGAACAAGGGCTCGACATCCACCGCGCCACCGCCGGCGAGGTGTTCGGCGTGCCGCCGGATCAGGTGACCAGCGACCAGCGCCGCGCCGCCAAGGCGATCAACTTCGGGCTCATGTACGGCATGTCGGCCTTTGGCCTGGCGCGCCAGCTCGGCATCGAGCGCGACGTGGCGCAGGCCTACATCGACCTCTATTTCGAACGCTATCCCGGGGTCCGGCGTTTCATGGAGGCGATCCGCGAACAGGCGCGCGAACAAGGCTACGTGGAGACGATCTTCGGCCGCCGCCTACACCTGGCCGAGATCAACGCCCGCAATGGCCAGCGCCGCGCCGCCGCCGAGCGTACCGCCATCAACGCCCCCATGCAGGGCACCGCCGCCGACATCATCAAGCGCGCCATGATCCGCCTCGACGACTGGATCGAGACGGGACAGGAGGGGGTGCGCATGATCATGCAGGTACACGATGAGCTGGTGTTCGAGATCCACCCGGACGTCTTGCCGGTCGCCGAAGGGGAGATCCGCCGGCAAATGGAGGGCGCGGCGGACCTCGAAGTGCCGCTGGTGGTGGATATCGGGGTGGGTGACAACTGGAACGAAGCGCATTATTGACGGGTTAATAACGTATTGTTTTTAAATGCTTTTACCTCTTGAACAGGATTTTTTTCGGAGAAACCGAGCTGTCGGCTGAACTTTTTCGAAACCGGGGCGTCTTATGTTACAAGCGTCGCATGACGCCGGATCGCCATCCCCCCCTCCCACGGCGATCCGAGATCCCGGCCCACCCCAAGCCGGGAATATGTGACCCTGGCGTCTCCCCCCATAGGATGCCAGGGTTTTTTTTGTCCGCGTTCCATGGATGCGCACCGTCGCGCGCTGCGGTATCCTTCCGCTGATAAAGGAATTTCCGGAGAAACGACACCATGACCGCACCCGACGCGCCCGCGATCTTCCTCGGCAAGGGGGAACGCCCCCAGTACCTGCTGACCAAGGTGGCCAATCGCCACGGCCTCATCGCCGGCGCCACCGGCACCGGCAAGACCGTGTCTCTGCAGATCCTCGCAGAGGGCTTCTCCCGGCTCGGCGTGCCGGTCTTTGCGCCGGATGTGAAGGGCGATCTCTCCGGTCTCTGCGAACAGGGGGAGGCGCGGGCGTCATTCGAGAAAAGGGCTGCCGAACTGGGCTACGACGACTACCGTTTCGAGGCCTTTCCGGTCGTCTTCTGGGACCTGTTTGGGGAACAGGGGCACCCCGTACGCGCCACCGTTGCCGACATGGGGCCGCTGCTGCTGAGCCGCATCCTCGATCTCAACGAGGTCCAGGAGGGGGTGCTCAACGTGGCCTTCGCCGTGGCCGAGGACGAGGACCTGCCGCTGCTCGATTTTGAGGATCTGCGCGCCATGCTGGCGAACATCGGCGAGCGGGCGAAGGCGCTGCGCACCCGCTATGGCAATATCAGCACCCAGTCGGTGGGCGCCATCCAGCGGCGGCTGCTGACCCTGGACCGGCAGGAGGGGGATCGCTTCTTTGGCGAGCCGGCGCTGGAACTCGAAGACCTGATGCGAGTGGACCGCGAGGGCCGCGGATTCATCAACATCCTCGCCGCCGACCGGCTGATCCAGCAGAGTCCGGTACTCTACAGCGTGTTCCTGTTCTGGTTGCTGAGCCGGCTGTTCGACCGGCTGCCCGAGGTGGGAAACCCGGAAAAACCCAAGCTGGTGTTTTTCTTCGACGAGGCTCACCTGCTGTTCGACCGCGCCCCACGCGCCCTGTTGGACAAGATCGAACAGGTGGTGCGGCTGATCCGCTCCAAGGGCGTCGGCGTCTTCTTCGTCACCCAGAACCCCATGGACGTGCCGGAGGACGTCCTCGGCCAGCTCGGCAACCGCATCCAGCACGCCCTGCGCGCCTACACCCCCAAGGAGCAGAAGGCGGTGCGGATCGCCGCCCAGACCTTCCGCCCCAACCCCGCCTTCGACGCCGCCGAGGCGATCACCCAACTGGAGGTGGGCGAGGCGCTGGTCTCCACCCTCGACACCAAGGGCGCGCCCTCCATGGTGGAACGCACCCGCATCATTCCCCCTTCTTCCAAACTGGGACCGGCCGCCCCTGACGTGCGGCAACGGGCGATGGATGACAGCCCGGTGCTGGGCAAATATGACGAGCCGCTGGACCGGGATTCTGCCCGCGAACGGCTGGCGGCGCGCCGGAAACGGGAAATGGAGGAAGGGCGGCTTCAGGAACGGGGCGGAGCCAAAAGGGGACGCCGCAGGCAGACCTACCTGGAAGCGACGGTGAAGAGCGTGTTGCGCAGCCTCGGTTCGAGCCTCGGCCGCCGCATCGCACGGTCGATCGTCAAGTCCCTGTTCCGGCGCTGAAACGGCGCGACCTCCGGCAAAACGGCCCCCTCAACCGGCGGCCCCGCCCTCCCGCGCCAACCAGCGGTCCAGCACGGCATAGACCTCGTCCAGCCCCTCTTTCCGCAACGCGGAGAAGCGTTGCACGCTGACCTCCCCGCCGATCTCCTCCACCGCCTTGCGTACGCTCATCAGGGCGCCCTTGGCCGCGCCACGCTTGAGCTTGTCGGCCTTGGTGAGCAAAATATGGGTGGGCAGGCCGTGGTGGCTGTTCCACTCCAGCATCTGCCGGTCGAACGCCTTCATGGGATGGCGGATGTCCATCAGCAATACGATGGCGCGCAAGGCCCGGCGTTGTTGAAGATACTCGGCGAGAACCGCCTGCCATTGCGACTTCACCCGCTCCGCCACCTTTGCGTAGCCGTAGCCGGGCAGATCCACCAGGCGGCGTTGGTCGTCCAGTTGGAAGAAATTGAGCAGCTGGGTGCGGCCTGGCGTCTTGCTGGTACGCGCCAGGTTCTTTTGCCCGCAGATGACGTTGATGGCGCTCGACTTGCCGGCGTTGGAGCGGCCGGCGAAGGCGACCTCCATACCCGTGTCGGCGGGCGCCTGGGAGATCCTGGCGGCGCTGGTGAGAAAACGGGCCTGACGGTAGAAGGGGTGCATGCAGCGAGGACTTCAGCCGTTACGCCGCCAATGCCCCGATTTGCCGCCCGCCTTCTCCAGCAGGCGCACGTCGAGGATCTCCATGCCCCGGTCCACCGCCTTGCACATGTCGTAGATGGTGAGCAACGCGACCTGGACGGCGCACAACGCCTCCATCTCCACCCCCGTCTGGCCGCGGGTCTCCACCCGCGCCCGGCAGTAGACGTCATTCTCTTGGGGGCGGGGTTCGAGGTCGATCTCCACCTTGGTCAACGCCAGAGGATGGCAGAGGGGCACCAGATCCGGGGTCCGCTTGGCCCCCATGATGCCGGCGACGCGGGCGATGCCCAGCACGTCGCCCTTTTTGTGCCCGCCCTGCATGATCAGACGCAGGGTCTCCGGCTGCATGCGGATCCGGCCTTCGGTGACCGCCACCCGATGGGTCACCGCCTTGCCGCCCACGTCCACCATATGGGCCTCGCCAGCGGCATTGAAATGGGTCAGGTCACTCATGCGTCTCTCAGCCCGCCGCCCGCTCGATGGACTTGGACAGCTCGCGCACCTCGAACTCCATGCGGTCGAGATCGCCCATTACATAGGTGGCGGGATCACTCCCCACGCCGCCCACCGTGCCGGGATTGATGAGCAAGGTATCGCCACCCTTGATGTTGGGGATCTGTTCCATCTTCACCTTGTGGCTGTGGCCGCAACAGACCAGATCCCAGTCGCCGGTGGCGGCCATCGCCCGCGCATAGTGGGGGTAGTGGACCATGAAGATGCGGCGTCCGCCCAACTCGATACCGGCGTCCATACCGTGATAGTGGATCCCGTTGTCCGGCCGCGTGGCCAGACGCCCCAGCGTATACAGATCGCCCGTGTTATTGCCATGGATCACATGCACCGGCAACCCGTGTTTCTCCAGACACTCCAGGGTGCTGGGGGCCACTACGTCACCACAATGCAGCACCGCCCGGGCACCCTCCGCCACGGCCTCCGCCACGGCGGCGTCCAGCAGGGGAATGTGGTCATGGCTGTCCGAAAGAATGCAGATTTTCATCCATCAGGCTCCTAGAAAGCAGGCTTCTCCGGGGCCGCCTTGTACATGTCCACGCTGTCCAGGATCTCCTGTTTGGCCTGATCGACGCCGCCCCAGCCGTCCACACGGACCCACTTGCCCTCGTCGAGATCCTTGTAGTGCTCGAAGAAATGGGCAATGCGATCCAGGATCTCCTGGGGCAGATCGCGGAAGTCCCCCACCTTGCGATATCCCTTGCAGAGCTTGTCCACCGGCACTGCCAGCACCTTGGCGTCGTCACCCGACTCGTCGGTCATCTTCAGCACCCCCACCGGACGGCAGCGGATCACCGAGCCCGAGATCAGCGGATAGGGCGTCAACACCAGCACGTCCACCGGATCGCCGTCCGCCGACAGGGTATGGGGCACATAGCCGTAGTTGCAGGGATAGTGCATCGCCGTGGACATGAAACGGTCCACGAACATAGCGCCGGTGTCCTTGTCCAACTCGTACTTCACCGGCTCCGCATGGGCGGGGATCTCGATGACCACGTTGATCTCGTTGGGGATATTCTTGCCGGAACTGACTCGGTCCAGATTCATCTACAGTGCCTCCATATCCATAAGAAAAGAGGCCGGTTGATAACCGACCTCTTCTCTAAGATACAAGATCATGGCGCCGGGTTACAACCCGGGCAGCCTTTACAACAGCGGCACGATGAGCAATGCCACGATGTTGATGATCTTGATCAGCGGATTGACCGCGGGACCGGCGGTATCCTTATAGGGGTCGCCCACGGTGTCGCCGGTGACCGCCGCCTTGTGGGCATCGGACCCCTTGCCGCCGAAGTTGCCATCCTCAATGTACTTCTTGGCGTTGTCCCAGGCACCGCCGCCGGTGGTCATGGAGATGGCCACGAAGATGCCGGTCACGATGGAGCCCAGCAGCACGCCACCCAGCGCCTGGGCGCCGAGCCACAACCCGACCACGATGGGAACGAAAATCGGCAGCAGCGAGGGCAGGACCATCTCCTTGATGGCGGCCTTGGTGAGCATGTCCACTGCACGGCCATAATCGGGTTTTTCGCTGTGGTCCATAATGCCCGGCTTCTCCTTGAACTGGCGGCGCACCTCGTTGACGATGCCGCCGGCCGCGCGGCCCACCGCTTCCATGGCCATGGCGCCGAACAGGTAGGGCACCAGGCCGCCGATGAAGAGCCCGATGATCACCATGTGGTTGGAGAGGTCGAAGGTGGTCACCTTGCCGGCCGCCTCCAGGGTGTGGGTGTAGTCGGCAAACAACACCAATGCGGCAAGGCCGGCGGAGCCGATGGCGTAGCCCTTGGTCACTGCCTTGGTGGTGTTGCCCACCGCATCCAGGGGATCGGTGATGCCGCGGATCTTCTCGTCCAGTTCCGCCATCTCGGCAATGCCGCCGGCGTTGTCGGTGATCGGCCCGTAGGCATCCAGCGCCACGATGATGCCGGTCATGGAGAGCATGGACGTGGCCGCGATGGCGATACCATACAGTCCGGCGAGGTCATAGGCGCCCCAGATGGAGGCGCAAACCGCCAGCACCGGCAACGCGGTGGATTTCATGGAGACACCCAGACCGGCGATCACGTTGGTGCCGTCGCCGGTGGTGGAGGCCTCCGCGATATGGCGCACGGGAGAAAATTCCGTGGCGGTGTAATATTCGGTGATCACCACCATGGCGGCGGTGAGCACCAGGCCGATCAGGGCCGAGCCGTAAAGACCCATGACGGTGTTCTCCACACCCTTGATGTGCACATCACCCATCATCATGGCGGTGACGAAGTAGAAGACCACCGCGGCGATGACGCCCGCCACGACCAGACCCTTGTACAGGGCCGTCATGATCTTCGCGTCCCCCTCTTTCGCTTGCACGAAGAAGGTGCCGATCACCGAAGCAACGATGGAAACCCCGCCCAGCACCAGGGGATAGACCACCGTCATATCCGCGGCGCCCTTGACCAGCAGCCCGCCGAGCAGCATGGTGGCCACCACCGTCACCGCATAGGTCTCGAACAGGTCCGCCGCCATTCCGGCGCAGTCGCCCACGTTGTCGCCCACGTTGTCGGCGATGACTGCCGGGTTGCGCGGATCGTCCTCGGGGATGCCGGCTTCCACCTTGCCCACGATGTCCGCCCCCACGTCGGCGCCCTTGGTGAAGATACCGCCGCCGAGACGGGCGAAGATGGAGATAAGCGAACCGCCGAAGGCCAGGCCCACGAGCGGATGCAGCGGATCCTCGACGCCGATCGCCAGCAGGATCGCATAGTAGCCGGCCACGCCGAGCAGACCGAGACCCACCACCAGCAGGCCGGTGATAGCGCCGCCGCGGAAGGCGATCTGGAGGGCGGCGTTGAGACCCTCATTGGCGGCCTGGGCAGTGCGCACATTGGAACGCACCGAGACATTCATCCCAATGTAACCCGCCGCCCCGGAAAAGATGGCGCCGATGGCAAATCCCACCGCTGTCGCCGCATTCAGGGCAACCCAGAGCACCACGAACAGAATCACGCCCACGATGGCAATGGTGGAATACTGTCGGTTCAGGTACGCCTTTGCGCCCTCCTGGACGGCTTGGGAAATCTCCTTCATGCGCTCAGTGCCCTCCGGCTGAGCCAGGATCCACTTTACGGAATAAACGCCATAGGCCAGCGCCACTGCGGCGCAGACCAGGGCAAACACCAGTCCGGTAATCATGCGACTCTCCTCTCCAACTTAAATACGACGAAAATGACTTGGAATTGTTAATCCCCTTATTTTTACCCCTCTCGAAACCTGCCGTATTTAACGCTGATCGGCGCTAAATCCGCACAGGCGCCTGGCAGACGGGACACCCCAAAACGGACTTACCGTCCCACGCGGGAGAAATCGTCGCCAGGACGCAGCCCGAAGGCCTCCTCGAGACCAAGCTCCACGATCAAGCGATCGCCTGCAGCCTGTCCATGTTCACGCTGAACCTCACCGAGAATCAAGCGAACAGCATTCCTGTTGTAGCCCCCTCCGAACGCAAGCTGCGCAGTGATCAACTCTCGCGCCTTTTCCAGCGTCATCACCTTGACCTCGGTCAATCACTCAAAAACAAGGGGGCATGCGCCCCCTTTAATTCCTTGCCTTCAGACCTCGAAGGCATCGAGTTTTCTGGCCGCCGGGACGTTCTTCAACGTCACGTATTTCGGCATGCCGTTCTCATCGTAAGGAGGATACGCCTCGCCCTGAATGAGCGGATAGAGATACTCCTTGCACGCATCGGTGATGCCGAAGCCATCGGAAGAGATGAACTCCATGGGCATCATCTTTTCCACGTTGGCGACTTCACTCAATGGCGCCTTGCCGATCTCCCATTGATAGGGTGAACTCGACTTGCGCACCACCGTCGGCATGATGGAGTTATGGCCTTCGAGGGCCATCTCCACCGCTGCTTCTCCCAGCGCATAGGCCTGATCCACGTCGGACTGGGAGGCCAGATGCCGCGCGGCGCGCTGCAGATAGTCCGCCACTGCCCAGTGAAATTTGAGCCCCAGGGCGTCCTTGATCATGTTGGCCACCACGGGGGCCGCGCCGCCAAGCTGGGCGTGGCCGAAGGCATCACGGGTCCCCTGCTCGGCCAGAAACTTGCCGTCCGGCCAGTGCGCGCCTTCGGACACGACCACAGTGACATAACCGAACTTCTCCACCTTCTCCTTACAGTTGGCGATAAAGGCATCCTTGTCGAACTCGACCTCCGGAAACAGAATCACCACCGGAATCCCCTGGTCCTCGACCAGCCCGCCCGCCGCGGCGATCCAGCCGGCATGGCGTCCCATCACCTCGATGACGAAGACCTTGGTCGAGGTCTTGGCCATGGAGCGCACGTCGAAGCTCGCCTCCAAAGTGGAGACGGCGATGTATTTGGCCACGGAGCCAAAGCCGGGGCAGTTGTCGGTGATGGGCAGGTCGTTGTCCACGGTCTTGGGGACATGAATGGCCTGGACCGGAAAACCCATCTTTTCGGAAAGCTGGGAGACCTTGTAGCAGGTATCGGCGGAATCGCCGCCACCGTTGTAGAAGAAGTAACCGATGTCGTGCGCCTTGAACACCTCGATCAGGCGCTCGTACTCACGTTGGTTCTCTTCCAGGCTCTTGAGTTTGTAGCGGCAGGAGCCGAAGGCGCCGGAGGGCGTATATTTGAGCGCCGCGATCGCGTCGGCCGATTCCTGGCTGGTGTCGATCAGATCTTCGGTCAAGGCGCCGATGATGCCGTTGCGGCCGGCGTAGACGTTGGCGATCTTGTCCGAATGCTTGCGCGCGGTCTCAATGACACCACAGGCAGAGGCATTGATGACGGCGGTCACACCACCGGATTGAGCATAAAACGCATTCTTGGCGGTCATTGGTTAAGTTCTCCCTAAAAAATAGTTCTTTGGAAAATATCACTGATTCGAGACGCCGGGCAGTCACAGGTCACCCCGCTCCTTGGCTTCATGATCGGCCTGAACCTGCAAGAGAGAGACGACACACTCCGTCAGATCGTCATACTCGTGGATGCCCGTGCCATATTGCTGATAACCCCGGTAGAAGAACTGGCAACGGTACTTCCGGTCACCGGTCTTCATCACCACGAAATTGCAGTTGCCCGCCTTCCAGAAGACCAGCGGGCACTGGCTCAATTCCTTGTCTGCCGGACTGAGACGCACCTCTGCATCCGCCAGTTCGAAATCCATATCCCGCCCGTAGCGCTCCCTGAGCGTGGTCCTGATGATCCACAATTCAGACTCGTTGATATCCGGGATAATGGACATTTGTTCACATATTGCAACGTCTGCCGGCGTCATTCAGGCCATCTGACGACGGCCATCCGCCCAAACTGCGTTGACTTTAAGGGGATTCTGATATTAGCTTACCGAAGCCGGATTCCAGCGGCTAATCCAAAACTTGGATGCGGGCATGGAATTTCCTAATTGGCATTGCGGCGGAGTTTGCGCGAAATTCCGCCCTTTTCGGGTGAAGGATTCGGACCATTGCGAAACAGCTTCGCAAAGCACCCCCGCATTGTAGGATATAAATTCGGAAAGGCGCGCTCATTGTGTATCGATTGGCGACAATGTGCAACCACACGGACCGACTTTTGTTCTTCCCGCCGCGGGCTGTGGCACTAACAAACAGAAAAACAACGAGGTATGAGCGGTTATGAAAATCGTGTTACTGGGCGCACCGGGTTCTGGTAAGACCACCCAGGCAAAACGGATCGCGGCCAAACAGGGAATCGCGCTCATCTCCGTGGCCAGCCTGCTGAAGGAACACGCGGAAGAAGACACCCCCCAGGGAAAACAGACCCAGAAACTGCTGGACGCCGGGCAACCGGTACCCGACGAAATCGTGTTCGATGTGCTACGCAAACGGCTGCTGGGCAAGGACGTGCGCAAAGGCTATGTGCTATCCGATTTTCCGCGCAACATCGCCCAGGCGCACCAACTGACCAAGCTGTTGAACGATCTGGGCATCGCACCAGACCTTGTGCTCAATATCCAGATCGACAACGAGGCATTGATGGAGCGGCTGGTCGGCCGCCTCACCTGCAGCGGATGCGGCACGGTCTACAACATCTACACCCACCCCCCCATCGTGGATGGGCTGTGCGACAACTGTGGCACCGCCCTCCGGCAACGTTCCGATGACAACGAAACGGCCATCAGCAACCGGTTGCGGCTCTACTACAGCATGATACAACCGGTGATGGAATATTATCGTGAACAGGGAAAACTGGAGGACATCGACGGCAGCCAGAGCCGGGAAAAGATCTTCAGCGCGATCGAAAAGGCGCTGAAACGCATCCCGTCCCCAGCGCCAAAGAAGGCCACCAAAGGCGCGACCCCCAAGACCGGGAGCGCATCGGAGGCAGGGCCCAAATCCTCTCCGGCGAAAAAAGCGGCGGCCAAAAAAGCAATGCCGAAGAAATCCGCCGCGAAAAAGGGCGCAAAATCGGCGAAAAAGAAGGCCACTGCCAAAACCGTAAAGAAAGCGGCCGCCAAGGGCGGCACTGCAACAGGAAAGAAAAAGAACGCGGCGCCCGCCACAAAGAAACGCGCACCGGTCAAGAAAGCAGCGAAAAAGCCGACGGCCAAAAAGAAAGCCACCACCAAGAAGGCGCCCGCCCGGAAGAAGAAAGGCGTCGCCAAGGCGGCGCCAAAGAAAAAAGCCGTCGCCAGGAAACGCGCAACGACGAAAACGCCCGCCACGAAGAAAAAGACGGCAGCCAAAAAACGCCCCGCCGCAAAGAAAAAGACCGCGGCCAAAAAGAAGCGCTGACGTTCATGACGCCCCCGCGATTCGGCGCGCGGGACAGGCGCCATCCCGGGATCTTCACCCAAGCCACTCCGGATCCCACCGCTTCCGCGAACCCTAGCCCGGATTATTCATGAATAGATAAAACAAAAGCCAAAGATGTGAGAAAATGTAGTCTCTAAACAATCATTTACACACATCAAAGGCTTTTGCATGAG
>Ga0256841_1002609_pt1 | contig 14189 bp, 11 predicted proteins | sample 356308metaG_FD_185971 | JGI IMG/M metagenome (GOLD analysis project Ga0256841, IMG submission 185971) | Hydrothermal vent microbial communities from Mid Atlantic Ridge, Atlantic Ocean - 356-308 | ecosystem: Environmental > Aquatic > Marine > Hydrothermal vents | place: Atlantic Ocean: Mid...
CGCACGCCGGTGGGGCCCGGCTCCTGCGACTTGATCATGCCGCGGCGGCGGTTGAGGTCGCCGATGACGTCGCCGACGTTGTCCTCCGGGGTGAACACGTCCACCTTCATGATCGGCTCCATGAGCTGCGGGCCGGCCTTGGGCATGGTCTGCCGGTAGGCCGCCTGGGCGGCGATCTCGTAGGCCACCGCCGAGGAGTCCACCGGGTGGAAGCCGCCGTCGGTCAGGGTCACCTTGAAGTCCAGGCAGGGGTAGCCCGCCAGCACGCCCACTTCCATGGACTTGCGGAAGCCCTTCTCGACGGCCGGCCAGAACTCGCGCGGCACGTTGCCGCCGGTGACCGTGGATTCGAACTCGAAGCCGCTGCCCGGCTCGCCCGGTTCGATGACGTAGTCGATCTTGGCGTACTGGCCGGAGCCGCCGGTCTGCTTCTTGTGGGTATAGCTGTCCTCCACCCGCTGGGTGATGGTCTCGCGGTAGGCCACCTGCGGCTTGCCGACGGTCACTTCCACGCCGTGGGTGCGCTTGAGGATGTCCACCTTGATGTCCAGGTGCAGCTCGCCCATGCCCTTGAGGATGGTCTCGCCGCTGTCCTCGTCGGTCTCGACGCGGAACGAGGGGTCTTCCTGGATCATCTTGCCGATGGCCACGCCCAGCTTCTCCGAGGCGCTCTTGTCGACCGGCGCCACGGCGATGGAGATGACCGGGTCCGGGAACACCATGGGTTCCAGGGTGGCCGGGTTGTTGGGGTCGCACAGGGTGTGGCCGGTCTGCACGTTCTTCATGCCCAGCACGGCGACGATGTCGCCGGCCTGGGCGCTGGTCAGCTCCTCGCGCGAGTCGGCGTGCATCTCGACGATGCGGCCGATGCGCTCGGTCTTGCCGGTGGCGGTGTTGAGCACCGTCATGCCCTTCTCGATGCGGCCCGAGTAGATGCGGATGAAGGTCAGGGCGCCGAAGCGGTCGTCCATGATCTTGAACGCCAGCGCGCGCAGCGGCCGATCCGGGTCGACGATGGCCAGCTCGCCGGTCTCGTGGCCTTCCAGGTCGACTTCCGGCTGCGGCTTGACTTCGGTCGGGCTCGGCAGGAAGTCCACCACGGCGTTCAGCACCGGCTGGATGCCCTTGTTCTTGAAGGCCGAGCCGCAGTAGGTCGGGAAGAAGTCGAGCGCGATGGTGCCCTTGCGGATGCAGCGCTTGATGTCCTCGATGGAGGGCTCGTTGCCTTCCAGGTACTGCTCCATGATGTCGTCGTCCTGTTCGACGGCGGTCTCGATGAGTTTCTCGCGCCATTCCTCGATCAGGTCGGCCATGTCCGCCGGCGGCTCCTGGATCTCGTACTTCTCGGGATCGCCGGAGGCGTCCCACACCCAGGCCTTGCGGGTCAGCAGGTCGACCACGCCGACGAAGTCGTCCTCGATGCCGATGGGCAGGGTCATGACCAGCGGGTTGGCGCCCAGCACGTCCTCGATCTGCTTTACCACCCGGTAGAAATCGGCGCCCATGCGGTCGAGCTTGTTGACGAAGATGACGCGCGCCACCTCGGACTCGTTGGCGTAGCGCCAGTTGGTCTCGGACTGGGGCTCGACGCCGCCGGAGCCGCAGAACACGCCCACGCCGCCGTCCAGCACCTTCAGCGAACGGTACACCTCGATGGTGAAGTCGACGTGGCCGGGGGTGTCGATGATGTTGAGGCGGTGGCCGTCCCACTCGCAGGAGGTGGCCGCCGACTGGATGGTGATGCCGCGCTCACGCTCCTGGTCCATGAAGTCGGTGGTGGCCTCGCCCTCGTGAACCTCGCCGGTCTTGTGGATCTTGCCGGTCAGTTTCAGGATGCGCTCGGTGGTGGTGGTCTTGCCGGCATCGACGTGGGCGAAAATGCCTATGTTTCGGTATTTGCTTAGATCAGTCATCGTTCGGAACTCTGTATGGAATCAAGGGTTAATGCGGCATTTTGACCACGGCCAACAACATGCGCACGAAGCCGGTCCCGAGGGAACGGCGGCGCGGCATTATATAGGAAGAACGGGGGGCGTGTAAGGCCGCGGCCGCGGCAGGACCGAACCGGCTGCCTCGCCGCGCTGCGAATCCCCCCGCCGCTGCAAGGAGGACGCCCCTTCCCGGGCCGGTCCGGACCGGGGTTCCCGCCCGGCAGACAAGGAGAAGCCCGCCCCCTTTTCCCGATAACGCGCATGAATCAGAGAATAAATATAAATTATAGCATAAGTCATGTTTTACAAATCAATTCTGGGCTGATAAACTTCAAAAATCTGCTTTAAAGCATGTTTTCTGTCGCCGGCTTGCCGGAGCCGCAACCCCGGTCCGGCAGGCTGTTTCCCCTGGGCCTTTGCCCGGCCAACGAGGTGTGTTCATGATCAGCGCAGTGCAGATGAAGGCGGCGAGGGTGCTGCTGGGCTGGGATCAGAGCCGGCTGGCGCAGGAGGCCGGGCTGTCCCTGCCCACCATCCAGCGCATGGAGGCCAGCGAAGGCAATGTGCGCTGCAACGTCGATTCGCTGGTCAAGGTCGTCGAGGCGCTGGAACGGGGCGGTGTGGAGCTGATCGCCGTCGGTGCGGCCAGTCCGGCGGGCGGACGCGGCGTGCGGCTGAAGGCCTGACGACGATGCCTGCCGATTTCCCGCTGTCGCTGTTGCTTGCCTGTGCCGCGGTGCTGCTGGCGCTGGGCTCGGCTGGATCGGCCCTGGGGACGGGCCGGGTTCCCGGCGCCAAGATCCTGATGTTCCTGCTGCTGGGGGGCGCCGGTGCGGCGGCCGTGTCGGCCGGCCTGCTGGCCCTGGCCTCGCCGGATGCAGCCGTCGGTGAACTGCCGCTGGGCCTGCCCTGGCTGCCCTGGCGCCTGCGGCTCGATGCCCTGGCCGGCTTCTTCCTGCTGGTGATCGGCCTGGTGGTGATGGCGGTGGCGGTCTATGGCCCGGGTTATGTGCGCGACTTCGAGCACGGCCAGGACCCGTTGCCCGTACTGGGCGCGTTCACCGGCCTGTTCGTCGTCGGCATGCTGCTGGTGGTGCTGGCCGACGACGCCTTCCTGTTCATGGTCGCCTGGGAGCTGATGTCGCTGAGTTCCTATTTCCTGGTGGCCTTCCAGCACGAGCAGGCCGCCAACCGGCGGGCGGCGTTCCTGTATCTGCTGATGGCGCATGTCGGCGCGCTGTCCATCCTGCTCGGCTACGGTGTGCTGGCCGCTTTCGGCGGCGGTTTCGCCTTCGACGCCATGCGCGCGGCCCAGCTGTCGCCGCTGTGGGGCAGCGTCGCCTTCGGCCTGGCCTTCGTGGGCTTCGGCATGAAGGCCGGCCTGGTGCCGATGCACGCCTGGTTGCCGGAAGCGCACCCCGCCGCACCGTCGCACATTTCCGCCCTGATGTCCGGTGTCATGCTCAAGGTCGCGGTGTACGGCTTCATCCGTTTCACTTTCGACCTGGTCGGCCAGCTGCAGTGGCAGTGGGGGGTCGTGGTCCTGGTGGTGGGCAGCCTGTCCGCCCTGATGGGCGTGCTCTACGCCCTGATGCAGCACGATCTCAAGCGCCTGCTGGCCTACCATTCGGTGGAGAACATCGGCATCATCTTCATCGGCCTGGGGCTGGGCCTCGTCTTTCTCGCCACCGGCCATCCCACGGCCGGGGTGCTGGGTTTGATCGCCGCGCTCTATCACACCCTCAACCACGCCCTGTTCAAGAGCCTGCTGTTTCTCGGCGCGGGCGCCATACTGCACGCCACACACGAGCGGGATCTGGAGCGCATGGGCGGCCTGCTGCGCCGCATGCCCTGGACCGGCCTGTTCTTTCTGGTGGGGTGTATCAGCATATCGGCGCTGCCACCCTTCAACGGCTTCGTGTCCGAGTGGCTCACCTTCCAGACCGCCCTGCAGTCCTGGCTGCTGGAGGGCGGTGTGCTGCGCAGCCTGATCCCGATCGCCGCCGCAGTGCTGGCCCTGACCGGTGCGCTGGCGGCCGCCTGTTTCGTCAAGGTCTACGGCGTGGCCTTCCTGGGCCGGGCCCGTTCGCGCCGCGTGCGCCGCGCCCGGCCGGTCTCCCGGGGGATGCGGCTGGGGCAGGGGTTCCTGGCGACGCTGTGCCTGCTGGCCGGCGTTTTTCCCACCACCCTGTTGCAGTGGCTCAACGCCGTGCCCGGGCAGCTGCTGGGCCGGGGGTTGAGCGAGGCGACCGCGCATGGCTGGCTGTGGCTGACACCCATTGCGCCGCAGACGGCGAGCTATTCGGCGCCCGTCGTCCTGCTGGCGCTGGCCCTGGTCTGGTGGCTCAGCGCCACGCTGCTGCGGCGCGGCCGGGTGCGGGCGGTGCGCCGCTGCGACCCCTGGGGCTGTGGTTTCGGCAGCGGCCTGCCCGGCCCGCGCATGCAGTACACGGCCACCGCCTTCGCCCAGCCGATTCGCCGGGTGTTCGGGCTGCTGTTTCATGTGGATGAGCGCGTGGAGCGGGACGACGCCGGCCTGCGCCACCAACTGCACGTGGCGGACCGCGCCTGGGAGCTGTTCTACGCGCCGGTCGTGCGCTGGGTGCAGGCCGCGGCGCGCCAGGTCGGCCGCCTGCAGTCCGGCCATATCCGGGTCTATCTCGGCTGGTCCCTGGGAACCCTGCTGGTGTTGCTATGGTTGATCTCATGAATGCGTCTGCCTGGTTGCTGGTCCTGTTGCAGGCGCTGCTGTTCCTGCTGGGCGCGCCGTTGCTGGTGGCCTGGGTGAAACGGGTCAAGGCGCGTCTGCAGAACCGGCGCGGTCCCGCCCTGTCGCAGCCCTACCGGGACCTCTACAAGTTGTTCGGCAAGGAGACGCTGGTGGCGCACACCGCTTCGGGCGTGTTCCGTGCCGCGCCCTATATCGTGTTCGCAAGCACCCTGCTGGCCTGCACGATCGTGCCCTTGCTGGCGGCGCGCCTGCCGGCCGCCGCGGTGGCCGATGTCATCGTGCTGGTGGGCTTCCTGGCGCTGGGGCGCTTCTTCCTGGCGCTGGCGGGCATGGATGTGGGCACCGCCTTCGGCGGCATGGGCTCCTCGCGCGAGATGCTGGTCTCGGCGCTGGCGGAGCCGGCCATGCTGCTGGCCGTCTTCACCCTGGCGATGACCGCCCACAGCACCAACCTCGCCAGTGTCGTCGATCACCAGCTCGCCAGCGGCCTGATCCTGCGGCCGTCCTATCTGTTCGCCCTCATGGGCCTGGTGCTGGTGGCGGTGGCGGAGACCGGCCGCATACCGGTGGACAACCCCGCCACCCACCTGGAGCTGACCATGATCCACGAGGCCATGATCCTGGAGTACAGCGGCCGCCACCTGGCGCTGATGGAGTGGGCCGCGCAGCTGAAGCTGATGCTCTACGGGGTGCTCATCGTCAACGTCTTCCTGCCTTGGGGGATCGCGACCCGGATCACCCCGGCCGCGCTCGGTCTGGGCCTGGCCGCGGTGGCCGGCAAGTTGCTGCTGCTCGGCGTGCTGCTGGCGGTGGCCGAGACGGGGCTGGCCAAGATGCGCCTGTTCCGCGCGCCGCAGTTTCTGAATTTCGCCCTGCTGCTGGCGCTGCTGGGCCTGTTGAGCCACGTCATCCTGGAGACCGGCGCATGAACCTGATGCAGCTCACCCTGCTGGAGCAGGCGGTGTTCGTGCTGGCCGCCCTGGTGCTGTTCCTGTCCTTCGCCATGCTGGCGCAGGCCCGCCTGCTGGCCGGTATCCATGTCTTCGCCTGGCAGGGCGCGGTGCTGGCGGCCGCCACCGGGCTGGTGGCGGCCGGCGGTGCGCCGCACCTGTTCATCTCGGCGGCGCTGACGCTGGCCCTCAAGGCCTTGCTCATTCCCTGGATGCTGCACCGCCTGGTGCGGCGGCTGGAGCTCGAACGCCATGTCGAGCCCCTGCAGCACCCCGCCCTGGTCCTGATGGCGGGGGCGGGGCTGGTGATCTTCAGCTACTGGGTCGTGGTGCCCATCGAGCGGCTGGAGCTGGTCACGACCCGCAACATCCTGTCGCTGAGCCTGGCGGTGGTGCTGATCGGCCTGCTGATCATGGTCACGCGGCGCCAGGCGGTGACCCAGGTGATCGGCTTCATGTCCATGGAGAACGGCCTGTTCCTGGCGGCAGTGGCGGCCACCCACGGCATGCCGCTCGTGGTGGAACTGGGGGTCGCCTTCGACGTGCTGGTGGCGGCGGTGCTGTTCGGGGTGTTCTTCCTGCACATCAACGAGAGCATCGAATCGCTGGACGTGGACCGGCTCAACCGCCTGTCCGCCAGGGAGGACGATACATGAATGCCCTGCTGATCGCCGTGTTCCTGCCCCTGGCCGGCGCGCTGGTGCTGGCGCTGGTCCGCTCCCTGGCGCTGGCGGGCTGGCTCAATCTCGGTTTCTGCGCCGGCAGCCTGGCGGCCGCGGTGTGGCTGGCGCTGCAGATCCTGCGGGGCGGGGATCTGACCGGCGACGGTTTCCACGTCGACGCCTTCAACGTCTACCTGGTGGTGTTGACCGCCCTGGTGGGGCTGACCACCGCCATCTTCTCCCGCCCCTACATGGCCCACGTCTGCCGCGACGGGCAGGTGTCCGAGGGGCGCATGCGCCTCTATCATTCCATGTTCCAGGGTTTCCTGTTCACCATGCTGCTGGCGCTCACCACCGACAACCTGGGCGTGCTGTGGGTGGCGGTGGAGGGTGCGACCCTGGCCACGGTGCTGCTGGTCAGCCTCTACCGCACGCCGGAGTCGGTCGAGGCGGCGTGGAAGTATTTCATTCTCTGCGGCGTCGGCATCGCTCTGGCGCTGTTCGGCACCGTGCTGGTCTATTTCGCCGCCCAGCATGCGCTGGCCGATGTCGCCGAAGGGCTGAGCTGGAGCGCGCTGTATGCCGGTGCGGACCGCCTCCATCCCACCGTCATGGCCATCGCCTTCGTCTTCCTGCTGGTCGGCTACGGAACCAAGGTGGGGCTGGTGCCCCTCCACAACTGGCTGCCGGACGCCCACTCCGAGGGCCCGACGCCCATGTCGGCGGTGCTATCCGGCCTGCTGCTCAACGTCGCCCTGTACGCGGTGGTGCGCTTCAAGATGCTGGTGGACGGTGCGCTGGCCGCGACCGACAAGGCCGCCGTCGCCGGCCACCTCATGATGGGCTTCGGGCTGCTGTCGTTTCTGGTCGCCGGCCTGTTCCTGCACCGACAGCGTGACATCAAGCGCCTGTTCAGCTACTCGTCCATCGAGCACATGGGCCTGATGACCTTCGCCTTCGGCATCGGCGGCCCGCTGGCCACCTTCGGCGGCCTGCTGCACATGCTGGTGCATTCACTGACCAAGTCGGCCATCTTCATCACCGTGGGCCACGCCACCCATATCGCCGGCACCCAGACCATCGAGCATATCCGGGGCATGATCCGCACCCAGCCGGCGGTGGGCTGGGGACTGTTGCTGGGGGTGGCGGCGATCGCCGGGTTCCCGCCCTTCGGCGTGTTCACCAGCGAGTTCCTGCTGCTGTCGGCCACCATGCAGAGTTGGCCCTGGCTGACGACGGCGCTGCTGTTCGGGCTGGTGGTGGCCTTCGCCGGCCTGTTCCGCCACCTGCACCCCATGGTCTATGGCAAGGCCCCGGAGGGGCAGCAGCCGGTGGCAGCCAACATGCTGCCGGTCATGGCCCACCTGGGGCTGGTGCTGTGGCTGGGCATCGCCATTCCCGTCGCGCTGTCCCGCTGGCTGGATCAGGCGACCTTCCTGATCACCGGGAGTCATCTGCTGTGAGCCGCTTCGACTGGTTGTCCGAATACCTGGCGCGCCTGCAGGACGAGCATGTGCTGGTGCGGCGCGGCTCGGCCACCCGGCTTGCACCGGCCCACGCGCTGGAGATCGACGCGGAAGACTGGGGCCGGGCGGGGCAGGAGGCCGCTGCCTTCGGTTGCCGCTGGGCGGGGCTGTGGGCGGACCAGCACGGCGACCTGTTCAGCGTCTTCTGCCTGCTCGAATACGGGGGGGACTACCTGATCCTGTGCACCGACACCGCCGTCGCCACGCCGTTGCTGCCTTCGCACACGCCCTACTACCCCGCTGCGGACCGCCTGGAACGGCACCTGCAGGACATGTTCGGCATCGCCTTCGGCGATCATCCCGACACCCGGCGCTGGACCCGGCACCAGGCCTGGCCCGAGGGGCGCTACCCGCTGCGGGACGATTTCCCGGTCACCGGGGACGCGCCGCGGGAGACGCCGCCGGACGAGGAATATCCCTTCCCGCGCGCCCAGGGTGCCGGGGTGTATGAGATCCCGGTGGGGCCCGTGCACGCCGGCATCATCGAGCCCGGCCATTTCCGCTTCCAGGCGGTGGGTGAAGAGGTGCTGAAACTGGAGGAACGGCTGGGTTACGTCCACAAGGGGATCGAGAAGATCGCCGTCGGCCGGGACCCCCGGGCGCTGGCCCGGCTGGCCGGGCGGGTGTCGGGCGACAGCACCGTGGCGCACGCCTGGGCCGCCTGCCAGGCCATGGAACGGGCGGCGGGCATCGAGCCGCCGCCGCGTGCCCAGGCCTTGCGGGCGCTGCTGGCCGAGCGGGAACGGGTCGCCAACCACATGGGCGATATCGGCGCCATCTGCAACGACGTGGGTTTCGCCTTCGCGCTCTACCAGTTTTCCCGCCTGCGCGAGCTCTGGCAGCGCCGCAGCAGCGAACTGTTCGGGCACCGCTTCATGATGGACGTCGTGATCCCGGGCGGGGTGACGGCCGACCTTCCCCGGGAGGCGGCGGCCCGGCTGCGCGAGGACCATCGCGCCTTGCGCGCCGAGTTACGGGCACTGTACGACATCCTCGAGGACCATCCCTCGCTGGAAGACCGGCTGTTGACCAGCGGGCGCCTGACGCAGGACACGGCCCGGCGGCTGGGCTGCCTCGGCTACGTGGGCAAGGCGTCCGGCCAGGGTTTCGACGTGCGGCAGGCCAGTCCCTATCCACCCTACGACCGCCTGCCGGTAGCGGTTCCGGTATTCGAGGAGGGTGACGTGGCCGCACGCATGCGCGTACGCATGGAAGAGATCCTGGCCGCACTCGATTTCCTCGACCGCCTGCTCGAGACCTTGCCGGGCGGCGACATCGGCTGCGATATGCCGGCGCCGGAGGCCGGGGCGGAAGGCATCGGTTTCGTCGAGGGGTGGCGCGGTGAAATCGTCACCTATGTGCGCTTCGCCGGGGCCGGGCAGGTCGCCCGCTTCTTTCCGCGCGATCCGAGCTGGTTCAACTGGCCGGCGCTGGAACGCATCGTGCTGGGCAACATCGTCCCCGATTTTCCGGTCTGCAACAAATCGGTCAATGGTTCCTATTCGGGCCATGATCTGTAGATGAGGCGAGGTCAGACATGCTGAGAATCCTCAACCGCATCCGCCACGCCGGCCTGGTGACGGAAGCCCCGCCGCCCGTCGATGACGGCGAACTGCAACGGGTCGGCACCGAAGTCAAGCGGGTGCTGGAGGCCCGCTATGGCGGAAGCCTGGCGATACGCGAGGTCGACGCCGGTTCCTGCAACGGTTGTGAGCTGGAGATCCATGCGCTCAACAACCCCTATTACGACGTCGAGCGCTTCGGTGTCCACTTCGTCGCCTCGCCGCGCCACGCCGACGCCCTGCTGGTGACCGGGCCGGTTTCCCGCCACATGGAGGCCGCCCTGCGCCGCACCTGGGAGGCGACCCCGGATCCGAAGATCGTCATCGCCGCCGGGCAGTGCGCCTGTGACGGCGGCGAGTTCGGCACGTCCTACGCCAGTTGCGGCGCGGTGGCGAACGTGCTGCCGGTAGACGTCAGCATTCCCGGCTGTCCGCCTGCCCCGATCGAACTGCTGCGCGGCCTGCGCGCGGTCTTGCAGGGCTAGCCCATGAATCCTTGTCTGCTTTCCGACGCTGCTGTATTTCCCTCCGCCTGCCGACGGCGGCCGGGCGCATCGGCCTGCCCGTGTTCGTTCCCGGGCCGGCGGGGGACTGCGCGGTGCCGGGGCAGGAAGTCCAGCCACACCCCAACCCGATCCGGAGACCCGAGCATCCATGGCCATTGAGATCAAACGCCCCCCCGTTCCACTGCTGCACCGACTGTTCCCCTTCGTCGCCTGGTTGCCACGGGTCAACGGGCAGACGCTGCGGGCGGATCTGATCGCCGGCCTGACGGTGGCGCTGGTGGCGATTCCCCAGTCGCTCGCCTACGCCCAACTGGCCGGGGTGCCGCCCTATTACGGGCTCTACGCCTCCTTCCTGCCGGTGATCATCGGCGCCCTGTACGGCTCCTCGCCGGCGCTGTCCACCGGGCCGGTGGCCATGACCTCGCTGCTCACCGCCGCCAGCGTGATGACGCTCGCCCGGTTCGGCACCGATCAGTTCTATGCCTACGTCATCCTGATGGCGCTGTTGTCGGGCATTTTCCAGATTGCGCTGGGCATCGCCCGGATGGGGGTGCTGATCAACTTCCTGTCCTACCCGGTGCTGCGCGGCTTCATCAACGCGGCCGCCATAATCATCGCACTGGCCCAGCTGCCGGCGATGCTGGGCCTGAAACTGGAACACAGCCGGCATTTCATGATCGACGTCCTGCACGTGGTGGAACATTCCGCCAGCACCCATCTGCCCTCGCTGGCTTTCGGGCTGGGCTCGCTGGTGCTGCTGATGCTGTTCAAGAAGTTCACGCCCAGGCTGCCCGGCGTGCTGGTGGTGGTCATCATCACCACCTATCTCAGCTACCAGTTCGGTTTCGAGGCCGGTGGCGGCGTGGTGGTCGGCACCATTCCGCAGGGGCTGCCCAGTTTCAGCCTGCCGCCCTTCGACTGGAATGCCAGCATGCACATGCTGCCGGCCGCCTTCGTCATCGCCATCATCAGCTTCATGGAGGCCATGTCGAGCTCCAAGATCATCGCCATCAAGACGCGCACCAAGTGGGACGAGAACCAGGAACTGGTCGGCCAGGGCCTGGCCAAGATCGCCGCCGCGTTCAGCAACGGCATGCCGGTCAGCGGCTCCTTCTCGCGCTCGGCGCTGAACCTGGCCAGCGGCGCGCGCAGCGGCCTGGCGTCGGTGTTCAGCGCCGTGCTGGTGCTGATCACGCTGTTGTTCTTCACGCCGCTGCTGTACCACCTGCCCAAGCCGGTGCTGGCCGCCATCATCATGATGGCCGTGTTCAGCCTGGTCGATGTGCAGACCATCAAGGACGCCTGGCGCGCCAACCGCCAGGACGGGATCGCCGCCATCGTGACCTTCTTCGCCACCCTGGCGTTCGCGCCCAACATCCAGAACGGCATCCTGACCGGCATCCTGTTGTCGCTGGTGCTTTTCCTGCTTCGCACCATGCGTCCGGCCGTGGTGCTGCTTGGGGTCGACGAACACGGCGCCCTGCGCAGCGCCAAGCGCTACAACCTGCCCAAGCTGCACCCGCAGATCACGGCGGTGCGCTTCGACGGCCAGCTGTATTTCGCCAACGTCAGCTACTTCGAGGAGTCGATACAGTACCTGATCTGCACTGACCCTGATGTCCACCACATCCTGGTGGTCGGCGACGGCATCAACGGGCTCGACGCCTCGGGCGTGGAGATGCTGAAGAACCTGCTGGATCAACTGGAGAAGAGCGAGGTGGTGCTGTCCTTCTGCAATCTCAAGAGTTCGGTGCGGGCGGTGCTGGAACGCACCGGTCTGGTGGAGAGGATCGGGGAGCACAACATCTATCCCACCGTGCAGCAGGCAGTCGCCAGCATCAGGAAGCAGGTCGAGGAGGAAGCGGGGGAGGCCGCCGGAACCGGAGCGGTGGCATGAAGCGCAGCCTGATTCTTGCCCTGGTCCTGGGGCTGCTGCCGGTCGCCGCCGGCGCCGGCGGCGGCACGCAGGTCGAACTGAAGATGATCGCGCAGGAAGCCCGCAACGGTGATCCGGGCGCCGAGCTGCTCTATGGGCTCGCCTACCTGGAAGGGCGTTACGGCCTGCAGCCGGACGCCCGCAAGGCGGTGAGCTTGTTGCAGCGTTCCGCGCAGGGCGGCAACCCCTATGCCCAGCTCGTGCTGGCCAACTGCTATGCGCAGGGCCGCGGCATCGGCAAGGATCCGGCGCAGGCGGTGAACTGGTGGCGCAAGGCCGCGCGGGCGGGCAACGGCGAAGCCCAGTACCGGCTCGGCAAGGCCTACCTGGAAGGCTTCGGCGTGGCGCACGACGACCAGCGCGCCATCGAATGGCTCAAGCGCGCGGCCGGCAACGGCAACACCGACGCCCAGTACCTGATCGGCAAGATGTATCACGAGGGCTACGTCGTGGCACAGGACCAGACCCTGGCCAGGGACTGGCTGAGCCGGGCGGCGGCCAACGGTCATACCGGCGCGATCAACCTGCTGGCGGTGATCAACACCTTCGTGAAATCGACGACCCTGGTGTCGCAGGCCTCCTATGCCGAACTGAAGAGAAAGGCCGAACAGGGCGACCCCCATGCCCAGTACGAGCTGGCCCTGGGCTATGAAACGGGCTCTCTCGGCGTGGCGGCCGACCCGGCCAAGGCTCTGCACTGGCTGACCGAGGCGGCCCGCAACGGCAACCTGGTGGCTATGCAGAAGCTGGCGGAGGTCTATGCGCAGGGGCTGCTGGGTGTCGACAAGGATCCGCGCAAGGCCGCGTACTGGCGCGAGCGCTCCGCAGGGAGGCACTGACGTCTCCAGGCCCTGCTGCCCGGATGCAGGGGGGTCAGGAGCCGTCTTCGCCCTGCCGGCACACCGGCCGTGCGGGAGCGGGGTGTCAATCGTCCGGCCCGCGGTGCGCTGTTTCCTCCTCGTCGACCCAGTCTTCCTCGACCCAGCTCATGCCCTTGCGGCCCGGCACCTTGCGGGGCGCCCCGGCCCGGTAGAAGGGGCAGCTCTTGGGACCGTAGCAGAAGGTCTCGAAGCGGTATCGGCAGGAAGGATTCCAGGGGTCGATGAGCAGCTCCACCGGCATGCGGCAACCCCAGATGCAGGCGGTGCATTTAGCATCAAAAGTGCGCGGGTCCAGGCGCCGGTGCCCTCGCTGCCGGTACGTGGGCAGGTCTGGCGGCACGCCGTGGAAGGGCGGGCCGGCAGGGGGCTCCTCCGGTGCCTCCTTCAGCACCTTGAGCCCGCTGGTCTTGTAATGGCCCGCTGTCTCCATCCTGGGATCGGCCACCGGCACCGAGGCGCCCTTCACCATCATGCCCGCCCGGAAACGGTGCTTCTCCTGGGCGGCCTTGCCCACGGCGATCAGGAACTCACCCGGCTCGTCGCCAAGCGTGCCTTCGATGCGCAGAACGTAGCCCGGATAGCTGTGCGAGCGCTGGTCGAAGGAGCGCAGCAGGCGGATGCGCGGCTGGACACCGAGAATGCGCCCGTGCCAGGTGACCTTTGGGGTGGAGGTTTTTTTCATGTCGGGTCGACACGTTCTCTTTTGTGAGTCAGCGCAATGAGTGTAGCCGGTGGAGAGCAATTCATGCCACCTGACCTTCTGTTTCGTCCGTGTCTAAGCTGTTGGTTGCGTGCCTCGTGCACGGCCCCTCGGAAACCGGGAGGCATGGCCGGATCAGAGAGAACATTGCCGATCGTATGTGGATGATATCGGCTCGCGGGGTGAGGCGGCCGACTGCGTTCGATGGAGACTTTCAACAGCCTGGTGGAAATTCCTTCGCTATACGTGCGCATAAATCACATGTTCACGGGGTCTGTGGATGTGAAGCGCACATTGATGGTTGTCGATCAAAAAAATCCCGGTGGCCTCGGTATACTGTTCATCCAAGACGATTTCGTCGCCCTGTTTGAGAAGGGACTGCAGGCACAGGCCGATTTTTGCGCGTAGTCCATAATTGAGTCCATGTTTGTGCCAGTTGGCGCTTGCCATGGGCATGCCTTGTTTGCCAAGCGCAAAAAAGTGATCCACTAATACAGTACGTAGATTGTTCCGTCCAATATTTTCCGAGAGAAACCCAATGATTTCCTTTCCCGATAGGCAGTCGTTGGGCAGCAAACGAACAAGTGGTTCCGGCAGAAACGAGCGGAAAGATTCTCCTGATACTCTGCCCTGCAGGAGGTCCTCGTCGACCATCTGTTTGAAATCCGGGCGTGGGTCGGACCCGGTGCGACCAGCCAACTGGATGAGCGCCATGGCTTCGTTGCGATGCCCGCTCAAAGGAAACCCGGAAATATAATGATCAAGCATGTCATGAACCAACACGGATGTGTTGATTTGGCACCC
>Ga0256841_1002610_pt1 | contig 14188 bp, 5 predicted proteins | sample 356308metaG_FD_185971 | JGI IMG/M metagenome (GOLD analysis project Ga0256841, IMG submission 185971) | Hydrothermal vent microbial communities from Mid Atlantic Ridge, Atlantic Ocean - 356-308 | ecosystem: Environmental > Aquatic > Marine > Hydrothermal vents | place: Atlantic Ocean: Mid...
GCCTGTGATTTTTAATTTCATTTTTTACATTTGCCTAACTTTATGTGTTAGATACGGAGTTCTTTAAAAATTAGACTTTATTACATAATCATTTTTTAATTTTAACACCTAAAACTAAAAATTAATAATTTCAATACGCTGATTTTTAGTAAATTATTTTTTTAAACTAAAAATGTGCGGAAAACAGGTGAGTTTATAACTATTGTTTAATTTAATATCTTTGTTTAATAATATGTATTGATGTTATTGTTTGACAAGAAAATATTGTTAAGTGCTTTTATCCTTTTGCTTTTTTATAGCTGCGGCATGGTTAATACTCATGACGGTGTTTATGTTGCCGTTTTTACCGATAGAGCAATTACAGCAGATACGCTGATAATTAATAAAAACGGAACTTATAAACACATAATTTATGATAATGATTCCGATAGGTTGGTAAATATAAATACCGGGACTTGGGAAAGAAATGGTGACCGTTTGCTTTTTAATGATTTTTTATTTAACGAAGATGACATATATTACGATTACAGGGTTAAATCTTATGATAAATATTTAATCAACACATATTTACCAATAAATCCTTTTACTCATAATCTAATTAAGTGAGTTCGACATAAGAAAAATTCTTTATTTTTAATAAATTTTTGATTTTTAATCACTACTGTCCGATAAAAATACAAAAAATAATTTTTAAAATTTAATTGATTTATAATCAATGCTATTTTTGATTATCAAGCTCGGTTTTCAAAAGTAAGCCCCCTTAGAATAAAGTAGGTCTCATGAGTTCGTCATAGGTTTTTTGCCAATCTTTCTCCGGATTTTCTAAAAATCGTATTAAATGAATATAATTAAACAGGTGTATTTTGCAAAAACTTACCAAATTGGAAAATGCCCATTTTCTTTTGATACTTTTCTAAATTACTGTCATTAACAAATTGGCAATTAAGGCACAATATATCTGTATCTTAATGGCATTTTCATTGTCTCCGAGAAAATATTTTAACGGAAAGTTTTGTTTTAACTGTTTAAAAAGTAATTCTATTTGCCAACGAAGTTTTTAAAATTCGGCTATCAAATCTGCTCTGATTTCAAACAAATTGGTTAAAAATTCAAAGCGTCTTTTAAGTTCTCTATCATAAAACTGGATTTTACGGAGTTTTAAGGAATGTGAAGTATTGTTGGTCTTTACTTGAATTTCAATAATTTCATCTTTTTCAACTCCACTATGAATATGTTCTTCAATGGTTTTTTCCAAAACTATATCATATACTGCATTGTCTTTAATTCGGGTAACAAATCCTGTTTGTGCTTGTGTCATCTTTTCAAAAGCCTTATAATCGTTATAGCCTTTGTCAAAAACATAAATTGTATGGGCATCTAATGTTAATTTTTCCAATAACATATGGTCGTGTGTGGCAGCACTGGAAAACCATACCATCTTCGGAACGGTTTCATCTACATTGATAACGGTATGAACTTTTATTCCACCTTTCTTTTTTCCATTATGCGGATTACGACCAACTCTTTTTAAAATATCCTTAAACAGACTTATTGTTGTGCTGTCAATAATTTTTAATTGCTTGCCTATCACTTGTTTAATTCGGCTGTCCGAGATATGATCCCCGTATTTATGTAAAAGTTTATTGTATATTTCTCCGAAAACATCAGCATCTCTATGTTTATTGGCGTTAGATAGTGTGCTTCTGCGAGGAATATGATTTAACTGAAAATGTTTGGTCTTGCCCGCCAAACCTAACATTGCTCCGCTTACTTCTCGTAAAGATGAACATTTTGCAAATGAGCTGAAAAGCATACTTATCAAATGATCCTTTGTCTTAAATTTTTTTACATAACGGTCTGATTTGTGCTTTTTTACACTTGTGTTGATAATGTTAGTGTCAATTAAAGAAATCAGCTGTCCGAAAACAGAGGTACCAAAAAAATGTGTATTTTTGTTCATATCTGAAATTTTTGTGGTTAAAAATTAAAGATATAAAAAAAGCGGGAGATCTTTGTGAGATCCCGCTTTTGAAAAAAGTCTTATCGGACACTAGTGATTTTGAATATGTTATATAAAAAATTTAAAGAAATATAATTTTATTGACTTATTAAGAGAAAATCTGTATTTTAAGCATAAAAATAAACATTATGGAAAAATTTGAAGGGAAAAATATACTGAACTTTATAAAAGAATTACCAAATGACGAAGCCTGCAAGGCCTATTTAGCTAAATATAAATGGTCAGATGGTTTTGTTTGTTTAAAATGCGGGGGAACAAAAGGATATACAAAAAAGGCTATAAATATCATTGTTATCGATGTAATTATGTAGAAAGTGCTACGGCCAACACGATTTTTCACAAGGTTAAATTTGGTTTACATAAAGCCTTTTGTATGGTATTTGAAAAGGTTACCAGTAGTAAAAGCATATCCAGCGTGCAGTTGGGGCAACGCTATGGAATAAGTCAAACATCCACATGGTTTTTTATGTAAAAAGTGCGAAAAGCGATGGCAAGTAGTAAAAAGTATCCATTATCGGAAATTGTTCATGTAGATGAATTTACCGTAGGAGGGCAAGAAGATGGGAAATCCGGAAGAAGTTACGATTCTAAAAAGAAAAAAGCCGTGATAGACGTTGAATTAACCCCGAAACATCAAGTAAAACGAGTTTAATTCGCTCTATTTTCCTCTGGTTCATTAACAACGATTTTTGGAGAACATATCTATACTTCCGCAAAAGTATTTACCGATAAATGGTGTGGATATGATCCGTTAAAAAGCTCCTATAATATTACTCAAATTTAAAGTGATAAGGGGAAAAACTTCCTAAAACTACATATTATTATTCATCAAATAAAATCATGGTTAAGAACTATTCCTACTCACGTAAGTGATTAACATATTCAAAAATACTTTGATGAAAATTGTTAACGTATCAACAGGTCGTAAAATAAACATACCATTTGGCACAATGCTATTGTCAGAATGATAAATGGTCGGCCTATTACTCATAGCCAAATTAAATTAAACCGAATATAAGTTAATAAGTCAATAATTTTAATTAGCAAATAAATGTATTTTGTTTTGAGCCAAAATCCAATAAACATGCTATCTACTGCACTAATTTTAATTAAACTTAACATCTTAGTATAAGAAAAATAAGTTTATATCTCATGTATTTATTGAATTTTTACTTTGATTCTTTTATCAAATTTACCTTCCTTTATTATTACAAAATAAATTCGAATTAATATACACTATGAATTCATTTAACATATATTTAACATATATTTAACACAATAATATTTATTTGTAAATAAAAAAATTATATTTTTGAAAAAAAAATACAATGAGAAAATTATTATTATTAGCAATTTTTTATTTTACAACAAACACTTTCTCACAGCAAAGCAATATTTCAAATAAATATTCTGACTTTGAAGGAAATGAGCTGCGTAAAATTAATTATCAAATAACCAACGACTTAACAATATTTTTGGTTTTTTATTCAAATAGATATGATGATAAAGTTTTGTTAATTGGTAATAAAGATAAGCTTGTTAATGTAACCAATAATAATATTTTATTTATAGATGATTATATTGAATTTAAAGAAAATTATAAAAAAGGTAAAATTGTTACTGTTAATATTCCAAACAAATTTTTTCATAAAAGTTTGTTAAAATATACTAATCCCATGCTTAAAGAATTGGTTTTGTGGGATGGCATTGCAGAACAAAAGGCTAGAAAGATTTTAGAAAGTTACTTATCAATTAAGCATGGTATATCATTATATAAAAAGTCAAATTATTATTCATCAACCAAAAAAAAGATTTGGGATGCATATTATAACAAAAATTTTTTATATAGAGTTACAGGATTAGGAATTGATCATAACATCAAACTCAATCGTTTAAAAGGTAAAAATATTGATTCTGATAGTTTGGTAATAGGAATAGATTTAAATGATAGACTAAGTGTTGCTACTTTAACTAATTTAAAAAATCCTAAATATTTAATATGGGGAGATAATGGAGAGAGTTTATCTTTCAATAATAAAAATGAATTAAATAGAGTATGGAGATATCAAAAAACAAATTTCGAAGATAATACATTTTTTAATTTTACTTTTACACTAGAAGATGATATTTTGAAAAAATATCAATATTTTCTTGTTTTTTCTAAAAAAGAATTTAAAACTGAAAAAAATAATTTATACTATTTAAACCCTGACTATATTCATAATATGTTATTTGGATATAATATAAAATTAGATGCTAACAATAATAATTTTACCATTTTGCGTAAACCAAAACCAGATAAAGAATTTTTTAGTATTTTCCCGAATCCTGCTATAATTGGGAATCCTGTTATATTGAAATTTAATAATCTTGATATTGATTCAATGATTAAAATAGATGTTTTTGATATATCAGGAAAAATAATTTATCATAAAAATTATAAAACTACTAATAGAAAATATAATAATAAGATAATTTTTAAAAAAACGGGCGTGTTTTTAGTTAGAGTTCAAATTAATAACCAAATTTATACAAAAAAAATACTTGTTTCTAAATAAACAATTTATCTAAATAAAATTACATTTAACTGAAATAAATTAACAACTATGAAAAAAATCAGCTTATCTATTATTTTAGTACTATTTTTTTATTTTGTAAATTTTGCTAACAATGATATCGAAGTGCCTAAGAGGTCTAACAATAATAAGTCTATAAGGTATTATAAAGCCGATATCGAATATGGAGAGATAGGTGTGTTCGATATAAAAAATGGAGATAACTTAATTGATAATATTTTTAAATTTAATATAGATCAAGAAATATCTAAAACTGATAAGGTTTATTTAGAATACGAATTATTCGGTTTGGCTGATGCTATATTTACTTCTAAAAGTATTAACGGTGGATTTGCTACAGGCGGATACGCTCTGGTAAAGACGAAAAAATGGAAAAAAATTAAAGAACCTATAAGCTATGATTGGCTAAAAAAAGGTTATAACTATATCTTATTTGCACCAGCCAATAATGCAACGCCATATAAAATAAAAAATATAAAAATAATTATAGAAAGAGATGATCTTCAAAAAGATAATGCGCAAATAGTTTTTTCTAGCACAACAAAATATAAATACAATGATAAGTTGATTTTAAAAGGTTTTATAAAAAATTATAACAAATTTTCACATTTTAATATAGAAATTGATGGTGTAAAATATGAAATTAATTTGGACGGTAGTTTTGAATTCATACATGATAAAGCAATAGAAAATAGAGAATTTGTAAATGTAAAATTAATTAGTGAAGATAAAACAATTTATCAAAAAGATATAATTGTCAAGAATGCTATTGAAGTTGAAAAATTTAATAAAATAAGTAAAATTCCAACATTTTCTTATCATAGATTTGGAGTAAAAGCTGATAAATTCTTTTACGATAAAATAGGAATAGTTATAGAGGATGGTTCTTTGGTTGAGGAAAAAAACATTTCTATTAGTAAACTTAGAAATATTGACATACCACCACTTGAAACAAGCATGGTAAATGTTACAGCAAATGGTAGCGGAGTTAGATTTTTACCCGATGGAACAAAGTTTGAAAAACCTGTTAAAATTTATATTCCATTTGATAAAAATAAAATTCCACAAGGTTATTCTCCATCTGATATTACAACCTTTTATTTTGATGTTAAGGCTAAATTGTGGAAAATGTTAAAGAAAGATTCAGTTGATATGAAAAATGGAGTGATTATTTCTTCAACTACCCATTTTACGGATTATATTAATGGTATAATAAAAGTTCCTGAAAGCCCTCAAACTTCTTCTTTTACTCCAACTATGATGAATGATATTAAAGCGGCACAACCTTTAACCGGATTAACTATCGTTCAGCCGCCAAAAGCTACACAAACCGGAGACGCAGTTATAAATTTTCCTATTAAGATTCCTTCAGGTAGAAACGGAATGCAACCTGATTTAACTTTAAAGTATAATAGTTCCGCTGGTAATGGATTTCTGGGTTTAGGTTGGAGTATGAGTATTCCATCAATAACGGTTAATACAAAATGGGGTGTGCCTCGTTTTGAACAAGACTATGAATCCGAAATGTATCAATTAAATGGAGAAGATTTGATGTATCCTAAGTATCAAATGCTCAATGACCCAACTTATTATGATTATATGCCAAATAGACCTAGATATGTAAATGGTAATCCTGTGACAACTAATCCCCAACCAAGGTCTTCTACTAAGAAAACTTTTACCTTAAGAAACCAAAACGCTCAAATGAGAATAGAACGTTTGGGAAATTCTCCATCTGAATATTATTGGAAAGTAACTTCTCCGGATGGGACTATTAGTTGGTATGGAGGCAATGAAAAGGGAATTAACGAAAATTCGATAATACGAAATGATGATGGGAATATAGTTCACTGGGCAATTAATAAAACTATTGATGTTTATGGAAACACAATTATATATAATTACTATAATAAAAAAATTGTTACACAATCAAGTTCGAGTGATAATTCAATGGAAGTTATATTAGGTCTTTCGCAAGAAAACCAAAATTTATTAAATGGAAAAATATTTCACATCCAAAATATTTATTATACCGGATATAAAGGAAAAAAAGGTAATTATACTATTAACTTTGGGTATGACAGTCATATTATTAGAAATGATATTAATATCAATTTTTCAAGAACTGTAAAAGAAGTTGAACCTTTTTTACTCAATGAAATAAATGTCTTGTACAATGAGCGTTTAATTAGAAAATATTCGCTAAATTTTTCAGAAGGCGCTTTTAAAAAAGAATTATTGAAGTCTGTTATTGAATTTGGGGTGGGTGGCAATGAGATTATAAATGAGAATACATTTGATTATGGAGAATTGAAGCTTAAAGATAGCGGACCGGATTTTAATTTATTTTCCAATACGATGTTATTTAATAACAATGATAATTCTGCCCCCTCATATTTTTTAAGTTCTGTTCGAAATCACTCTGATTTAGGAACAACTGAAACTTTCGATTTTTCTTTTTCTACTAGGTTTGGTTTTGCTGTACAATTATTAAAACCTGATAAAAAACCACTAAGAAATTTAGGCGGTGGATTTACATTAGGATTTGGATATATGCCAAGTAAAGGTAGAACTACTTTTGTTGATATTGATGGAGATGGAATAATAGATTTAGTCTTTGTTCATGGGGATAATTTATATTATAAGAAAGGATATATTAACAACATGAACCTTTTAAGATTCGATAGTGCTGTACAAAATATAATGAATATATCAAATTTTAGTAGTTCTGTTTCGCATAGATTTTCTTTTAATTTTAATCTTGGTGCAAGTTTAGGTTCACTTTTTTTTAATTTAGGACTTGGAAATGTTTATTCCCAATTACCATTCATAAATGATGTAGAAACTGTTACTAAAATTTATTTTACCGATGGTAATTCTGACGGATTAGTTGATATTGTAAAAGCAGATGCTGATAATAATTATGTAGTATATTTTAATCATGTCGAAAGCGACGGAACTTTAAGTTTTTCTCCAAGTAGTTTAGGTACGGAAAATGTTTTGGTTACTGGACATGTAAATATAGAAGATGCTCCTGCTTTAAACTTGCAGGAAGACAATGAAGAACAAGTATTTGAATCTTTGGCAAATTTATTTAATTTTGATATGGTCCGGGTTTGGATAGCTCCGCATGATGGGTTTGTTAAAATAGGTGATACTGTATCTTTTTCATCTTCTGATCCGGAAGATAAAATTTTGTACAGTATTGAGACAGCTATGGTTGAGCATGTTAATGATTCCCCTAATTCCATTAATCATACCGGTACTCCATTTAGGCTTTACATCAAGGAATTTAGTAATACTTTACAACAAGATAATATAAACATTGACAATTATTATTCGGGGGTTCCAGTATCTTTGTTAGGCTTTAATGGACAGTATTTGGACGGCTATGAAAAGCAAGGTCTATATGTTAAAGCCGGACAAATGATTTTCTTTAGAATTCAGACAAATGATACTAAAAATATCATGCCATTAAACAGTTCACCAACAGTAACTTATACGTCAAACAACTCCTCTGGTCAGTTTATTGAATCTAGTAATTATTCCGATGTATATTTGTTACATGATTATGAAGGTGAAGAACTAACTGAGGAAGGAGTTTATAATGTAAGTTGGATAGATTTTGGACAAAATTTTAGCAATAGTAATCAAACTACTGATGTAAAATATGAAATAAAAGTAAAATTAAGTGCCATTAATACAGGATTAAAACCAAATTATTCAGGTGAGTTTCCAATTTTTTCACAAGAAATACATGCTGGTCATACTGTCAATTTAGGAAATGATATTGCAAATTGGGAAGATGTAGATATAACGGATATAAATAATAATCTACTTTTATCATTTGATAAGGCAAGCAAAGAATTGACATTGAGACCTAATATTTTTAACAATTATATAGTAACTATTCGTTATGAGGTAAATGCTATTGAAGATCACAGTCAAGTAACGGTTGACTGGAAATCATTGGAATGGAAACCTTTATTAACTTATCATTCTCAATCTTTAAATCTCGATAGATATATTTATCCGATAACCATATATAATTTTGATCCAATGGAGTTTAGTTTTAATATTGATAAAGATTTGAAACACTTATATTTATACAGAAATTGGGGACAATTTATCTATTCTAGCAGAAAAAAAGATGATCCAGTTGCAGTGTATGATGACAAGGGAGTTTTAATACATCATCCGGATGTTTGGGATTTCAATATAAATTCTAATGCTCTTCAAGGTTTGGATACGTACTTTAGTAATTATCCTCAGGACAATGAAGAACAAGTACAAAATTCTTTACAAAATGATCTTCAAGGACTAAATAATGCAGCAACAACAGGTACTATTTCAAATCCAAACTCCTTGAGTGATATGTATCAAGGTAACGATTTAGGTCTACTAATGGAGGATGCATCTAATAATACTTTGTCCAATTTGACCTTTTTGCCTACTAAGCCCATACGTAAAAACAAAGGTGAAATAGAACAGTGGCAGGGAATAACTAATAAACATTATAGTAGAATAGGAAGTTTAAGAAATACAAGATTTTTTTCAATTGATAATCTTCCTGGAAATTCTGTTGCATTAATTCAAGATATGGAAAGTGAATCCCCTGGCATGCAATTTGACAGTAATTATGGTATGTTTGCAACAGAAGTAAAAAGTATAAACAAGTCTACCAATTATTCTATATCTTCCTCTGGTGTTTCATTGGCACATTCAAATATAAGGAGAAACAAGAGTTTTACAAGAACATTTTTTATGGATGTTAATGGCGATGGTTATCCTGATATTTTAAAAGGTAATAGGAGTATGGGATTTGTATATTTAACAAACTCATTAGGTAGTCATACAAATTCTAATTATGACTGGAAAAATGTTATAACATTCTCTCGTGGAAAAAATACCAGTATAAATGCATCTTACAGCAATGGTTTGTCTAAGGGAATATTGAATACTGGCCAAAAAACCAAGTTCCAGATTAATGGGAATCCAACAGTTTCAATGGGAACTAATATTGATTTGGGTTCTGTAAGTTTTAGTGATAATTATTGGCTTGATATAAATGGAGATGGATTGCCTGATAAAATCTTTGTTAACGGTGATACTAATTCAAGACCAGATGAAAGTGATATTAAGGTTGGGTTTAATAATGGAAACGGTGGTAATTTCTTAAACGAGTCTTCGGGGACTACCTTTATGAATTTGTTGCCTGAAGAATATATTCCTTATAGAAATATTAGTTTTAATGCTAATATTGGTCTTTCAGATCTTTTAAGTCTTTTTGGGGATGATTGGAGTGTTAATTTTGGACTAGATATGGGATTTACACCTAGTCATAACAGGATTAAAGTTAAATATGTTGACTTAAATAATGATGGTTTAATTGATATAATTTATAATAACCCCAACCCTGTAGATGATTATTTTGAAAATCAAAATAATTTTATTGTTAGATTTAATTTAGGTAATAAATTTTCAGAGGAAACAAATTTGAGTATATACGATTTTAATGATATACGATATTCAACTGGTAATTCAGTATCATTAACTGGAAATGTTGATGCTAAACTTACTAGTACCCCGATTCTCATTATTTTTGGATTTCCTGTATTATACTGGACTCTAAACACTTCAATTATGGCAACTGCTTCCCATACATTGTCATTGGATAAAATGAGTTTTTCAGATTTGAATGGTGATGGGTATCTGGATTTTGTTTATAAGGATAATAATAAATATTATTATAAGATTAATAATTTATCAAAAGCCGAAACATTTAACCAACAGGCGAATGTGCCTATTAATAAATTATATCGAGTTACAAATTCTATAACGGATGCAAGATTTGATATTTCTTATAAATATATAAAACCTACATATCGTAATAATAAACCTAAATTAGTTTTGTCGGAAGTTTACGTTTATGACGGGTTGAACGTTGAGGATAGTAATCAAACTGACCTTGACGGAACAGATATTTATACCACAAGATATGAATATGAAAATGCCAAATATGATAGAAGAGAAAGAGAATTTTATGGTTTTGAAAAAGTAACTACAATTGATGGGTATTATGACAGTAACGAACATTTCCATATATATAGAAAACATGTAAATGAATACTACAATAATAGTTATTTTATGCATGGATTATTAAAAAAATCATATTTAACAGATGCAAATGATAATATAATAAACGAAACTACAAATCAATATAAATTGTATAAAGTGGATAGAGAAGGTAAATTATCAGGTGTTATTGCTAATGCTTTTGATAATAACGGAATTGATATTTTCGATGTGGGAGGTGGAGAAGGTCGCCGACAAGCAGCAGTTTTACTTACTGAAACAATTAGTAAAACCTATGATTTACAAGGACAAGGTTCTGGAAATATGCTTTCTACAAATATGTCGTTAAAATACGATAACTTAGGAAGGGTTACAGAAGCTTCTTATACCGACAATAACGGATATGCATATACTTCTAAAATAAATTACCACAATTATCAATCTTTAAACGATAAAAATATTATTAATGTCCCGGCTTTATTAACAGTTGAAACTTCAGATGGTATTATTAGACAAAGAGAAACAAATGTAGATACAAGTACTGGCGATATCATACAAATAATCTCTAAGATTTCGAGTAACCACTATGCTGTTGTTGATATGAAATACGATGAATTTGGTAACCTGATAAAAATAGTTTATCCTAAAAATCATAATAGACAAAGATTGGAATATGAATATACTTATGATAACACTTTGCATAAGTATGTAACTAGCATAATAGATTCTTATGGATATATTTCACAGGCTGAATATAATCCAATGTTTGATGTTGTAAACAAAACTATTGATTTGGGAGGAGCGGTTATTTCAAGAGATTATGATAGTGCCGGTCGTTTAATAAAAATTAAGGGACCTAAAGACCCTGATTACACAATAACATTTGAATATAGACCTGAAAACCATTATGCGATAACTAAACATTTTGATTCTCAACACCGGGATAATGCTATTGAAACGATAACTTTTAGTGATGGATTAGGAAGAATAGTTCAAGTTAAAAAAGATATAGAATTGAAAGGAAGAGAATTTATGTCGGTGTCAGGTTTAGTTAAATACGACAGTTTCGGGCGTGTGGTTTTGGAAAGACATCCGGTTTCTGAGCCCAAAAATCCAACTGAAAATAAAATCATAAACACGGATATATCTAACTATTACAAGCGTTACTCTTATGATATTTTGGATAGAAAAACACAAATAACTGATGAAGAAGGTAATACTACAGAAATGAAATATGGAATAGAAAATATAAACGTAATGGGGCATTCCTTACCTGCTGCTTTTAACTATGTAAAAATACCGCAAAATAACAGTCAATATATAGAAAAATATTCATATATAAATACTCTTGGGAAAAGTGTTTTATCAAAATCAATAGGTGATAATGGTCAAGTTATAAAAACACAATTTAAATATGATAATATTGGACAGTTGCTTATGTACCAAGATGATCAGGAAATGACGACAAGTTTTAAGTATGATATGTTGGGGCGTCCAATTTGGGAAAAACATCCGGATAAGGGTATAACCACAAAAAAATATGACCCTGCAGGTAATTTAATTGCTTTAACCACGGCTAATTTAGCAGAAAATCATCAAAGTATTATTTATGAATATAATTTTAATCAATTGATAAAGATTAAATTTCCTGAAATAGAAGGACAAGAAAATATAAGCAATGTATCTTACAAATATGGCGGACCTAATGATGGACTAAATGCAGGTAGAGTTATCTACCAAAAAGATGCTTCTGGTGAACAATACTTTGAATATGGAAATATGGGTGAATTGAAACTAATAGATCGTATAATAAATATTCCCGGGATGGATAATAATATGAAATTTAAAACTTTCTTTGAATATGATTCTTGGAACAGAATACAAAATATTATTTACCCTGATGGAGAGAAAGTTTCTTATATTTATGATTTAGGTGGTAATTTAAAATCTGTCAGAGGTGACTATATATATTTAGATAATATAAGTTATGATGAATATGAACAAAGAGTAAGTGTTAAATATGGGAACGGCACTGTAACAAGCTATCATTATTTGCCTACAAGAAGATTATTAAATAAAATGAATGTAAATTCAAATGCTGGAGAATTATTAAGCTTAGAATATCGTTATGATAAGGCAGGAAATATCATTACTATTAATAACAATGCTGATACAACTAATGATATTACAGGTATTTACAACTTCAACTATAGTTATGATAAACTTAATCGTTTAGTAAAATCCGAAGGTAGTTTTGAACCTAATTATGAAGCTCCTAAATCAACTTATAGCACCAAATTAACTTATAATACAACTTTTGGTATTATTAACAAAACACAAAGCCACATACATGAAAACACAACAGTGTTGGCAAATACTTATGATAATCATTATACCTATTATGACCATACGCATAAAATAAAGGAAATAAATTCGCAACAAGGACGGCATTCACAATCATTCTTATATGATGCCAATGGAAATTTAACATTTCACAAAACAGAAGATAATATTAGACAACATTATTGGGACGAAAGCAATAGGTTAAGAGTAGTTAGAGATGAAAATAGTAATAACTTCAGTCACTATATATATGATGCAAGTGGAGAAAGAGTCTTAAAAGCAAAAGGAATTGATAATATCATTGCTGAAAATGGACAAATAATTTCACATCATATTAATTTATCGCCTTATAAGGTATATCCCAGTGCTTATTTGGTTGTGGATATTGAGAAAGGATATTCCAAACATTATTTTGCAGGAACACAACGTTTGGCTTCAAGATTGTTAAGTAATTATAAAAAATTTATAATTCCTACCCGTAAAAATAAAACAAACTTTGGTAAAGAATATAAACCGAAAGTAAATTATACTGCATTAACAAAAATAGATTTGAAGCATTATTTAGGAAAAGACTTTAAGTTTAGTTTTGCTAAAATGTCTATTGACAAAAATAATAATAGCAAAGCTCCAGGATCAATTTATTGGTTCCACCCCAACCACCTAGGCTCAGGAACTCTAATAACCGATATAAACGGCAATCCCTATCAGTTTTTCCTTAACCTACCCTTTGGCGAAACCTTTGTAGATAAACATTCACATACCGGATATTACGAAAACGTTTACAAATTCAACGGCAAGGAATTGGACACCGAAACCGGTTACTATTACTACGGTGCCCGCTACTACAACCCGCGCATTTCACAGTTTTACGCCACTGACCCGCTGGCTGAAAAATATCCTAATTTTTCACCTTATACTTATACAGCGGATAATCCGGTGATGTTGGTGGATCCTAAGGGGATGTTTTTTAAAAGAAAAAATCAAAGAAAGGCATCAAGATATTTAAGGCGTATAGAAAGAAAGTTAGATCGTATTTATAAAAGGATGAATCGTTCAAAAAATAATAAACAAATTGAGAAATTAAAAAATAGAGCCAAAGAATTAGGCAAATCAATGGACGATATAATTGATATGAATAATGATGAAATGGTTGAATATCGTTTTTCCCATTCAG
>Ga0256841_1002611_pt1 | contig 14184 bp, 11 predicted proteins | sample 356308metaG_FD_185971 | JGI IMG/M metagenome (GOLD analysis project Ga0256841, IMG submission 185971) | Hydrothermal vent microbial communities from Mid Atlantic Ridge, Atlantic Ocean - 356-308 | ecosystem: Environmental > Aquatic > Marine > Hydrothermal vents | place: Atlantic Ocean: Mid...
TCCACCAGCAGGATGGAGTTGCGGACGATGATACCGGCCAGGGCAATCATGCCGATCATGGAGGTGGCGGTGAACTGGGCGCCAAACAGGGCGTGACCCGGCAGGATGCCGATGATGGTGAGGGGGATCGGCGCCATGATCACCAGCGGGACCAGGTAGGAACGGAACTGGGCCACCACCAACAGGTAGATGAGGATCAGGCCGACGCCGTAGGCGATGCCCATGTCGCGAAAGGTGTCGTAGGTCACCTGCCACTCGCCGTCCCACTTCAGGCTGTAGGCGTAGGGGTTGTCCGGCTGGGCGGTGAAAAACTGTTCGGGCTTGCCGCGTTGCTTGAGGGTGTCGTAGATGTCGAACATGCCGTAGAGGGGGCTGTCGATCTTGCCGGCCATGTCGCCGGTGACATAGACCACCGGCAGCAGATCCTTGTGATAGATGGTGGCCTCGCGCCGCCCGTCCACCACGCCGACGATCTCGGACAAGGGCACCAGATTGCCACTGGTCTGGCTGCGTACGCCCAGAGAAAGCACTTGGTCGAGGTCCGATTTGTCGCCCTCGCTGTATTCCAGGCGGATGGGCACGGCATACTTCAGGTTGTGGCCATGGAGGTAACTCACGTCCTCGCCATCAAGCACCGTGGAGAGATCACGCGCCACCTCCGCCTGCGAGACGCCGAGGCGCGCCGCCTTGGGGCGGTCGACCACAATCACGCGTTTGTCGGAGGGGAACTCCACGCTGTCGTCCACGTCGACGATGTCCGGCGTGGACTCGAACACCTTGCGCACCCCCCGGGCGATGCCGATCTGGCCGCTGTAGTCGAGGCCATAGATCTCCGCGACCAGGGGCGACTGTACCGGCGGGCCAGGCGGCACTTCCACGATCTTGGCGTTGCCGTGGTACTTGCGGGCGATCTTCTGCACTTCGTCCCGCACCGACAGGGCCACCTCGTGGCTCTTGCGCTTGCGATGGTGTTTGTCCACCAGATTGACCTGGATGTCCCCCAGCCAGGCCCCTTCCCGCAGGTAGTATTGACGTACCAGCCCGTTGAAGCTGATGGGGGCGGAGGTGCCGGCGTAGACCTCGTAGTCGGTCACTTCCGGCACCGTGCCGAGGTACTCGCCGATCTTGTCGAGCACTTCCGTGGTGAGTTCCAGACTGGTGCCTTCGGGCATGTCAAGCACTACCTGGAATTCGGACTTGTTGTCGAAGGGCAGCATTTTCATCACCACCGTCTTGCTCGCCACCAGCGACACCGCCAGCCCCATGAGCAGGAGCACCCCCCCCAGCAGGAGCCAGCGCGCCATGCGTCCGTGGCGCGGGCTGAGGAAGGGGGTCAGCACGCGGCGGAACAGGCGCAGCACCCAGGTCTCCCGGGGGGGCTCGTCAGCGGGATGGAAATGCTTGTGGGCCACGTTGGCCAGTGCCCGGTTCGTCATCCAGGGGGTGAAGATGAAAGCCACCGCCAGCGAGATCAGCATGCCCATGGAGGCATTGATGGGAATCGGGCTCATGTAGGGGCCCATCAGTCCGGTGACGAAGGCCATCGGCAGCAGGGCGGCAATGACCGTCAGGGTGGCGAGGATGGTGGGGCCGCCCACCTCGTCCACTGCCCGGGGAATCGCCTCCAGCAGATGCTGGGCGCCGAGCTGGAGGTGTCGGTGGATGTTTTCCACCACCACGATGGCGTCGTCCACCAGGATGCCGATGGAGAAGATCAGGGCGAACAACGACACCCGGTTGAGGGTGAAGCCCCAGGCCCAGGAGGCGAACAGGGTGATGGCAAGGGTGATGATCACCGCGCTGCCGACGATCAGTGCCTCCCGCCAGCCGATGGTGGCGAGTACCAGCAGGATCACCGAGGCGGTGGCGAAGATCAGTTTATGGATCAGTTTTTGCGCCTTGTCGTTGGCGGTCTTGCCATAGTCGCGGGTGATGGTGACGTTGACGCCTTCGGGGATGAAGATTCCGCGCAGCTCGTCGAAGCGCTTGATCACCCGCTTGGCGATGTCCACCGCATTGGTGCCGGGCTTCTTGGCCACGGCGATGGTGACCGCGGGATGCTTGCCGTCGCTGAGGCCCTGCTCATCGCCCTTGGGACCGGGGGCCATCCATACGTATTGCTCCGGCGCATCCGCGCCCTCGCGCACCTTTGCCACGTCGCGCAGGTAGACGGGTTTGCCGTTGTGCACGCCGATCACCAGTTCGCCCAACTGGTCCACGTTGGAGAGGAAGGTGCCCGCCTGGACCAGGATTTCACGGTCGTAGGCGGTCAGGCTGAGGTTGTCACGGGTGGCATTCTCGCCCTGCAGCGCCATGCGCAGCCCTTGCAGGTCGATGTCGTATCCGGCCAGGGCCTGGGGGTCGAGCAATACATGGGCGACCCGGTCGGGGGCGCCCACGGTGTAGATCTGGCGGGTGCCCGGCACCCGCTTCAATTCCGTTTCGAGGGTGTGGGCCACCTGCGCCAGTTCATATGCGCCGAGCTTCGGGTCTTCGCTCCACAGGGTGGCGGTGACGATGGGCACGTCGTCGATGCCCTTGGGCTTGATCAGGGGCATGCCGGCACCCAGATCGCGTGGCAGCCAGTCCTGGTTGGAGAAGATCTTGTTGTAGAGGCGCACGATGGCGTCGGTGCGGTCCTCGCCCACCAGGAACTGCACCGTCATCACCGCCATGCCGGGGCGGGAGGCGGAATAGACGTGTTTGATCCCCTCGATCTCGGAGAGCACCTGTTCCGCCGGAGAGGCGACCAGTTGCTCCACCTCCTCTGCGGTGGCGCCGGGGAAGGGTATGAAGACATTGGCGAAGGTCACGTTGATCTGCGGCTCTTCCTCACGCGGCGTGACGAGCACTGCGAAGAGGCCGAGCAGCAACCCCACCAGCGCCAGCAGCGGGGTGATTTCAGTGGTCAGGAAGCGCTCGGCGGTGCGGCCGGATATGCCCAGTTTAATCATCCTTTTCTTCCGCTTTGCGGTCCTGCGACTTCAGCGCCACGCCCGCGGCAATGGGATCCAGCGCCACCCGCTCACCGGGTTGCAGCCCGGCGAGCACGATGACATAGCCATTGCCGGCCTCGTTACCGACGCGGATATGCCGGAAATGGACCTTGCCCTTGTCGTCCAGGACATAGACGGCGGTCAGTTCGCTGCGGTAGACCACCGCGCCGGCCGGCACCAGCAGTTCCTGCTTGATGCCAGTGGTGAACAGGGTCTTGACGAACATGCCGGGAAACAGGTTTTGCTGTCCTTCCGGCAGGTCGAGGCGTACCTTGAAGGTGTTGCTGCTGAAATCGGCGAAGGGAAAGATGGTGAGCTTGGTGGCGTCCACGATCTTGCCGTCGGGCAGCAGCACCCGCGCGTGCTGGTGCTTGCGGATGGCGGGGATGAGCGACTGGGGCACATCCACCAGTACGCGCAACTTGTCCAGGGAGATACCGGTCATCAAGGGCTGACCTGGCCGGGCCACTTCACCCACCTCCACCTGGCGTTCGATGACGATGCCGCTGTAAGGGGCCCGCACCACCGTGTATTCGAGCTGTTGTTCGGCCTGCTTGAGCCCCGCCTGCGCGGCTTCATACTGCGCCTTGGCGGTCTTGAGGGCCGCGGCCGCCTTGTCCATGGCCGACTGGGAGACCAGCTTCTTCTTGAAGATGTTCTTGATCCGGTTGTATTCGTCCCGGGCCTGCTCGAACCGTGCCTTGGCCGCCTTGAGGTCCGCTTTGGCCCGATTCAGGCGGGCGCGCTGTTCGGTATCGTCGAGGCGCAGCAGAATGGCATTTTTCTCCACATAATCGTCCACGTCGAAAAAGATCTTCTTGACCTGACCCTGGGTCTGGGCCGAGACCGTGGAGCGACTCACCGCCTCCACCACGCCATCGAGGCGGAATTCGCGCGGCAGTTCTTTCAATGTCGCCTGGGCGGTGATCAGTTGGGGGGCCGGGTCCGCCTGAATGACGAAGGGCATCGCCAACAGAATCATCAGGGCTGCAATCCGGTGCTGGATGTGGAACATCATGTGGCGCCTCTCCCACGGATAAAATATTAGAACAAGCTAATATAGATCAGGTGAATGGCAATTACAAGTTAACTTATAATTCATGCGGCTATTATTAACCCGGCAACACTATATATCGCATTCAGGGCTTCGGGCAGGCGCCGGCGTGCCGGCCCGCAGACTGCGTTGCCCCATCTTGCTGTAGGGTGGCTACAGCGGCGATGGGCCGCCTTGCTGCGAACCGGCACGCCACGGCTGAATCCGATATATAGTGTTGCCGGGTTAATAGCCTCTTGCCCCTCTTCAGGATTTTTATTCATCCTATGATAGCCGAACTCAGGGCGGCGGGCTGCCCAACAATGGCCGCATGGCGTGCAGCAGGTTGGCGAACAGGGTCGTGTTGCGGCGCTCCTCGGTGGCGAGCAGTGCTTTCATATGCTCCCGTTGGGTGGGCGCGGTGAAGCAGGCGGGGCAGCTGTCGGGGACGATGGGCAGGCTGGCGCCGTGGGAGAACGCCGCCAATTGCCGCTCGCGGCAGTAGGCCAGTGGCCGGATCACCCGCAGGTCACCGGCGTCGATGAGGTAGTGGGCCTTCATGGTGCGAAGTTGGCCGCCGTGGAAGGCGGACATGAGGAAGCTTTCGGCCAGGTCGTCCAGGTGTTGCGCCAACACGAGCACGTTGTAGCCCTCGCGGCGGCAGGTGGAGTACATGATGCCGCGCTTCATCCGCGCGCAGTACGCGCAGAAGGAGTTCCCGTCCATGCGTGTCTTCGCCTCTTCCATGATCGGCTGGCGTTCATAGTGCCAGGGCAGGCCCAGGCGGTCATAGTAGGCCATGAGTGGGGAGGGGTCGAAGCCTTCCACCTCCGGGTCTACGGTGATGATCCCCAGGTCGAAGCGCACGGGCGCGTAAGTGCGCAGGTGGGCGAGGATCTGGAGCAGACCTAGCGAGTCCTTGCCCCCGGAGACGCCAAGCAGGAGGCGGTCGCCGTTGCGGATCATGCGGTAGTCGGTGATGGCGCGGCCCACTTTGCGCAGCAGGGATTTCGGGGGTTTGGCGTAAGCGGTCATCACTCTGGGCTCCGGGCTGAAACGCAAATTTTACCCGATTCTTTGGTCAGAGGCGGGTCCGGCCTTATATACTTGGCCTCCAAGAACATCGACGAGGAGAGAGGATATGGAACAGTTTGTTCTGGCGCTGCTGGTCCTGGCCATCGTGGTGGTGGTGCTGGGCGTCAAGCGGGTGCCGCAGGGGATGGAGTACACCGTGGAGCGTTTCGGCCGCTATACGCGCACTTTGCGTCCGGGCCTCAATCTGATCATTCCCGTCATCGATCAGGTGGGCGCCAAGCTGAACATGATGGAGCAGGTGCTCGATGTGCCGTCGCAGGAAGTGATCACCCGGGACAACGCCATGGTGCAGGTGGACGGCGTGGTCTTTTTCCAGGTGGTGGATGCGGCGCGCGCGGCCTATGAGGTGCGCGATCTCACCCGCGCCATCCTCAATCTGACCATGACCAACATCCGCACCGTGATGGGCTCCATGGACCTCGACGAACTGCTCTCCCAGCGTGACAAGATCAACCACCAACTGCTCAGCGTGGTGGACGAGGCGACCAGTCCCTGGGGCCTCAAGGTGACGCGCATCGAGATCAAGGACATCACGCCGCCCCGCGATCTGGTGGACGCCATGGCGCGCCAGATGAAGGCGGAACGCGACAAGCGGGCCCAGATCCTGGAGTCGGAAGGGCACCGGCAGGCGGCAATCCTCAAGGCAGAGGGCGAAAAACAGGCGGTGGTGCTCAATGCGGAGGGCGAGAAAGAGGCTGCCTACCGAGAGGCGGAGGCGCGCGAGCGACTGGCGGAGGCGGAGGCCAAGGCCACGGCGATGGTGTCGAAGGCCATTGCCGAGGGTGACGTGAACGCCATCAACTACTTCGTGGCGCAGAAATACACCGAGGCCCTGCAGAACATCGCCACCGCCGACAACCAGAAATTGATCATGATGCCGCTGGAGGCCTCCAGTCTGATCGGATCCGTGGCCGGCATCGGCGAACTGGCGAAAGAGGCGCTGGACCGTCAGCGCACCCAGGGAGAGTAGACGATGGAGTGGTTGTACAACCTCGACTATTGGCATTGGTGGGTGGCTGGCGTCGTCTTCGTGGTGCTGGAGGTCTTCTCTCCCGCCGCCTTCTTTCTGTGGCTGGGCATCGCCGCGGGCGTGGTGGGCGCATTGATGCTCGTCTGGCCTGATATGGGCTGGCAGTACCAGGTGCTGAGTTTCGCCATACTCAGCGTGGTCAGCGTCTTTGTCGGGCGCACCTGGCTCACGCGCCATCCCATCAAGACCGACGAGCCCACCCTCAATCGCCGGGGGTCGCAATACATCGGCCGTGTATTCACCCTGGAGCAGCCGATCGTCAACGGCTATGGCAAGATCTCGGTGGACGATACTCACTGGCGGGTCAGCGGGCCCGACGCCCCGGCGGGCAGCAAGGTCCGGGTGACCGGAGTCAAGGGGGTCGATCTGGAAGTGGAACCCCTGGATGGGGCGGGCGCCGCCTGACACGCCCAGGTGTCGGATTTTTGTTCCTGCCGCTGACGGCATTTTGCCGCCAGCCACTCTTTGGCGGGCTCCTTTCTGGGTCTCTGTAACAAGAAAATATTCTAGATATCATCATGTTGCCTTGTTGGCTCAAGGTGTAATCCATATCGTGGCACGATGATTGCTTTGCTATTGCGCAGTCAATGGATAACGCTTGCTTGCGGAGCAGAGCATGAAACAGAATACAGTGGTTTTCCTGCTGACGGCCCTGGTGGCCTTGGCCATGGCGGTGCTGATAATGGGCGTGGCCCCCCTGTGGGTGGTGGCGCTCTCCGGATTCGTCTTCGTGGTGGGGGGGACGTTTCAGACCGCGGTGATCAGCGAGAATTACGAGCGGGTCAAGGGCGTACTCCAGTGGGTGCCCCGGGTGTTTGCCGAGCGGCCAGGGGGGCTGGAGGGCGACGAAGAGGTATTTCTGCGGGTGGCCGAGTCCTACCGCCGTGGCAGTGCGCGCCGCGCCGAGGGGCAGATCAAGGGCCTCGCCGATCCCTTCCTCCGGCAGGGGGCGCAACTGGTGGTGGACAGGTCCTCCCGGGAAGAGCTGGAGCGGAGTCTGTTGTGGCAGATTTCCGCGATCAAGGAAGAGGAGAAACAGCGCCTTGGTATCCTCTATTCGATGGCGGGGTTCGCCCCTGCCTTCGGTATGCTCGGCACCCTGCTCGGCCTGGTGCGGCTGCTGTTCAGCCTTGGACAGAGCGGAATCGAGGTGGCAGGGGCGTCGATGGGATTCGCCATGATCACCACGGTGTACGGTCTGGTGATCGCCAATCTCGTCCTCAAACCCATCGCGATCAAAGCAGAGCGGCGCTCCCGCGAGCGGCTCGCCTGGTGGTACCTCAAGTACGAACTGCTGATGATGCTGTACGAGAAGGAGCATCCCACCATGATCAAGGAGGCGCTGCACGGCTTCATCGCCACCCAGTACAACAGCCCCAACAGCGCACAGCCGGCGTTGGCCAGCGTATCGTAGTCCCATGGAGGCGCGTCACGAGGAGTTCGCCGAAACCGGCGGAAACGAAGGGGCGGACCGCCACCTCTTCGTGCCCGATCCTTGGGCGGCGGCGGATATCGAAGTGGATCACCATGAAAACTGGTTGATCAGTTATATCGATATCCTGACCCTGTTTCTCACGCTGTTCGCGGTCCTGCTGGTCATCCAACCCAAGGCCGAAGGCCCACTCGACCAGGAAAAGGCGCCGTTGCCCGAAGCCGTGGCGGCCATCGCGAAAAAGCCCCTTCCTCCCAAGGCCAGACCGTCGACCTCGGCCGATGAGAAGCCCCCCCAGGGCGCCGCGCAGACACCGCCTGCCGCCATTGCCGGCAACATGGCGCAACAGGCCGGGCCGGAATCCACGCCCCCCAGTCCACCACAACCGAAAGCCGAGCCACCGGCCCCGGCGGACGACAAGGTGGCGTCGGCCCCCAAACCGCAGCGGCCCACCCCCTCACAAGAGAAGGCGGAAGCGCCGGGAGTAGCGGAAGAAGATCCCGTTGCACAGGCGGAGACCCCGCCCGCCGAGGCGCCGCCCGAGCCTGCCGCCCCCTCCGCCGCCGAACGCATGTTGGAACGGCTGAACGCGGAGGGACTCGGCGAACGGCTCCATGCCACGCGGGTCTCGAAGGGGGTGCGCCTGGAGTTGAGGGACAACATCCTGTTTGGCCCGGCGAGCGCCGATCTGACCGACGAGGGACGCAAGGTGCTCGATGAACTGGCAAGGGTCTTCAAGGGGCACAAGGGGGTGATTGCGGTGGAGGGCCACACCGATAACGTGCCGATCTCCACCCCGCAATATCCCTCCAACTGGGAACTCTCTTCCGGTCGCGCCACCCGGGTTGCCCGCTATCTCATCGGGAAGGGATTGTCGCCCGATCAGCTCAAGGCGGTGGGCTATGCGGACACCCGGCCCATCGCACCGAACGATACCGCCGAGGGCCGGGCCAGGAACCGGCGGGTCACCTTGGTGGTGCAGTTCGAGCAGGAAGATTCCGAAGGACAAAAGAAAGAGGCCGTCCCCCAGTCGGGGAGCGGCGCTCCGTCTCCGCTGCCTCCGGCGAAGATACGGCAGATCTGAATCCCGGTAGGACTCAGCCTTTCCCGGCAGCCCCCTTGAGGGGTTTCACGTCCGCCATCATGTTCTGGGGCGCGGCTGATGTCCACTTCACCAGGTCGTACCAGGCGCGCACGCTGTCCACATAGTCCACCGTCTCGTCACCACGGGCGGCGCCGTAGCGGGTCTTTTTGTACCAACGTTTCTTTTTCAGCAGCGGCAGCACCTTCTTGACCTCCGCCCAGTGGTTGGGGTTGCGCCCGAAGCGCTTGGTGAGTTTGCGTGCGTCGAGGAGATGACCGAAGCCGATGTTGTAACTGGCCAGGGCCATCCACAACCGGTCCGGGCCCTTGATCGATTTCGGCAGCCGCCGGATCAACTGGCGCAGATAGCGTGCCCCGCCCTCGATGCTTTGTTTAGGGTCGCGGCGGTCCTTGATGCCCAGGTCGCGGGCGGTTTCGCGGGTCAGCATCATAAGGCCGCGGACGCCCGTGGGTGAGACCGCCTTGGCGTCCCACTGGGATTCCTGGTAGCCCACTGCCGCCAGCAGGCGCCAGTCGATATGATGACGTTTCCCCGCCTTGTGGAACGCCGACAGATAGAGAGGCAGGCGGCTGCGGGCATGGCGCATGAACCAGTAGGTATCCACGTTGGTCACGCGGCCGCTGTACCCATAATATCTATCGATCAACTGGGCCAGCCGCCCATCGGCCCGGATCTTCTTGAAAAAGCGCCGGGCGGCCTTCTGGAGGCTGGCGTCGCCATGTTTGCTGAACAGCCAGGCGAGGGATTGTTTCTTTTTCAGGTCGAAGGCGACCTTCAAGGCGGGATTATAGCGTTTGACCAGCGCCACCTCGTTCGAGTTGGCAATGGTCAGCTCGAGTTCGCCACGGGCCACGCGCCTCAGCATCTCCCGGGTCCCGGAATCGCCGGCATGCCATTTCAGGTTTGCGTGACGGAGACGGTGACGGTTCAGCACCGACTCATGGCTGCTGCCGACGGGAACCTCCAATTGCCGCCCAGTCAGGTCCTTGACGGAACGCGGGCGGCGCGAGCCGGACCGGTAGACCACTTGTTGGGTGATTTTCTGATAGACCGGCCCGATACGAAAGGCGGCGCGCAGTTCCGGGGTGATGGTCAGGCCCGCCGCGGCCAGATGCACCCCGCCTTGACCCACCATGGTGAGAAGATCGCCGATATCGGAATAAAGAATGAACACCGGCCGGACGCCCAGGTGTTTTGCAAACATGCGCACCAGCTCGTATTCGAAACCGCGGGGACCCTCGGTGGTCTGCTCAAACGTAGTGGGCCCCTTGCGTGTGGCGACCAGCAGGGTGCCGGACGCCTGCAGCGCATGAAGCTTGGTTTCGGTCGCATGAAGCGGGCTGGATATCAGGGCCGCAACCACCATGACCGGGATCATCAACAACTTGATCATACCGTCGACTCCAATGGGTTTCATTCGCTGTAAAGAACCTGCGTTTTGTGATGCAGGACTAGTCTAGAGGGCATTTTGTGAAATGCATCCGAATTGCCCAAAGCTGCGACTAAAACGACTGAATAGGAAGGTAAGGCGTTGGATTTGGGAATCAACGGGGGGACGGAGAGGGTTTGCGGCCCCATGGCGAAGCCGATAGCATAGGCCCTTTGCGGCCCGGGAGCCCTGAATGTCCGAGAACACGATCAAGATCGCCACGCGCACCTCGCCGCTGGCCATGTGGCAGGCGGAACATGTGGCCGCCCGCCTGGCCCAGGTGCACCCGGCGCTGAAGGTGGAACTGGTGGGGATGAAGACCCAGGGCGACAAGATTCTGGATACCCCGCTGGCCAAGATCGGCGGCAAGGGGCTGTTCGTCAAGGAACTGGAGCAGGGAATGCTGGATGGACGGGCGGACATTGCGGTGCACTCCATGAAGGACGTGCCGGTGGAACTGCCCGAAGGGCTGCATCTGGCGGTGATCATGGAGCGTGAAGACCCGCGGGATGCCTTCGTCTCCAATACATACGGAACCCTGGATGATCTCCCCCAGGGCGCGCGCGTCGGCACCTCGAGCCTGCGCCGTCAGTGCCAGCTGGGTGAGCGTCGGCCGGACCTGGAGATCCTCCCTCTGCGGGGTAATGTGAATACCCGCCTGCGCAAACTCGACGGGGGGGAATACGATGCCATCATCCTGGCGGGGGCCGGACTGATCCGTCTGGGCTTCGAGGCGCGCATCCGGGCCTTCATGGAACCGGAGCAGAGCCTGCCCGCCATCGGTCAGGGCGCCATCGGGATCGAGTGCCGCAGCGACGATGCGCGGGTCAATGGGCTGATTGCCCCATTGCACCATGACGACACCGCCATCTGTGTCAGTGCCGAACGGGCCTTCAATACCCGCCTCAACGGCGGTTGCCAGGTGCCCATCGCCGGCCATGCCGTGTTGACGGCCGATGGCCTGTACCTGCGTGGCCTGGTGGGCGAGGTGAATGGCGGTCACATCATCCGAGGGGATGTCTCCGGTCCCGCGGACGAGGCCGAAACCCTGGGTCTGCGACTGGCCGAGGATCTGCTTGGCCGTGGCGCCGATACCATCCTGAGCGCCCTCTATGCCCCCCAATGAAGGCCCAGATCGACCTTACCGGCATTGGCGTATTGGTCACCCGGCCGGAGCAGCAGGCCGCCGCCTTGTGCGACCTGATCCGCGCGGTGGGAGGCCGGCCGGTCTGTTTTCCGGCGCTCGAGATTCTGCCCCAGAGCGAGGACGAGATCCTGCAGAAGCGGTTGGGCCGGCTGGCGTCCGGTGACCTCCTCATCTTCATCAGTCCCAACGCCGTGGCACATGGGCTGCCCATGATCGAGCGCGCCGGGGGGCTGCCGGATGGCGTCGAGGTGGCCGCGGTGGGGCTGGGGACGGAGCAGGCCTTGCGGCGCGCGGGGGTACAGGTGGCGATCCGACCCGCCGGGCGCTTTGACAGCGAGGGGCTGCTCCAGACGGCGGCGATGCAGCAGGTGAGCGGCCGGCGTGTGGTGATCGTGCGCGGCGTGGGGGGACGTGCGTTGCTGGGCGACACCCTGCGCGAACGCGGCGCGCGGGTGGAATACACTGAGGTCTACCGCCGCAGTCTGCCCCAGGTGGATGCCGGCCCGTTGCTGGCCCGTTGGCATGAAGAGGTGGATGTGGTCATCGTCACCAGCGTGAATATTCTCGACAACCTGATCACCCTGCTGGGCGAGGCGGGCATCGCCCTGTTACGGCAGACGCCCATGGTCCTGGTGAGCGAAAGGATCGCGGTGAAGGCCTACGACCTCGGCGTGCGCAACCTCATCCGCGCCCCCGGGGCCGGCAACGATGCCCTGCTCGCCGCCCTGGGCGAGTGGGCGTCAGGACGCTGAAAGGCCGCTTCAGTCCGCCCCCTTCTTTTGATCCTTGGCGTACTCGAAGGCGTCGGAATACATATGATCCATGGTCAGTCCGTGGCCGGTGAAGGACTCGCGGGCGGAATTGATCATTACCGGTGGGCCGCTCATATAGAGATCGAAACCGGAGAGATCGGGGTGGTCCTGCTCCACCGCCGTGTGGACGAAACCGCTGCGGCCGGTCCAGTCGGGGTCCGGTTCGGAGAGCACAGGGGTATAGCTGAAGTTCGCATGTTCTGCCGCCCACCGTTTCGGCAGATCCGGGAGATAGAGGTCCCGCTCGCTGCGCACCCCCCAGTAGAGATGCATGGGCCGGTCGATGCCCACATGAAAGGCATGCTCGATCATCGCCTTCAGCGGCGCAAAACCGGTGCCGCCGCCCATGAAGATGATCGGTCGGTCAGAGTCTTCGCGCAGATAGAAGCCGCCCAGCGGCGCCTCAATACGCAGGATGGACTTTTCGGGCATCTCGTTGAAGACGAAATCGGTGAACTCTCCGCCGGGAACGTGGCGGATATGGAGTTCGATCAGCGCGTCGTCGTGGGGTGCATTGGCGATGGAGAAGGCGCGTTTGCGGCCGTCCTCCAGGATGAAATCGAGATACTGTCCGGCGAGAAACTGTAACCGCTGTTCGTCCGGCAGCTTCAGGTACATGCGGATCACGTCGTGAGCGAGGCGCTCCACCCGTTCCACCCGGGCGGGCATCAGCCTTACCTCGATCTGGCCCGCTTCTTCGATCTCCTCCACACGCAGCACCAAGTCGCTCTCCGGCACCGCCTGGCAGGTGAGCACGCTGCTCTCGGGCTGATCGTCGAGGGCGCCCGGCATCTCGCCGGGGTAGCTGACGCGGCCTTGCACCAGGGTGGCGAGGCAACTGCCGCATTGGCCGTTACGACAGCCGTAGGGAAGGGCGATCTCCTGGCGCAGCGCAGCGTCGAGAATGGATTCGCCGTCCTCCACGGTGAAGTGGTGTTGACTGGGCTCGATGCGGACCTGAAAACTCATGTACGACCTTGCTTGCTGTGGAAAAATGATAAGATAAGCAACGAATTCTCTCCTATTTTTATCAGGAATTAAACCTTGGAGATCCTGTGTTAGTGGTGGGGTGCGGATACGTGGGCCGCCGGATGGCCCGGAGGCTTGCGGGCGAGAGCCCCCTCATGGGGGTGGTGCGCAGTCGGGAGGGTGCGGAGGCGCTGGCTCGCGAGGGGATCGCGCCCCTGATCGCCGATCTCGATGCGCCGTCCCCGCCGCCGCTTCCGCTGGCGGGCGAGGCGGTGTTCTACTTTGCGCCCCCGCCGCGCAGCGGACGTACCGATCCGCGCATGGCGCGCTTTCTGGATGTGTGCGAGCGCAACGGGCGGCCACGGCGCATCGTCTACATCAGCACCACCGGCGTCTATGGCGACTGCAGTGGTGAATGGGTGGACGAAACGCGGCCGGTGGCCCCTGTGGAGGACCGCGCCTGGCGGCGGGTGGATGCCGAGCGCCGGTTGCGCCGCTGGAGCGACGCCGGTGGCGGTGAGGTGGTCATTCTTCGGGTCCCCGGCATCTACGGCCCTGGCCGCCTGCCCCTGGAGCGGTTGCGCAAGGGGCTTCCCCTGGTGCGGGAACAGGAGGCCCCCTGGACCAACCGCATCCATGTGGACGATCTCGTCGGCGCCTGCCTGGCCGGCATGGAGCGGGGTCGGCCGGGTGAAATCTACCATGCCGCCGACGGTCATCCGTCCACCATGGTGGATTACTTCAATCGCATCGCTGACCTCACCGGCCTGCCGCGTCCCCCTCAGATCCCGCTTGCCGAGGCGCGGAACCGGCTTTCGCCCGGCATGCTGGCCTACATGCGCGAATCGCGCCGCATCGACAACCGGCGCCTGCGCGAAGAGCTGGGCGTCGAGCTGCAATATCCGACGCTGGAAAAGGGGTTGCCGGCATGTGTGGCATCACCGGCCAGATGAGGGCAGGGGCCATCGGCGTTCATCTTCATCGGTCCATAAGGATTCAGTCACCGATGTGGGTCTTTTTTATTCACGCGATATCACCACATTCAGCACGGCGGCATCCGCTTCCGTGGTGAAATAGGCGCTGTTGTCCCCTGTCGACACCCTCACTGCCGGCAGGTCGGTTCCGTTCACCCTGAC
>Ga0256841_1002612_pt1 | contig 14176 bp, 13 predicted proteins | sample 356308metaG_FD_185971 | JGI IMG/M metagenome (GOLD analysis project Ga0256841, IMG submission 185971) | Hydrothermal vent microbial communities from Mid Atlantic Ridge, Atlantic Ocean - 356-308 | ecosystem: Environmental > Aquatic > Marine > Hydrothermal vents | place: Atlantic Ocean: Mid...
GGTTGCCGTTGGCGTTGCCGTTGCCGGGGTCCGTGGGACGACCGGGAGCCCGCCGAGTATCGGCCGCCACCTCGGCCAGGTCCCGCGCGGCCTCCGCGACGGCCGTTCCGGGCGCATCCAGGGTGCCGGCATCGGCCGCCTTGGCGGTCTCGATCAACGTGGCCAGCGCGTCGTCGACCTCATCGGACGTCTCGGGATCCGAAGCAACGGCAGTCGCCGCGACCACCGCCTGCATCGCGGGCTCCGTCCAGGATTCGTCCTTGGCTTCTCGGAGACCGGTCTGGAGGAGCGCCACCGCATCGGCGGTCCGTCCCGCCTCGAGGAGCCGACTCGCCTCGTCGAGACGCTCCGCGGTGTGGTCGACGCGGATCCCGACCGCATCGATCAGCTCCTCGAGGAACACATCCACCGGGTACAGGACGTCGCCGGGAATGGCCCGATCGGCCGCGTAGGCCGCACCCGCCCCGCCCACGAACAGGATGAACGCGAAAGCGACAAGGACTGCGATCAAGTGAGGGGCACCCATCGCGGTAGCCGCCTCCTGGGGGATCCCGTCATAGGCGGGGCCGGGCACGAAGGGAGGCACCGCCGACGCGGACTCGTCGCGAAGCCGCCGCGCCAACGCGCGGAGAGCCTCGATCGAGTCCTTGCCGGTGTGCCCCATGGTGCCCTTCCAGTCGCGGCAGCCGTCGAAGTGTTACACGTCGATCGGCAGATCCGGCGCCTGGCTGGAGGCCGTCGCCCGACGCTCGGTGTCGCGGTCGACGAGAATGGAGACGGAACCGGACGACGAACGGAGATGACGTCATGAACCGCCTCGCGATGCTGACCGTCGCGGTCGGCCTCGTCGCCGCCGCCTGCGGCGGCACGTCGGCCTTCGACCTCGCGGTGGGGGACTGCTTCGACGATCCTTCGTCGTTCGACGAGGTCACCACCGTCGCCGCGGTCTCGTGCGAAGATCCCCACGACAACGAGGTCAGCGCCAACGTGCAGATGACCGGAGGAAGCGACTATCCCGGCGACGACGTCGTCGCGTCCTTCGCCGACGACGCCTGTTTCGAGGCCTTCGAGCGGTACGTCGGGGCGACCTACGCCGAGTCGTCGCTCGACTACGCATGGCTCGCTCCGACTCGTCAGAGCTGGGAGCAGCGCGACGACCGGATCGTCACCTGCATCGTCTACGACACCGAGCGCGCCAAGCTCGTCGGATCGGTACGGGCCTCCGGCCGGTAGCGTTCGGTCCGGCGCTCGTGCGCACCGACGGTCGGATGGACGCCATCGCGTCGTACCGCCTGCGTCGAACGCCCTATCCGCCGGCGACCAGCAGCGGAACGGTCCGTTCCGCCGTGGTCAACCCGCCATGGTGACCGACCAGTCGAGCATCGGAGTACCGATGCAACAAGGCATGGCCCGCATCGGCGATCAGGGCGCCACTCGGGCGGCGTTCGTCGAAGGCCTCATGCTTCGGCGGCGGTCCCCACCATGACGACATGTCGGCGAAGGGCCTCCACGTCGCCGGCATCGCGTCGTCGTCGATGGGGTCACCCAGCACGAACATCACCCGACTGTCCCCGTACAGGATCCGGTCCGCCTGCAGTTCCTTCGGGAGCCGGTAGCGCCGGTGGACGGGGATGTCCACATGACCATGGTCGGCCGTACCGACGAGGACCGCATCCCGAGGGACGCCCTCGCGAAGTCGCGACCAGGCCGTCGCCACCGTCCCCAACGCCGCGCCGTACTCCTTCGATGCTTGACCATGCACGTGGGCGGCGAAGTCCACCTGCGGCAGGTACGTCAAGATCAGTCGCCCCGGCGCCTCCGCCAGTTGGATCGTCGCCTCGACCGCTTCGGCGACCCCGCCGACCGGCTCGAACCGGCATCCCCGATACAGCGCCGTCGTCAGCGGCGTCCCGGCGAAGTTCGCCGGCTGGACCGTGATCGACTCGATTCCGGCCGCCGTCAGACGCTCCCACGTGTTCGGCACCGGCAGGAACCCTGCCGTCGCGACCGGAAGCGGATCCCCCCACAGGGTGGTCCACTTGATCGTGTTCACCACCTGGCCCACCTCCGGGAGCCAGAGCTGATAGCCCAGGAGCCCATGACCAGCCGGCGGGAGCCCGGTCGCGACCGAAGCCAACGACACCGTCGTGGTGGTCGGGAACATCGCATCGACCGTCGCCCGCAGATCCCTCCGCAGATCGGCGGCGCGGGCATGGTCGAGCTGTGCCGCACCGAGCCCGTCGAACACCACGATCACGTACGTTCGCGCCGGTGGGATCAGTGCCGCGAGCTCGGGCCGGAGCCCCCGCTCGCGCCGACCGATCCCCGTGAGACGCCCCTCGAGCTCGGTGACGACATCGACGAGCGATCCGCCGTCGTAGGCCGGCGGTACCAGGAGGTGGGACACGGCGACAGGCTACCGGTCGACGAGGCGCCGGAGGGGGAGCACGGAACGGCCGAACCGCCCGTTCCGTGAATTGGGAGGCGCGCGGGAAGCTCCTAGACTCCCCGCCCGTGACGGCCGAACGGCCGGGATGCTCATCGACGCGAGGGAACCAACGTGCTGAACCAGTACTTCGGTGACTACATCACCGTGGCCGTCTTCATGGCCGTGGGCGCCGGGCTCGTCGGCGGGGCAGTGATCGCGTCGCGCATGTTGGCTCCCAGTCGACCGGGCGGCTTCAAGGAGATCGCCTACGAATCGGGCATCGAGCCGGTCGGCGGCGGATGGAACCAGAGCCACATCCGCTACTACATCTTCGCGCTGCTCTTCCTCATCTTCGACGTCGAAGCCGTCTTCATCTTCCCCTGGGCGATCCGCCTGGACTTCTTCACCGAGCTGGGGAACGGCTTCCTCATCCTGTGGGAGATGGTGGCGTTCATCGTCATCCTCGTCCTGGGACTCGTCTACGCCGTCCGCAAGGGAGTGCTGCGGTGGGAGTGATCGAGAAGTTCGGGACCCCGAAACCGCTGTCGTGGATGCTCAACTGGGCGCGCAAGTACTCGTTGTGGTACTTCCAGTTCGGGCTCGCCTGTTGCGCCATCGAGGTCATGGCCGTCTCCAGCCCTCGCTACGACTTCATGCGCTTCGGGATCATCCCCCTCCCCGCCTCCCCCCGCCAGGCCGACCTGATGGTGGTGGCCGGAACCCTGACCGACAAGATGGCCCCCGCCGTCAAGCGCCTCTACGACCAGATGCCCGACCCCAAGTACGTGATCTCCATGGGATCGTGCTCCAACTGCGGCGGCCCGTACTGGGACTCCTACTCGGTCACCAAGGGCGTCGATCAGATCATCCCCGTCGACGTGTACGTCCCCGGATGCCCCCCTCGCCCCGAGGCGCTCCTGGAAGGCATCATCCTCCTCCAAGACCAGATCATGAAGGAAGACCCCCGAGAGAAGTGGACCCAGGTTGACCGACGACCGGCCTGACGCTCCCATCGACACCGCGACGGACCCGCTGGAGGAGTACACGTCCTCCATGGCGGAACGTCTCGGTGCTCTGCGCTGGGTCGCCGAATTCGGGACCCCGAGGATCTACGTGGATCGCAGCGCATGGGTCGAGACCCTCGGTCGCGCCCGCGACGAGGAAGGACTCGCCTTCTTCTCCTGGCTGTCGGGCATCGACTGGGCGAAGGACGCGGCGGTAGGCGACGGCGTCGCCGATCCCGACGCGTTGACCGAGCGATTCGAGGTGATCTGCCGGCTCTCGTCGGTCGTCAGCGGGGATGCCATGCACTTCCTCGCCGAGGTTCCCAAGGACGATCCGGTCATCGACTCGATCGTCTCGGTCTTCGCAGGTGCCGCCTGGCACGAGCGGGAGTGCCACGAGATGTTCGGTATCGACTTCCGCGGTCACCCCTATCTCGCCAAGCTCTACCTGCCCGACGGCTTCGAGGGGCACCCCCTCCGCAAGTCGTACCCGCTGCTGAGCCGCGAGGTCAAGCCATGGCCGGGCACCGTCGACGTCGAGGACAAGCCGTCGCTTGAGAACCCCGAAGTGGGAGGCACGTCGTGACCGAGCTGATGCACCGGTCCGAGGTGGCCGTCTCCGTCGAACTCCAGACGCCCGACATGACCCTCAACATCGGGCCGCAGCACCCGTCCACCCACGGCGTGCTCCGACTCGTCGCCAAGGTCGACGGCGAGAAGATCACCGAGGTCGAGCCCGTCATCGGCTACATGCATCGCGGCTATGAGAAACTCGCCGAGGTCCGCACCTACGCCCAGATGACCGCGCTGGTGAACCGCATCGACTGGGTCTCCGGATTCGCCAGCGAGGTGCCGTTCATCGTCGCCGTCGAACGGCTCACCGGCATCGAAGCCCCCGAGCGGGCGCAATGGATCCGGCTCATCCTCACCGAGCTGTTCCGGATCTCCTCGCACCTCGTCTTCATGTCCAGCTATCCCCTCGAGCTCGGTGCCACCACCCCGCTCATGTGGGCATTGCGAGAACGGGAACGGGTCCTCGACCTCATCGAATCGGTGACGGGAGGACGGTTCCATCCGAACTTCAACCGTGTCGGCGGGGTCAAACCCGCTGCCGGCGGCGGCTCCCAGACCAAGAAGATCTCCCAGGACCTCCCCGCCGGGTTCTTCGACCAGACCCGTGCAGCCATGGAGAAGGTCCTCCACGTCTGTGACGAGCTCGACGAGCTCGTCACCGGCAACGAGCTCATCAAGGCTCGCACCGTCGGCATCGGGATCATCCCCGCGGACAAGGCGATCGAGTTCGGACTGTCGGGACCGAACCTGCGCGCCTCGGGCGTCGACTTCGACCTGCGCAAGGTCGAGCCCATCCTCCCCTACGACCAGGTCGACTTCGACGTGGTCACCGCCCAAGGCGGCGACTGCTACGACCGGTACGTCTGTCGCCTCGAAGAGATCCGCGAGGCCGCCAAGATCGTTCTCCAGGCCATCGAGAAGATCCCGGCCGGCCCGCTCCAAGCCAAGGTCCCACGCATCCTCAAGGTCCCCGAAGGCCAGGTCTACGTGCGCCACGAGAACCCGAAAGGCGAGTTCGGCTACTACATCGTCTCCGAGGGCAGCAGGATGCCGTACCGCCTCAAGATCCGCTCCACGTCCTTCTCCAACCTCAGCATCCTTCCCTGGCTCCTCGAAGGCCAGCTCCTTCCCGACCTCGTCGCCATCATGGGCAGCCTCGACTTCGTCCTCGGGGACGTGGACCGATGAACTTCTGGCTCCTCCTCCTGGTCGAGGTCGTCGTCATCCTCGTGGTGATGCTCGTCGGAGCCCTGGTGACCATCTACGCCGAGCTCAAGATCTCCGCCCACATGCAGAGCCGCATCGGGCCCTACTACGCGGGCGGGAAGTGGGGATGGGCCCAACCGGCCGCCGACGGCCTGAAGTTCATGCAGAAGGAGGATCTCGTCCCCGCCGCCGCCGACCATACGGTCTTCCGGCTCGCCCCCTACATCGTCATCATGTCGGCGCTGGCCGTCTGGGTCGTCATCCCGTTCGGCCCGGACCTGGTGGTCCGGGACCTCGACCTCGGGGTGTTCTTCGTGCTCGCCGTGTCGTCGCTCAGCACCCTCGGCGTGCTCATGGCCGGCTGGGCGTCGGCCAACAAGTACTCCCTCCTGGGTGGCCTGCGCGCCGCCGCTCAGCTCATCGCCTACGAGCTGCCGTTGCTGTTGGCGGTCGTCGCCGTCGTCGTCCAAGCCGGAACGATGTCGCTCAACGGGATCGTCGCCGCCCAAGCCCAGACCTGGTTCACCGTCGGCGGGATCGAGATCTCTGCACCGTTCCTCCTCAAAGGTCAGATCATCGGCTTCGTCATCTTCATGGTCGCTGCAGTGGCCGAACTGTCCCGCATCCCGTTCGACATGCCCATCGCCGAATCGGAGCTCACGATGGGGTACCTGACCGAGTACTCGGGCATCCGCTTCACGATGTTCTTCCTCGGCGAGTACGCATCGATGGTCGCCATCTCCGCCATCGCCGCCACCATGTACCTCGGGGGCTACTGGGTCCCCGGGCTGCCCGAATCGACGCTCAACGCCGTCGGGCCCTTCGTGCTCCTCGCCAAGGTCGCGTTCTTGGTGTTCCTGCTCATCTGGTTCCGATGGACGTGGCCCCGGCTGCGCGAGGACCAGCTCCAGGACCTCGCCTGGCGCTGGCTCATCCCTCTCGGCCTGCTCAACATCGTCCTCGCCGGCATCTTCAAGGTGGTGCTCTGATGGCCTACGACAAGGGCATCACGTTCCCCTTCGCAGGCATCTGGAAGGGCATGTGGGCGACCCTCAAGGCGTTGTTCCGCAAACCCCCGACGGTGTTCTACCCCGAGGTCAAGGAGGTTCCCGCCCCGCGCGCCAGGGGGGTCATCTCCCTCGACACCGACGCATGCACCGTCTGCATGCTGTGCGCTCGGGAATGCCCCGACTGGTGCATCTACATCGAAGGCCACAAAGAAGAGGTGCCGCCCTCGAAACCCGGAGGCCGCCCCCGCAGCCGCGCCAAGCTCGATCGGTTCGACATCGACTTCGCGCTCTGCATGTACTGCGGGATCTGCGTCGAGGTCTGCCCCTTCGATGCGCTCTTCTGGAGTCCGGAGTACGAGTACTCCGAGTACGCCATCTCCGAGATGCTGCACCCCAAGGAGCGGCTCACCGAGTGGCTCCGAACCGTACCCGAGCCCCCCGCCTTGGAGTCCTGATGCACGTCTCCTTCGAGCAGTGGCTCACCGAGATCGCCAACTACGTGTTCGCCGCGCTGGCGATCCCGACACTCGTCGGCGCATGGATGGTCGTCACCTCGACGAACATCGTCCGCGCCGTCCTCTACCTCGTCGTGACCCTCGCCGGATCGGCCGCACTGTTCATCATGCTCGGCGCCGAGTTCGTCGGATGGACCGTCGTCCTCGTCTACATCGGTGCCGTCATCATCCTGTTCCTCATCGGCATCATGATCACCAGAGCACCCCTCGGATCGCACGAGGAGCTCAGCCATCCGGCCACCGTGAAGATCCCCGCCGCCCTCCTGTCCATCGTGCTGTTCACCGTCGTCGCCTGGGCCGTCGCCGACGCCTTCGGTGGCCTCGCCATCCCTCCCGACGTGGGCGCCACCCGAACCGGACAGCTCGCGGAGGTGATCTTCCAGCGGTTCGTGATCCCCTTCGAGGTCGTCTCCCTCGTGTTGCTGTCCGCCCTCGTCGGCGGCATCGCCCTCGCCCGCAAGGACGAACCGGAGGAACCCGCATGACCATCGCCCAGTTCGTCATCCTGGGAACGGCACTGTTCTCGATCGGCCTCTACGGGGTGATCACCCGCCGCAACGCCGTGCTCGTTCTCGCCTCCGTCGAGGTGATGCTCGCAGCGGTCAACATCAACCTCGTGGCCTTCGACGTCTACCTGGCGGACCAGCTCTACGCCGGTCAGATCTTCACCCTGTTCATCATCGCCGTCGCCGCCGCCGAGGTGGGCATCGGCCTCGCCATCGTCCTGATGATCTTCCGTAACCGCCACGACGCCGACGTCGACGAGCTCGACCTGATGAGGTACTGATGGTGCCGGCATCCGTCTCCACGTTGCTTCCGATCCTCGCCTTCGTCGCCGAGGAGGGAGGAGAGGGCGGCCACGAGGTCGCCGTGCAGGTCGGCAACGGCGGCGCCCTCGCCCAGTGGGCGTGGCTGATCGTCGCGGTGCCCCTCGTGGTGCCCTTCCTCATCGTGTTCTTCGGCAAGAAGCTGCCGTTCAAGGGCTGGGAGCTGGCCGCGGGGACGATGGGCTTCATCGGCGCCTACGGGACGGCGCTCCTCCTCGCCAATGCCGCGAGTCCGATCGCGACGGAGTTCACCCTCGAGGTTGGACGGATCGGCTCGTTCGCCATCGAATGGGGATGGGTCGTCGACGGCCTGTCCATCATGATGTACTTCCTGGTCGGCGTCGTCGGGTTCTTCGTGTTCGTGTACGCCAAGGGCTACATGGAGGGCGACATCCGGTTCACCTGGTTCTTCGCCGCCTTCACCCTGTTCGCGGGCGGGATGCTCGTGCTCGTCTCGGCGCCGAACCTCATCCAGCTCATCGTGGGCTGGGAGATGGTCGGACTCGCGTCCTACCTGCTCATCGGGCACTACTGGGAGGACTACGCCAACGTCGACGCCGGCAACAAGGCGTTCATGACCAACAAGGTCGCCGACGCGGCCCTCTTCATCGGGGCCATCATCATGGCGCTCTCGGTCGGCTCGTTCAGCTTCGCCGACATGCTGGCGGTCGTGACCGCCCAGGACGCCTCGTCGCCGCTGGCGACCTTCGGGTTCTGGGCCGGCCTGATGCTCTTCATCGGGGCGATGGGCAAGAGCGCCCAGTTCCCCTTCCACGTCTGGCTGCCCGACGCCATGGCTGGGCCGACCCCGGTCTCGGCGCTCATGCACGCCGCGACGATGGTCACCGCCGGCGTCTACCTCCTCGGGCGGATCTTCCCGTTCTATCTCGATCCCGCCGGCCTGTTCGGCGGGCAGGTGCGGGTGATCATCATGATCATCGGGGGCATCACGCTGCTGTTCATGGGGCTGCTGGCGTTCGTGCAGAACGACATCAAGAAGGTGCTCGCCTACTCGACGGTCAGTCAGCTCGGCTACATGGTGGCCGCCATGGGAGCGGGCGCCTACACCGCCGGGTTGTTCCACCTCTTCACCCACGCGTTCTTCAAGTCGTTGCTGTTCTTGGGTGCGGGCTCGGTCATCCACGCCGTCCACTCCAACGACATGTCCGACATGGGCGGGCTGCGCAAGCGGATGCCCTACACCTACGCGACCTTCGTCATCGGGACCTTGGCCCTCATCGGCCTGTTCCCCTTCGCCGGGTTCTGGTCCAAGGACGAGATCATCGCCTCCCTCTACGAGGTCGGGATCGAAGGCAGCGGCGCCGGGTGGTTCGTCTTCGCGCTCGCCGTCGCCGGCTCCTTCGTCACCGCCTTCTACATGGGTCGGGCCGTGTTCCTCACCTTCTTCGGCGAGTACAAGGGTCACGCCCAGCCCCACGAATCGCCCAGGGTGATGACCTATCCGCTCATCGGTCTCGCCGGGTTCGCCGCGCTCGCCGGCCTCCTCAACATGCCGGGGATCGCCACCCCGTTCACATCCTGGCTCGCTGCTCGCCGGGTCCCGATGGGTGACGTGCATGCCCAGTCGATCAACTGGGGGCTCGTCGGCCTCGTCACCGCGATGTTGGCCGTCGGCGTGGTCCTCGCCTACCGCATCTTCTTCCCCGACCGCGTCACCCAAGCCGAACGCGACCGCTTCGAGATCCCCGTCCTGTATCCCCTCCTCCGTCACAAGTACTACATCGACGACCTGTACATGGACGGGATCGTCCGGCCCACCATGGGCCCGCTGGCAAGCGCCGTCCTCTGGGTCGACATGTGGGTCGTCGACGGGATCGTGAACGGCGCGGGCGTGGTCGCTCGCGGGCTCGCCACGGCCGTCCGTTGGTTCGACAACCGCGGCGTCGACGGCATCTTCAACGGCGCCGCCGCAGCCACCGGAGGTTCGGGGAGCGTCCTTCGCCTGTTCTTCACCGGCAAGGTCCAACAGTACGCAGCACTCAGTTTCGCCGGCGTGGTCCTGCTCGCCGTGTTGTTCATCATCTTCTGACGGGAGGAGCGACGAGATGGAATGGTTCGACAACGGATGGGGCATCGCCCTGACGGTCTTCTTGCCGCTCGTCGGGGCGGTGGTCCTGCTGGCGATCCCGCGCGCCCAGGAAGCGGCGTTGAAGTGGACCGCGCTCATCTTCTCCGGCGCGGCGTTCGTCTCCGGCCTTGCCTTGCTGTTCCGTTTCGACTTCTCTCGCACCGGCGACCTCCAGCTCGGAGCCAACCTGAACTGGATCGAGGCCATCAACGCCCGGTACCACGTCGGGGTCGATGGGATCTCCCTCCCGCTCGTGGTCCTGTCGGTGTTCATCACGGTGCTCGTCGTGCTCTACTCGTGGAACCACTGGCCCGAACCGCACAACCCGAAGATGCTGTTGGCGCTCATCATGGTGATCGCCGTGGGGATGACCGGCACCTTCGTCGCCCTCGACCTGGTCCTGTTCTTCGTCTTCTTCGAGGTGGTGCTCTTGCCGATGTACTTCATGATCGGCATCTGGGGCGACCGCGGTGTTCGCCACGTTCCGCTGTTCAACTGGAACATCGAGATGCGCCTCTACGCGTCGCTCAAGTTCTTCGTCTTCACGCTGTTCGGTTCCGCGTTCATGCTCCTAGGGTTCCTCGCCCTGTACTTCCGTTCCGGGGATTTCCTCGATCACCGTACCTTCGACATGCTCGAGCTCGCCCAACTCGGATCGGCCGGTCGGTTCGCCGGGTCCTTCGCCTTCTGGGTCTTCTTCGCCCTGTTCCTCGGTTTCGCCGTGAAGGTGCCGATGTGGCCGCTTCACACGTGGCTGCCCGATGCGCACACCGCGGCCCCGACCATCGGCTCGGTGATCCTGGCCGCCATCTTGCTGAAGCTCGGCACGTACGCGTTCATCCGCATCAGCATCCCGATCCTCCCCCAGGAGGCGAAGAACTGGGCCTGGCTGATCGGGGTCCTCGCCGTCATCGGCATCATCTACGGCTCGTTGGCGTGCCTCGCGCAGACCGACATGAAACGCCTCATCGCCTACTCGTCGGTCGGCCACATGGGCTTCGTCATGCTCGGCATCGCCACCCTCACCTCGATCGGGATCAACGCCGCCATCATCGGCATGGTCGCCCATGGGCTGATCACCGGGCTGTTGTTCTTCCTCGCCGGATCGATGGCGCACCGCTACCACACCCGGGATATGGGTCGCCTGGGCGGGAACATGAAGCTGATGCCGGTGATGGGCGTCCTTCTCGGCTTCGCGGCCATGGCTTCGCTCGGCCTCCCGGCTCTCGCCGGGTTCTGGGGAGAGTTCATGGCGTTGATGGCGTCGTTCAACCCGCTCGCCGGTCTCGATCCGACCCTGTTCCGCGGGCTCATGATCGCCGGGGCGATCGGGACGGTACTCACGGCGGGGTACATGCTGTGGATGTTGCGGTCGGTGAACTTCGGCGAGCCGAGCGACGAGTGGGTCGGTCACGACTTCCACGACGTGGACGCCTGGGAGTGGCTGGCATGGGCACCGCTGGTGATCGCCACGATCGCGGTGGGTATCTACCCCAGGATCGTTCTCGGGTTCACCAACGACGCCGTCGCCCAGCTCGTGACCCGGGCCTTCGGAGGCTGACCCGGTGATCGACTACCACGCCCTCGCGCCCGAGCTGATCCTGGCGGTCACGGTGCTCGCCGTGTTGGTGACGGACCTCGTGGTCCGATCCAAGGTCTGGGTCGCGGTCGTCGCGCTGGTCGGGCTGTTCGCGGCGTTCGTCCCGATCCTCACCCTGGCGTTCTGCGAGCCGTTGGTCGGATGCACCGAGGTGACGCGCACGATGTTCCTGGGATCGTACGTCGTCGACTCGTACGCCCTCGTCCTCAAGGGGCTGTTCATCGGCACCGCCTTCGTGGCGGTCCTCCTGTCGGTCGACTACATCGAGTCGGATCGCTACTACGAGGGCGAGTACTTCTTCTTGCTGTTGAGCGCGGCGCTGGGCGCGGTGGTCATGTCCTCGGCCCGGGACTTCGTCTCCATCGTCGTCGCGCTCGAACTCGTCTCGGGTCCGGGATTCCTCCTCGCCGGATGGCGCAAGGCCGACGAACGATCGAACGAGGCCGCCCTCAAGTTCTTCATCTCGGGGGTCCTGGCTCTCGCCCTGCTCATGTTCGGGGTGAGCCTCGTGTACGGCTTGACCGGGACCCAGCAGTTCGACCAGTTGGCGGCGGCGAGCGTCCAGTTCGTGGACCTGCCGCTGTTCACCATCGGGGTGCTGTTCATCCTGGTGGGCTTCGGATTCAAGGTGTCCGCGGTCCCGTTCCACTACTGGACCCCCGACACGTACCAAGGGTCGCCGACGCCGGTGACCGCCTGGCTCGCCGTCGGCTCGAAGACCGCCGGTTTCGTCGGACTGCTGTCGATCGCCTTCATCGCCTTCCCGGCGATGCGGGACGTGTGGGGTCCGATCCTGTGGGTCGTGGCTGCCGTCACGATGGTGGTGGGCAACGTCGTCGCCATCAAGCAGACCAACATCGTCCGGCTCCTCGGGTACTCGTCGATCGCCCACGCCGGGTTCATCCTCGCTCCCTTCGCGGCCATGGCGGGAGCATCCGACGCCGCCATGTCGCAGGCCTTCTACGCCGCGGTCGCCTATCTGCTGATCTACGCCGTCATGAACCTCGGCGCCTTCGGCGTGGTGATCGCCGGCCTGTCGAAGGTCGAGAGCGCGGAGCTGACGGATTGGTCCGGCCTGTTCCGTCACTCCCCGGGCCTGGCGGTGCTGCTCGCCGGCTTCTTCTTCTCCCTCGCCGGGATCCCACCGCTCGCCGGGTGGTTCGCGAAGCTGGCGATGTTCCAGGCGACCATCGGGTCGGGGACCCCATGGGGGTACTCGATCGCCGTGATCGCGGTGCTGAACTCGGTGGTGGCCATCTACTACTACGCAAAGCCCGTGAAGTCGGCGTTCTTCGACGAGGTCCCCGAGGGGGTCTCTGCGGCCGCCACGCCGTCGGTGGCTTCTCCGGCCCTGAAGCTGGCACTGGGCCTGTCCATCGCCGGCGTCGTGCTCCTCGGGATCTTCCCAGGTCTCGTCGCCCAGCTCAGCCGCTACACGTCGGAGATCATCGCTGCGATCTTCTAGCTCCCGCCGGATCCGCTTCCGCTCGGGTGGTCGGCTGCCGCTAGAGTGGACTAGCGCGTTCGGGCGCGGGCGGAATCCCCCCAGGGGAACTGGTCGCCGCAAGGACGGAGCGATACAATCAGATTGCCACGGAAAGTGGCAAGACGAACACCGATGGGATGCCGGGCAGCATCTCCGAGGTGGGAAGGCACATCGGCGGGGGTCCTCTCGGGGCTCGGTCCGGGTCTGCCTTCCATGGGATAGCGCACCGGGAGGTGCGAGGGGAGGCAAGGATGTTCACCAGCGTCGCAGGCGGAGCGATCCGGAGAGCACGACGTATCGCTGCGGCCACGTTCGCGTTGGCGATCGTCGTCGCCGTCAGTGGGATCACCCCGGTGGCCAACGCGGCCTCCGATGGCTCGGGCGAAGGTCAGGTCGCCGTGGTCGCGGCGCCCTCGATCGATATCGAGAAGGCCACCAACGGCGTCGACGCCGACGTCGCTCCCGGTCCGAGCGTCCGGGTCGTCGATCCGGTGACGTGGACCTACGTCGTGACCAACACGGGCAACGTTCCACTCACCGACGTGGTCGTGGTCGACAAGGCGCCGATCCCGTCGCTGGACCCGACCCCCGTGTACGTGTCCGGTGACGACGGCAACGGCGTGCTCGACCCGGGAGAAGCCTGGACGTACCAGGCGTCCAGCGTCGCGTTCTGGGACTCCGGGAACCAGGGCCAGTACCGCAACGACGCCACCGTGACCGCCTCCTTCGACGACACCCAGGTCTCCGACACGGACGCCTCGCACTATCTGGGGACGTTGTACTGTCCGCAATCGGGTGACATCGTCGTCGACATCGGCGTTCCCGACGGCATCCCCGGTGAGCTGGGCGACCTTCCCGGCGTGCGGAGCGCGGGACCGTTCCCCGCCCCCATTCCCGCCGGCTACTACTCCGTCACCCTCGCGTCGTACGACGATCACATCGTCAAGGGCGGGCAGTTCCAGGACGAGGAGCAGTACGCCATCCGGCTCTCCAACGACGGTGGAGACCTCTACACCTCACCGTTGAGCCCCGACATCCCCGAGGACAAGGACTTCGTCATCGCCGAGGTGGACAGCCTCTTCTACCTCCCAGAGGCGGCCACGTCCCTGACCGCCCTCCACTCGTCCCTCATCGGCACGTCGACGACGATCAACAGCCTCGTCGCCCTGTGCGTCGCGTTCGACGTCGTCGCTCCGCCGGCCGTCGGCATCGAGAAGGCGACCAACGGTGTCGATGCCGACACCCCGACCGGGCCCGCGATCACGGTGGGCGATCCGGTCACGTGGACCTACGTGGTCACGAACGAAGGCGGCGTGCCGCTGTCGGACGTCACGGTGACCGACGACCAGGGCGTCGTGCCCGTGTACCAGTCCGGTGACGACGGCGACGGTGTGCTCGAGCCGGGCGAGGCGTGGACGTACACGGCGTCAGGGATCGC
>Ga0256841_1002613_pt1 | contig 14175 bp, 15 predicted proteins | sample 356308metaG_FD_185971 | JGI IMG/M metagenome (GOLD analysis project Ga0256841, IMG submission 185971) | Hydrothermal vent microbial communities from Mid Atlantic Ridge, Atlantic Ocean - 356-308 | ecosystem: Environmental > Aquatic > Marine > Hydrothermal vents | place: Atlantic Ocean: Mid...
TGATTCAAGCCTTCCTGTCCATGCCTCAAAAAACCCATTTAAGATCAGTCTGCGAAGCGGTCCTTTTAAAATGAAACTGAAGCTTATCTTAAAACCGGAATTTTCCAATTCACGCTGAACCAAAACAATCACACTTCAAACGTGATGGTCGCTTCGTTAAGCATCCAGAGATCGTTTTATCTTTTTTGGATCACGACGTAAATCCAGAACCCGCCACACCACGGCTACCGATTCGTTTTCAAGCTTATAATAGATGGCATAAGGAAATCGTTTGGACAACATTCGATGATAGCCGAAAAACTTTGGATGTATTCCGGCGTACAATGTCAACGAATCAATGTCTGAAAACAACGAATCGAAAAAATAATCGCCTAAGCCTTCACCTTGTTTCTCGTAAAACGAACGGCCATCGGATAAGTCATGTAACGCCGCAGAGAGGATCCTGATTTTCATTCGAATCTTTTTCTGAGCTCATTTTTGGCCTCGGACCACTCCAGGATTTCCTCTTGGCCTGAGCTAACCCGACGTTCTGTATCTTTCAAGGCATATCGATGCCAGGCGGGAGACTCAACCTGCTTCTGGTCAGCTGACAGGTCCTCCCAAATCGCTTCCATTATTCTCAGTTTTTCTTTCCGAGAAAGGTGTGCTATTTCGATGGCGGTCTGCATGATACATCCTCCTATATCCTCATGTTATTTCAATAATTATCACTCATGGTGTTGCTTGTCAAACCACGCCCTGGCGTTCCAGAGTGATTGCGCTTGATCCCCTGTCCGATTCTTTTGTGGTAAACACTACCTAATCCCAACAAATAATAAGTTGTTGGGATTATGTTTGGCGGAAAATGTGCGGTTTTGCAAAAACCTCCGAGATCGTCTTGGTGCTCGTTTGGGCCGATATCTGCAACGCTTTCTATGTTATTTCGTCTTTCCATTCAAGCGACTGACTCGCTATGGCCGCTGTTGGGCGCCCGCAACTCTTCTCTGACGACACGGCGAAGGATCTCTTCCAGCGGCTGCTCCTGACGTTCTATGTATTTCCTCAGCGCATCATTTAGCATGGCCTGGTAGCTGCCCCCTCCTTGTTTCTCAACCGCGGACCGGAACCAGTCAACGATGTCACGATCAAGCCGAATCGTGATGCGGACTTTTTTCCCGGAAACAGGAACCACAGCACCCCGCTTTCCTTTACTGAAATCATATTTCGCCTTCATATTGTCTCACCTCGTATCGCACGGCTTTACGTGCAGAAATAATTCGAATGTTGTCTTCACGCCAAGTGTAGACCACCACCAGTATGCGGCCAAAGGCATCCATCCCAATGGTGACATAGCGTTGCTCGCCTTGCCAAATATCCTCTATTGTCACGGCATTTGGATCCTCGAACACCGCGAAGGTATCGGCAAATGAAATACCATGTTTGGACTTATTCTTTTCGGCCTTTGACTGGTCCCACTCAAACACAGCATTTTAATATATGTACATTTGTATGTACATGTCAAGCATTTTTTAACCCAACCTAGACACTTGTTGGGATTAGCTTTGGCGGGAAATGAGACTTTTTAAAAAATGCCGAACAACCGTTTCGGCATCCAGAGTTCTTACCACAACCACAAAAAATGATTCTAACGGCATTGAGGGATTGTTCTCAACTCAGATTGTTTGACTCATATAAAGCTTTTCTGACCGCTATTGCCAGGTCTTTTTTGGAAAACGGTTTTTGAAGGAACTGTACCTTATCGTGCAAAACCCCACGATGCACAATGGTGTTGGCGGTATACCCGGACATGAACATGCACTTGAGGTTCGGGCAAACCGCTTGCAGCCGATCCGCCATTTCGCGGCCATTCATTTCTGGCATAATCACATCTGTAATGAGCAGGTGGATCTCGCCAGTGTGTTTCTTGACCAAGTCTAAAGCTTCACTTGGTGTACTTACGGCCAACACCGTATAGCCGAAACTATTGAGGGTTTTCCGGGCCAGTTTCAGGACAGAAAGATCATCCTCCACCAACAGAATCGTTTCGCCGTGGCTTTGCGGAACATCCACCACATTTTCCTTCTGGATTTCTACAATCTTCCCCTCATATCGAGGCAAGTATATCTTGATGCTCGTCCCTTTACCCGGTTCGCTGTAGACGTTGATAAACCCGTTGTTTTGTTTGACGATGCCGTAAACCATGGCCAGCCCCAGGCCGGTGCCTTTATCCACATCCTTGGTGGTAAAAAATGGCTCAAAAATATTGTCCAGTATTTCTTTATCCATACCAATGCCATTGTCGCTTACCGCCATCAGAACAAACTCGCCCGGAACAAAACCAGCGCGATTGGCGCAGTATGTCTCATCAAGGACAACGTTTCTCGTTTCGATGGTCACCTTTCCCACACCCTCGATAGCGTCCCGGGCGTTGACGCATAGATTGGCCAGGATCTGGTCAATCTGAGACGGGTCTATTTTGACAGGCCACAGGCCCGCTCCCGGCATCCAGGACAGATCGATGTCTTCGCCGATGAGGTGCCGGATCATCTTGAGCATTTTTTCAATGTTATCATTCAACGCAAGCACTTTGGGGGCAATGGTCTGCTTGCGTGCAAATGCCAGCAGCTGCCGGGTAATGTCGGTCGCACGCCCGGCAGCATGGAGGACTTCATTGAGATTGCCACGCAACGGCCCGTCCGGGCCAGCACTATCAATGGCCAGTTCGGTGAAGCCAATGATTGCACTGAGTGCGTTGTTGTAATCATGTGCCACCCCGCCCGCCAACCGCCCTACGGATTCCATCTTCTGGGCCTGCCTGAACTGTTCTTCCATCCGGTGGTACGCGGTTATGTCCCGCGTGATACTGTATATTGTCTCCGGTTGGTCTTCAGTTTCGGCTCGGACTGTACCGGAAACCTGGCAAATTAGCTGCGTACCGTCTTTTTTGCGCAGCCGCACCTTTTCGTTCTTGATATATCCATCGTTCTGGTAACCCTGCAATTAAACGGCGCCGATCCGCCGGGTCTACGTAGAGTTTCCCGGCGTTCAAGTGGCGGATCTCTTCCCGACTGTAGCCGAAAAGATCGCAAAAGGCCGGGTTAACATCCAGAATCCGGCCCTCGATGGTGATAATCCCGATGGCATCCAGGGAATTTTCAAACAGGATGCGGTATTTGCGTTCGGCTTCAGCGCGTGCTGCTTCAGCGCGCTTGTGCTCGGTAATATCGCGGGTTATGGATAAGATGACATCTTCATCATTGATGCGTAGGAGCCGGGCGGACATCTGACCCACTCTGATCTTTCCGTCTTTGGTGACGAACCGGGCCTCAAAGTTTTCTACAACACCCTTCTTGGACAACTCATTGACCAACCTTTCCCTGTCTGCATGGTTCTCCCAGATATTCAACAAGGTGGATGTTTTCCCGATTACCTCCTCACGCGTGAATCCCGTTTTTTGGGTGAATCCCTCATTGACATCAATATACGTTCCATCAGAGACCCTGGTGAGGTTAATCGAGTCAGGGTGTAAGTGGAACGTTAGACGAAATCTTTCCTCGCTCGCCCGCAGTGCTTTCTCAAGCTTTTTATGCTTAAATTCGGCTCGTTCTAATTTTCGAACCCGTTGCTCTATTTCTTCATAGGTCGGTTTTTCAGACATGATCATTTCCGAATTCATTTTTAGGCCATCGATACCGTATTTCTTTTCAACCGTAGAAAATGATTATGCCAAAGAATGTTGATCTCTGGAAATTGGTTTCAGACGTTTAATTTGTTTTGCCTCAGGGCTGTTCATGGCATGCCAAAGATCCCAATCTTGCTGCAAACCCAGCCAGAAATCTGCAGACATACCTAAAACATGAGACAGCCGCAATGCCGTGTCCGGCGTTACCGAGCGCCTGCCTTTGATAATTTCATTGAGACGAGGGTAAGAAACCCCCAAGCGACGAGCGAGTTCTGCTTGTGTAAGGCCAAGCGGTTTGACGAATTCCTCGAAAAGCATATCTCCAGGATGCGTCGGGGGGCGATTTCGAGGCAGCCGCCTCCCAATATCAGTGATAGTCCGTGATTTCGATCCCGTAAGCATAACCCTTCTCCCATATAAAACAAATTCTGTATTGTTGATTAATGCGGATACTGTATTGATTCTTCCGATCGCCTTTCAAGCGTTCCAAACGATTACCAGGAGGTACTTTAAGTTCATTGATCTCGCGAACTCGGTTGACTTGATCTAATTTCCTGCGAGCAACCGGCCAAATTGATTGGGGGCAGCATCTTCGAACTGCTTGAGATGCGATCCCATCAAAAATATCCTCAGTACCGGCAGACCCAAACGTTTTTATCATAGGTCATATTATAACGACGTCCATTATAGTTGTCAAGTTGAATGCGATGGAATAGGATTCAACCCCAACAAATAGCCAGTTGTTGGTATAAGGTTTGGGTGAGGGAACTCGCAATATCGTAAAAACCAAGGATGTTTTTCTTTTACCTGAGGCCATCTGTTTAAGCGGTGAAAAGCGGTCATTTAGGGGTGCCGTTAAACGAAAAAATATGCTTTCATGATGTTCGGAATTATATTTAAGGCAGCTTTAAATACGCAACAACTCGGTGACTGCGCGCATATCAGCCAGGGTTTCCGATAGTAAAATTTTTTCTTTCAGAGTTTGAACACGGCGCATCGGAAATATACGTGAGGCCAAGGCTTCAAATTTCTTCATAATGGAATGAGATGTCAGTGGATTTTGGGGCGCACCAATAGCATGATCGACGTGGCCTTTAACGACTCCTCCATCGGTTGTAACAATCGTTATGTATGGTTCTGAATCAAACGGTAGCTCTGGATCTGCTATTACCTCAACACGTTCGACCAAGCGCCTCACTTGTGGGTTTAAAAGAAAGGGCTTTTCGTATTCGGACAGAAAAGCGCGTCCAGCCACTAGAGCCACACCTACGCTATAAGGAAGGCTGAGTTGAGCTTCCAAGCGAGTTTTCAGGAACGTGGTCTTTCCAACCATTTGCTTCATTTCTGGGATACATCTCACAGTTACTTTTACAATATCTTCCGGTACCAGCCCATAATTTTGCTTGGCTTCCAGCACTACATGCAGGGTGCTGTGTATATCCCGGCACGCAGCGTAAGGTTTGATGCCGCTCTGGAGAATAGCCGGCTCCTCTCCTGAATGACGAAGCAGGCTGTCTGGGCAATGCGAAGCTCGGCAGTAAGTTTCAAAGAATCCACCCCATTGGGCTTCAAAAATGCGGGTTGGCCCACTGAATCCACTACGGGCCAGAAAGGCGCAAATCACACCGGTTTCAGCCGCTCGGCCGGCATGATAGCGCTTGCTCATACCCCCGCTTTCCGCAAAGGCCCATGTTCCACCGGTAAAACTGCCGGCAAGACCTAGCGTCCAAGCGGTTTGTCTTTGGTTCAGTCCCAAAGCCCTGGCGCAAGCGGCTGCAGCTGTAAAACTCCCCCAGGTGCCTGTGGAATGCCAGCCATCGACATGGTTATGGGCACGGTATCCCCCCGCGGCATCCAATATCCGCCGTTCTACTTCGTATCCCACGATCATGGCCTCCAGAAAACGTTTTCCGGAAAGAGGTTGTCGGGCTTCAGCAACAGCCAGAAGCACCGGGATCACGACGGCGCCTGAATGATCAACACCCCCAAAATCATCCAGCTCTCTTGCGTGGGCCGCAACCCCATTGACCAGTGCCGCACTGGCTGGGGAGGCGTATTGAGAAGTTCCCCATATGGTACAAACGCCATCGCCGGGTTCCATCGCCTTGATGGCACGGCACGCCGCCCGGGCTTCCGGGGTATCCACTCCGGCCAGAGCTGCGCCAACAAGATCCAGCAACAAATGCTTGGCGTGTGTGACAACCTGATTGGAGAGATTACCGAGAGAAAGATCCAAGCAATATTTTGCTAAGCGCTGGGAGAGGCTTTCCGGTGGGTCCATTGTGTTCGACTGAAATTCATGTGAACGGAAAGTGTGAATATCTTTCATCCCGGGATAACCGCCACTTTGGAACTATGCCATTTTGATCGGCTCGTAAAAAAATTCCTTTGGAGCTGGCTTCAGCCTTTTTGGGAAAAGGGCTGTGAAGGGTTGGGGGGAAATGTCCAGTTGTTTTAGCATTTTGCGATGGGTTCTCTCGAGATCCAACAAAACGCTGAACAACTCCCGGAAAAGCTTGTGGGAGCAAAGAAGCCTGGCTTTTTACGAATTCATCATTTTTGATTGAAGTCATGGGATAGAATCTGGCTTAAAAACAGAACGGTTCGGTCACACTGGGGATGATTAAAAAAACTCTCGGGGTCATTTTCCTCGACGATTTCGCCGCTATCCATGAAAACTACCCGATCAGCCACGGTGCGTGCAAAACCCATTTCATGGGTGACCACCACCATGGTCATCCCGGAATGGGCCAGATCGATCATCACATCCAGTACTTCCTTGATCATCTCCGGATCCAAAGCGGAGGTGGGCTCATCAAAAAGCATGATTTTCGGATCCATACACAGACAGCGGGCAATTGCCACCCGCTGCTGCTGTCCCCCGGAAATCTGCCCCGGATACTTGTCCGCCAAGTCGGGGATTTTAACCCGCTCAAGATAATGGAAGGCTAGATCCCGGGCTTCCTTCATCGGCATTTTGCGTATCCAAACCGGGGACAGCGTCAGGTTTTCCATCACTGTCATGTGAGGAAACAGGTTGAAATTCTGAAACAGCATCCCAACTTCCCGTCGAACCTGATCAATGCGCTTCACATCATTAGTCAGTTCGATGCCGTCGATGATAATCTTCCCCTTCTGGTGTTTTTCGAGGCGGTTGATACACCGAATCAAGGTCGATTTCCCAGATCCCGACGGCCCGCAAATGACCAACCTCTCACCCTTGCCGATCTCAAGGTTAATGTCCTTTAAAACATGAAAGTCTCCGAACCACTTGTTGAGATAGGAAATGATGATGATTTTCTCGGTGAAGGCTTTCTTTGGTCCATCGCTGGTGGGCATGGGTGGTTCCTGATTCCGCAGTTAAAAGATTAAAAGTCAAAACATCTTACCGGTAGCGGGCGTGGTATTTCTTCTCAAGATGAATGCTATAGCGGGACATGCCGAAACAAAACATCCAGAACACCACCGCTGCAAAGATATAGGCCTCTTTTGTAAAGCCGAGCCATTCCACATCCGCCATGGCCGCTTTGGCGATGCCCAGCAGATCCAGCAGCCCGATAACCGCCACAAGAGTGGTATCCTTCAGGAGGGAGAGAAAGTTGTTGGCCAGGCCTGGGATCACTATGCGCAAGGTTTGCGGAAGGATGATCAGCCACATCATTTTCCAATAGCTCCAACCCAGTGCCTGGGCGGCCTCGTACTGTCCCCGGGGTATAGCCTGCAGTCCGCCCCGCAAAACTTCGGCCATGTATGCGGCGTAGAAAAAGGATATTCCCACCAAGGCTCGAAGCAGTTTATCGAACTGCATCCCCTCGGGTAAAAACAGCGGAAACATGACGGACGCCATGAACAGCACGGAGACCAGGGGAACCCCCCTGACAAACTCGATAAAGGCCACACAGAGAATTCGTATGACCGGCATCTCTGAACGTCGCCCCAGAGCCAGGAAAACCCCTATGGGCAAAGCCGTGGCCATACCGGTGCCGGCAACGACCAAGGTAAGAAAAAGTCCGCCCCAGTAATGGGTTTCCACATGGGCCAATCCCAATACTCCCCCGATAAGCATGAAAAAGGCAAATGCCGGGAAAATGCTAAACAGAAAAAGCCAGCGCCAGGCAAGCGCCCCGAACCCTTTCGAAAACAACAGTGGTAGGCTCAAGAGGAATGAGAGTATGCCGGCAGGGGCCGCGAGTGGTCCGGCACCGGCTGTCTTTATCGCCAGATAGACCACCAGACCGAAGATTAGCGAGAGGAGGCCGTTGAGCAGGATTCCTGCAAAACGACCGGTCAGCGTCGAAAACCATCGGCCCTTGAAGGATACCCCTGCCAATCCAAAGGGCAAAAATAGAAAAAACAACACGAATACGGCCGCTGGGATGCTGAAAAGAGCCCAGGCCACACCAACGCCGATGACACCTATGCTGATTTGCCTGCGCCGATTTGCGAAAAAGGTCGGCGCCAGAATGGGGAGCAGCCCCAATGATAAAACAAGAATGGTCAGGTTCACGCGCCAGCGTTCCGAATCGGGATAAAAGCCGTATAAAAACAACCCGATGCGAACCTTGATGAAAACCCAGCAGGCTCCCACGGTGCCGCTGTGAGCCACTTTGTCGCAGGCAGCGCGGGAACCGCCCATCCAGGTGGCATCCAGTATGGCCCAGCGGATAAAGGGGGGGATGGTCACGATCAGCAGAGCCGCACCTATCAGCGTCAACACGGTGTTCATCGGCGAGGAAAATAAGTTGCGGTAAATCCATCCCCATGCGCCCCCTTCCAGCACCGGCGGCGGTAGTGACGGTTTAGGCGTCCATTTACGGACCATGCAGGCTCCTAACTTCCCTTCAAAGCGTATTTTCGGTTATACCAGTTCATGAACAGGGAGATCACAAGACTGATGGTCAGGTACACGGCCATGGTGATACTGATAATTTCCACAGCCTGTCCGGACTGGTTCAGAGCGGTTCCCGCGAATACGTGCATCAGATCGGGATACCCGATCACCACGGCCAGCGAGGAATTCTTGACCAGGGTCAGGTACTGGCTGATCAGCGGTGGCGTAATCACCCGCATAGCCTGGGGGATAATCACCAGGCGATAGGTCATCCAGGGACGATGGCCCAAGGCATACGCCGCTTCCTGCTGTCCTCTATCCACGGACAGGATGCCCGAGCGCACATACTCCCCGATAAATGTTGCCGTGTAAAGGGTCAGGGCCAGCCATAGGGCAATCAACTCCGGTAAAATGGTTATCCCTCCCTGAAAATTGAAACCCTTTAAAATCGGCAGTTCCCAGTGGATGGGAAACCCGGAAGCGGCCAGTGCCAGCAGGGGAATTCCGACCGTCAGGGCCAGCGCAGTCGGATAAGCCGGGAATCTAAGGCCGGTGCGCATCTGACGCGCCTTGCTCCAACGGATCAGGAAAAAAGAAATGAGGAGGGCGGCGCCCAGGGCTATGAATGCTGCACCGGCTCCCTGTTCCAGGATGGGCCGGGGAATCTGGAGGCCACGGTTGCAAAGGTATGCCAGGTGTCCAAAACGCAGGGCCTGCCTCGGCCCGGGAAGAGGCGCCAGAATGGCCAGGTACCAGAAAAGAATTTGCAGCAGCAGCGGGATATTGCGGATGGTTTCCGTGTAGGCACCAGCCATTCTGGAGATCAGCCAGTTGGGTGAAAGGTGGATCACGCCGAGGAAAAAGCCTAAAATGGTGGAACAGACAATCCCCAGTGCCGAGACCAGCAACGTGTTTAAAATACCCACCAGAAGGGCGCGTGCATAAGTGCTGTTGCTGGAATATTTGATCAGGGTCAAGCTGATGTCAAAACCAGAGGGTTCATCCAGAAAACCAAACCCCGTGGTGATGCCGGCTTTGTGCAGGTTGTGGGCGGTATTGTAGATGGCGAAACCGGCCATGGCTATCAATGCCAAGAGGACCACTGCCTGTGTAGCCCAGGAACGGATGCGGGCATCGTTCCACAAGCGTAGGCCGGATTTTTTCAAGTGATTGCGGTCATAGCTCATCGATACCGCTTTCCAGCGGGCGTGGGCCACCAGTGGCGGACGAGAGGGCCCACGCCGGAGCGATTCACACGTGTTTAACGTATGGGTGGTGCGTACATCAGGCCGCCGTCTTTCCACAATGCATTGGGTCCCCGCTGCAGTCCCAAAGCGGTTTTCGGTCCCACGTTGCGCTCGAAAATCTCTCCGTAGTTGCCTACATGTTTGATGATCCGGTAGGCCCAATCGGCCGTCAGGCCTATGTACTGGCCCAGATTGGATCCAACCCCCAGCAGGCGTTTGACTGCCGGATTTTTCGACTTCAGCATCTCATCGACATTTTTAGAGGTGATACCCATCTCCTCGGCATTGATGAGTGCAAAAAGCGTCCAGCGGACAATGTCGCTCCACTGCTGGTCTCCCTGTCGCACCGCCGGAGACAAGGGTTCCTTGGAAATAATTTCGGGAAGGATGATATAGTCCTGTGGGTTTTTCAAGGTAGTCCTGCGGGCAGCCAGTCCGGAAGAATCGGTGGTGTAAACATCACAACGACCGCTCTCAAAAATGACCGTGGCTTCGTCCGCACTCTCATAAACCACCGGTTTGTAGGTCATATTATGTGCGGCAAAGTAGTCGGATAGATTTAATTCCGTAGTGGTGCCCGACTGCGTACAGACGCTGGCGCCGTTTAATTCCAGCGCACTTTTAACACCCAATTTTTTCGGGACCATGAACCCTTGTCCGTCATAAAAAATAACCCCAATGAAATCCAGACCAAGTTTGGTATCCCTTTGGTAAGTCCAGGTCACATTCCGGGATAAGATGTCGACCTCGCCTGATTGCAACGCTGTAAAAGCCTCTTTAAACGCCAACGGTGTAAAACGCACCTTGTTGGGATCATTGAAAATCGCCGCTGCTACAGCGCGATCAAAATCCACGTCCAAACCAGCCCAAACTCCCTTGGCGTTGGGTGCCGAAAATCCGACCACTTTCCCCGATACACCTGCATTTACATAGCCCTTTTTCTTCACAGCATCCAAAGTGCCGGCGTAGGCGCTGTAAACCATGAATACCGTAATTATCAGTGCCACAACTGTTAGCCACCTACCTAATTTCATGATTCTACCTCCTTGTGTAGTAAAGAATCCTGTCCTTGAAGGGCAGGATTTGGGTTGAGCCCAGAGGGCATGGTTTTCCACACCCGGGTTTTAATCATCCCTCACAGCCAATAGCGCATATTACTGGAACACGGCAGTCAAGGCGCCCATAAGCGAGGCACGCTCTGCAAGTACATAATTATGCAGTTTCAGGCTTATGTTTATCCCAATACCCGGCGCTATTTCCACTATGCGGACCATAAAACCGTCATCTTTAATGGCAAAGCCAAATATCTCTGACTTGGTTCTGAGGACCAGGTTTTGACAATCTCGTAAAAAGTCAGAAATTTGATAAAACAAATGCGAGAGATTTCCGATTGAATTCAAGGGCGCCAAATCTACGGATAGCACCGCGATCTATTTGGCGCCCTTTCCGGCAGTTTTTTCGGTAAATCGTCCCCGGGATTCTTTTATTGCATCAAGAATGTCTTTTGTGGTCGCTTTGGCCTGTATGCCGGGGATATCAAATGGTGATTTTTCGCTTTTTCTGAAAATGATTGAGAACGTTTCCCCGCTCCTTCTTTTTATAACAACCTCTTCAGTCCGGGCGATATTCAGTATGCTGGCAAGGCGCTGTCTCGCTTCAGAATAAGTATACACCTTCATGGTATCTACTCCAAAATTGCAATTCCCATTTCCCTGGCAATCCGTTTCATGCCACGATCAAGGGTAAGTAATGGACTTCGAAGCCTATCAGCACATTCCAAAAAATAGGCATCGTAAGCGTATATGCTAAATTCGGTGGCGATTTCCAAGGCAGATTTCATGTCGATGCTCCGCAAGTCAACGGGTATGCGTTGCACGATTTCCCACGATACAGCCACCTCCTCCGCTTGCAAAGAGCCCCTTTTTAACATCGCCGTTAATGCGTTGCCAATTTCAAAAGGCAAAACTTCTGGGGAGACCAAATCACAGCTTTCAGTAAGCCGTATGATTAAAGCTCTTTCAGGCTCATTTAGAGCCACGGCAAGGAACGTGTTTGTGTCCGCAACCACTCTCATGTGTACAATTGTACGCCTTGTATTTGTCTTTGTCAAGCTGAACCGTTGATTATCTGTAGCTATTCAGCTTAACGTGTGGGTCGTACTACGATCTACATCAAAATTCAGGCAGGTTGCGCCGTTAAACAGCAAGACTATGGCTTGGGGTCACCTCCTGTCAAGTGGGGCGCTCCATTTTCATGATTCTCTCGCCTCTGCCTGCTGTGGTTAGCAGGAGTATCCGGCTCGTGAGATAAGCAGGCGATGGCAGCAGGCGATGTTCCCGACTCCGGTTCAGGGGTTGGATCAGGACGCTATAACTTTTATCGATGAAAACCAGGGTCACCTTCTCCAGCGCCGTAAAGTGGTAAAGGCTAATTGGCCATTATCGCGCGTTAATATCGTATCAACCAGATAAACACCCTCAGGATTGCAAAGAGGTGGCCATTAAAATGTTACGCGATCTTGGCCCCCGTAACCAGGTAAGCAACCCACCATTTCCCGCCGTGTTCGCTATCCGTTCGTACGACGGCACGCGCAATCTACCGACCATTCACCTTTTCCCGCAGCTTGCGGGAACACTTGAACGTCACCACCCTCCGGGGCGCCAGCAGCATGTCTTCCCCCGTAGCCGGGTTGCGGCCCTTTCTCTCACCCTTCTCTTTTACGCAAAACTTACCGAACCCGCTGATCAGCACGTCTTCACCGGACACGAGCGTTCGCTTGATCACCTCCAATAAATCCTCAACCGCCCGCGCCGCCCGCTTTTTGGGCATCCGGCCGCGCTCCAACGCTTCGATGATACGCGCCTTGGTCAGTGTCATGCATTCCCCCCTCGTTTCTCTTTGAGCATACCGCCCTGCCCTACCGCTTTCTCACATCTCCAACCCCGGACCTATGTCCCTGCCCTTGGCCACCTGTCTGGCCGGTCGTATCAGGGCCTTGAGGTTGGCCGCGCGCTGAAGATCCCGGCTGCGGTTCACGATCGCACGCGCCTCCTTGTCCAAAAAGGACCGCAGCTGCTTTCTGTCCAACCCCTCCGGCGCCTGCACCGTAAACTGCTCCTCATGCCGCCCACTGCGCGTCTCGTAAGACAATACGATCTCGTACTGCCGCTGCGGTTCCGCCACGGCCTTTTCCGCTTTGGCCGGCGCCACGGGCACAAGCCCCCGCAGCTTACCGTAATCGGCAACTAAGGATTTCATGCGCGGCCGAGAAAATATGCGCACCATGTCATTACCCAACGCATTGCGCGCGTGGTACAATACCATGTCCTTGCGGTGGCGTGTCAACGCCACGTAAGCCAGATGACGGTCAAAGCTGCGCGTGGCATAGACGTAGGCGTAATCCACGGTCGCCCCCTGGGACTTGTGGATCGTGGCCGCATAGCCATAAGTAAAGTCCTTGTAAAAGCGCGTGTCCACTGCCACCTGCCGGCCGTTGTCCAACTTGACTGCTAAAACCCTGCCGTGGATCTTCTCCAGCGTGCCCAGGCTGCCGTTCTTTATCCCCAGCCCCATGTCGTTGCGCAAGAACATAATGCGCTCGTTGGCAGATACCCGGATCTTGCCATTGGTCGTCTCAACCTCGGCACTCTTTTCGCCCAGATACCCCTTGTTCTGCAAGAACCAGCGCCCCAGCCGGTTGAACGTCGCCACGTCCCGGCGCCGATGCGCCAAGATCAGGCGCGACTGGCCGTCGCCAAAATCCCGCGCCCAGTCCGTGACCAGCACTCGCTGGATATCGCCCGTGTCGGCCGCCATGCGGATATTGCCGTGTGCCCGGTACAGATCAAGCGCCCTGCCGATGTCCTGTTCATCGCCGGCCAGCAGGCGTGTGGCTTCTTTCTGCCAGTCTTTTTCCTGGCGCTGAACCTCGCGCAGCGATACGCACCCGACCCGCTCGCGGATCCCGCGAAAGGCCGCCCCGGCCTCGATGGACTGCAGCTGCTGGTCATCGCCCACCAGGATCAGTTTGGCACGACTGACGAGCGCCTCTCTTACAATTACGGCCATCTGGCGCGTGCCCACCATGGCCGCCTCGTCGATCACCAGCACGCTCTTTTTATGCAGCCGGTTGCGGCCCTGCTCCCACTCCCAGATCTTTCGATGGATGGTGCCGGACACGATCCCGCTGGAGCGCTCCAGGGCTTCGGCCGCAATGCCTGACAACGCCGCGCCCTGTACATGATACCCCTGGGATTCGTAGGCCTCTTTGACTGCTGACAGCGTGTAGCTCTTGCCGCTGCCGGCCTTGCCCGTCACCAGCGCCAGGTTGCCGTGCCCGGCCATGTGGCGAAAGGCGATCTCCTGGCCCGTGTGCAGGCTGCGCCTGGCAACCGCCTGCTCGATATATTTCGGTCGAACCCCATGGTCGTGCGCCA